>TARA_R100001132_G_C3275593_1_pt1 | contig 17975 bp, 11 predicted proteins | sample TARA_R100001132 | Tara Oceans TARA_R100001132 (sample SAMEA2621247) | marine metagenome | biome: marine biome (ENVO:00000447); feature: mesopelagic zone (ENVO:00000213); material: "saline water (ENVO:00002010), including plankton (ENVO:xxxxxxxx)" | depth 800 m | reverse complement strand
AAAGTCGCCTACTTTCAGGTTCTGGCCTATTATCGCGATAATAAACGTGATTCGATGGTGTTTAATGTAGAGCTGGTAGAAATGCTGGCGAAACAGAATGAAGAAAAACTGGCAGGCGCCCAGGATCTGCAGCGGGTACTTGCACGTTGCGTTTCCAAACTGCCGGAACAGAGCCGTAACCTGATTCAACTGCGGTATGCCTCGGGTGGCTCGGTACAATCAATCGCGGAGGCGCAGGGGCGTTCTGTCGGTGCCGTGTCACAGACGCTTTACCGTATTCGACAGTTATTACAAGAGTGCGTTCAGAAAACACTTGCCGGTGAGCAGGGAGAAATATAAGTCATGAGCCAGAAGCCAAATCCTGAAGAAACACAGAACAATACTCAGGAAATCATCTCCGCCTTTCTGGATGGCATTTTGACGGATGAGGAAAACCAGCGTTTCCTGAAACGGCTGGAAACCGATGAAGCGGCCCGCGAACTTTATCTGGAAATGATGAATACCGATTCCCTCCTGCAATGGGAACAGGGCCAGACCGAGCCTCTCCCCGAACTCTTCTGTCTGACTCCTGAGCGCGACACAGTCGCTCCCGCTGTCGACCCTGGCGTGGTATCAGCACGCAAGCAGTTAACCATGATGCGCTATGCACTCGCGACGACCGTCGTGGCCTGCCTGTTTCTCACCGTCCTGCTGCTGATGGACAGCACACCGGCCCGCGCTGTGACACGCCTCGACTCCAGTGATGGCGTACCTGCGGCCATGATTATCGAAGAACATCAACCGGTCTGGGAACGGACCGAGTGGACTCAGGATGTGAGCAAACCACTGGTTCCCGGCTGGCTGAAACTCAAGTCGGGACGCGCACTGATTGACTTTTTAAGTGGAACAACCATCGCGCTGGAAGGCCCGGCGGAACTCGGAATCAATTCCGATAACCGCGCGTATCTGAAAACGGGGCGGCTGGCCGTCGTCGGCAGTGCGCGCGATCATGAATTCACACTGACAACCGCAAAGCTGACACTCCTCTCTGAATCTGCCAGCTTCGGGCTGTCTGTCAATGACGATGAACAGACAGAACTTCACGTGTTTTCAGGCAGCGTCTCGATTACGCATTCCCAGGAAAAACCAGACTCCAATATGAAACAGGATCAGACACCGGAAACCACAGACGAACTGGTCGTTTCCGCAGGACAGGCGATTCTGTTTGACAGCGCTGGCCAGGAAGTCACTCGGCAGTTGGCCGACCAGAGTCAATTCCCCACGCGGGATCAGTTTGCTGTCGCGGATCCGCCGGGTGATATCCCCGCCCTCGATTTCGCCGCACAACAGATTCAGCCTTACAGCTTTCAGGATGGTCAATACGAATTGCCCACTGACTACCAGGTAATCGAACAGGGCAAAGGAATTCGCCTGTGGGGGAATGCCTGGAAAAAGGTGGAGATCAATAAAGAGATCACGCCGAACACCGTCATTGAATTTGATTTCCGTTCTTCCCATGAAGGCCAGATTCACGGCTTCGGCTTCGATTCGGACGATCACTATGACAAAGATAATTATGTGTTCCAGATCTTCGGCTATGAAGTTCGTCCCGGCATCGGCCAGCAGTTCAATACTTATTCGGGAACTGACTGGAAACGATTCCGCATTCGTGTGGGCCGTTATCTGACTGGTAAACAGCGCTATCTGCACTTTCTGGCAGATGAAGATGTGATCGCCCGGGCGGAAAGTCAGTTTCGTAACGTGCGGATTTATGAAGCGCCGACGAAACAGTAACCACAGGATTCAGTGGCTGACATCCGGTTTCGGATCTGGTTCTTCGGCTTTCTGAGACGCTGGTTCGTCTTTGCAGCCACCCAGTATCAGAAATGTGGCAGCGAATAACAAATAGCCGATCCCGACGCCCGTCGCATGAAATGTGAATCCGTCCACATTGTCGGCGGTAAATGCCAGGCGGAAATGAATGTCGTTATTAATGACTTCATAGGCACTTGTCAGTCCCAGAAAAGCGAACAGAGCAGCGATTCCAGACCAGAGTGCCGCTGCGCGATATTTCCCGTCAATCAGACAGGCACAGATCGCCGCCAGAATCATGCAGGTAAAAATAAAGCCCCGCTCCATCACGACCAGGCCGTGCACCAGAAAGCCATTCACCTCGGTAAACAGATTCGTCGATAAAACATCCTGCAGGGTTTTACCCCCACCCACCAGCAGCGTGCCCTGCATGATCGTCGCGCCCCAGGCAGCGATTGCCGGGAATAAGCCCAGCGCCACCGCAGGGGCATGTCTGCCCGGAGAAGCGGTAAAGGCCTGCGCGGTAATTACCATCCCGATCCAGAGCACAATGGCCACGCCTGCTTCCAGGGGAATGATCTTGCTGATGACCCCCGTGGTTCCAGTCAGGCAGATCAGCATAAAAAAGATTCCATTCAGTGTGGAATACCCGGCCCGCGACCCCATTTCTTTCCAGCCCGGATGTCCAATATAAATGGTTGTGGGAAAGCAGCTGCCCAGTAACGAAGCCATTATCGTTCCCACTCCATTGGCCATCATCGCCGGTTTCGCAGGATAGCTGTCGCCGGCTGCTTCGGCGGATTCAATATTCTGCATACTGCCGATCACATTGAAGAGTCCCATCGGGAAAATAACCGACATGTACCCGACCCATTCGCCGGGTTGTTTCAACAGCTCCCATAAGGCACCCCCTGCGAAGTGGGGAGGATACCAGCCCGCTTGTCCCCAGGCGGTTTTGATCGCATCGGCACTCATGGGCGATCCCTGCAGCAGTTGCGGAATCACTTCCGGTAAAACCCAGGCACAGATGGTCCCGACGATAATGGCCAGCAATCCGCCGGGAATCGGAACAGGCAGCTTCTTATGTGAAAACAGTGTCAACAACACAACCGCAGCCGGCAGCATTGCGATCATCGGGCGTTGATAAATCTTCAGGACAAATGTCATCGAGATAAAGCCGATCGCAATCCCTGCGAGTGTCGAGAGCAGTGCCGCGCGTGGTGTAACCCGGCGAACCCGATCGGCAATGAAGGCACCCGCGAACTCAATCACGCCGCTGCCAAAGCAGGCCAGCAGTCCCATCTGCCAGGCGGCTTCCGCACTGTTGGTCCGCTGGTAGACGGGCACCATCACAAAAAAGATATACACCAGCAGTGAAGGCGTGTTGATGCCGTAAGGCAGTGCACAGACATCGCTGCGATTTTCACGTTTCGCAAGTTGATGCGCCTGCCACGCGTAAAAAACATTCCCGAACAGAATACTTAAAGCAGCCCCAGGTAGAATATATTGCAGCAACAAATCGGAGTCAGCAGAGATACCACATAAGCCGCACAAGGCAACGATGAGCAGAAGCTGGACCAGGTTATCGATCATTAAAGCGAAAAAACCGTCCAGGTCGCGTCGTACGAAGAGGGGGTAATTGCTGTGCTTCATTTCAGTTTAACAGTTCCTGAATTTCATCCTGAGTAAACGGCTTTTTCAAGCGGGCGCCCAGTTGCGAGACGATCCGGGCAGCGGCATGCGAAGCCAGATGGCCCGCCTGATGCCAGCTCAAACCGTTGGTGATTCCGTACAGGATCCCGGCAGCGTACATGTCACCGGCACCTGTGGTATCGACGGCTTTCACTTCCACACCCTCAATGGGAATGACGCGCCCTTCGTGCATCAAAATCGAACCATCGCCGCCGAGCGTTAATGCCAGATTGGGGACATGGTTGTGGATCACCTGCGCACAATCAACGGCATCGTGTTTGCCAGTCAGGCTGCGGGCTTCTTCCAGATTACAGAACAGCAAATCCACGGGGCCTTCGATCAACTCCTGAAATTCATCCCGGAACAGGTTGATCAGAAAGGGATCGGAAACGGTAAATGCCACTTTGACACCATGCTTTTTGGCCAGCTCAATCGCGTGGTAGGCGGCGCGTTTCTGTGTTTCTCCGGTAAACAGATAGCCTTCGACGTACACATATTTTGACTGTTTGATATGTTCTTCATTGATATCATCCACGCTCAACGTGGCTGAGACGCCCAGATTCGTGAGCATCGTCCGTTGGGCATCGTCAGTAATAAGGACCACACAGGTGCCCGTCTGTCCCTCGGCTGCAGGAGGTACTTCAATTGTGACTCCCAGCTTTCGCATGTCTGCGAGGTCGAATTCTCCCAGCATGTCGCTGCCCACTTTACCTGCGTAGGCCGCCTTGCCACCGAAATCTGCAATTCCGAGAATCGTATTGGCGGCTGAACCGCCGGCACATTGGGAAATCGGGGCACCATCCAGTTCCCCGAGAACCTTTTGCTGGATATCTTCATCCACCAGGGTCATGATCCCCTTGGCAAAACCGAGTTTCTGGAGTGTGGCATCGGAGACGCGTGCCTGAATATCAACTAATGCGTTACCTACGCCATAAACATCGTACTGCATGGTTTCCCTTAACCTGATCGATTCAGAATATTTTCAATTCCCTCTTTTTTGTCACAAAGAGGTAGCCTGTCACTGCTTTTTTAATGATGTGCAGATCATAACCAATGGGACATTCAATGGGAAACCACAGAGAGTAAGCATCTAATGAGTTTGAAAAAAGCACTCAGGTCACTACTATAGAGACAAGAATTCTCATCCGGGTGCTATCGCAGTCCTAAGAGATACTTCCTGAATCCGGATGCTTTAAAACACAACCCGGCGACAAATCGACTCGATTCACCGCATCACACTTAATAAGGATGCTTTTACACATGACAAACTCCTCCTCTGCGAACGACTTGCTGTACTCACTGCCACCCATTGGTGGAAACCCCTCGACACGTCCGAATCAGACCAATCCGGGGAGTTTCGCAAATCCGCCACAGATTGCTCCCGGAGCAAAAGGAGCGTTAACGTTCTCATCTCCCGACACACCGGGCATGCCCGCCCCCTCAGAAAAAACGGCCTGGGATTTCATGCCCGCAGGCTGGGAACTGAAACCGGGTTTTGAAGAAAATTATGAAACCGCGGATGCCTGGACGCCCCCGGCTGACTTTCTGCCTGTCACGCAACTGGAATTTGCCCGCTGTGGAACAGTCACACCGGAAATGGAACGGGTCGCCGAGCGGGAACCCCATCTGCTCGCCGAACAGATTCGAGACGAAATTGCTTCCGGCCGGATGATTATCCCTGCCAACAAAGTGCATTTGGGATATCAACTCGATCCCATGGCCATCGGTCGGGCCTCCAAGACCAAAGTCAATGCGAACATGGGTGCTTCACCTGTGTCCTCGGGTACGGATGAAGAAATCGAAAAGCTCAAATGGGCACAACAGTGGGGTGCCGACACCGTGATGGACCTTTCCACCGGTGGCGATATCGACGGCTGTCGACAGGCGATTATCCAGAACAGCTCGGTTCCCATTGGTACGGTTCCCATTTATTCCATGATCATTGCCCGTCGACTGGAAGACCTGGATCATGCCAGCATTCTGCAGATGCTCCGACATCAGGCCAAACAGGGTGTCGACTATTTCACGATTCACGCCGGCGTGCTGCAGGAACACCTCTCACTTGTTGCCCAGCGTCTGATTGGAATTGTCAGCCGCGGCGGTTCACTGCTGGCAAAATGGATGCTCCACAACAAACAGCAGAACCCTATGTATGAACTCTGGGATGAAATCTGCGAAATCATGCGGGAATACGATGTCAGTTTCTCGATCGGTGACGGCTTGCGTCCGGGCGGACTGGCAGATGGCTCAGACCGTGCACAGCTGGCAGAACTGTGTGTCCTGGGTGAATTGACCGAACGTGCCTGGAAAAAAGGGGTGCAGGTCATGATCGAAGGACCCGGGCATATTTCCTTCGACCAGATCGAATTCAACATGAAACTTCAGAGGACTCTCTGTCACGGAGCTCCTTTTTATGTGCTGGGTCCCTTGGTCACAGACATCTTCCCCGGCTACGACCATATCACCAGCTGTATCGGCGCCACCGCAGCCGGCTACCATGGTGCGAGCATGCTCTGCTACGTGACTCCGAAAGAGCACCTGGGTCTGCCTAAGAAAGACGACGTCAAGCAGGGCTGTATCGCCTACAAGATCGCCGCCCACGCAGCTGATGTGGCGTTGGGCATCCCTGGAACCCGGGACCGGGACGATGATCTTACCGAAGCCCGGGCTGCCCTCAACTGGGAAAAACATTTCGAGCTGAGCTTTGACCCTGATACCGCACGGGCTTTACATGACGAAGACCTGGATGTGGATACCGACTTCTGTGCGATGTGTGGACATGACTGGTGTAGCGTTCGCATCTCCAAGGAAATTCAGGAATTCATGTCAGGTAAATCAGAAGACTATGCCTGGGACAAAGCGAAAAAATCTCTGCCGCTGACAGCCGAGCAACAGGAAATTCTGGAGAAGCGCGGCGTACTCAGCCCGGACGAGATTCACAAGCTGGCATCAAAGGTCAAAAAGGAAATGACGGGCGAACAGGATAAAGCATCCTGTCATAGTGACTATGTCGCTCCCGATGAAGCACAACAGATGCAGACCTCAAAACAGCTGCCTGTTTTGAATGAACGACCCTGATTTTCGCTACGAAGCATCTAAAACCAGATAAAAAAACGCGGGTAAATCTTTTATGATCTACCCGCGTTTTTATTTTAACCTCGCAGTTTCATGGCACCGGCGATGAAGCCGACAAACATCAGAATCCAGGCAAATACTTTGCCCATCGCGCGTCCCGAGCGATAAGCAGAACCGCCAGACCGAGCTGAGGAACCCGCCTCCTCATTACTGGAATCGGAATTGTTTGACCATCCGTTGCTGGATGAAGCTGGGAAGGGGCTCCTGTTATTGTTGGCGGCAACCTGCTGCTGCCTGCCCTGGTTACAATGGGGACAAGGCGCGGTAAGCCCGCCTCCCGGTGATCGGAATTTCTGACCACACTTGCCGCACTTGTAAATCATTTCGCCTGATTTACCCCCGCAGTGGGGGCACTGTTTCATAAATGGTGATTCTGAAACATGTGTTTTATCGCAGAAACTGCACCGAAGATCATATTTCATGACAGGCATGCCTGGAGTGTTCATTCCAGAAGGTTCTGCAGGCATATTCATACCAGGGTCACCGCCTGGGAAATTATTTGGAAACGGATTGCCGCCGCGCATTCCCATCTGTCCGGGAAACCCTGGATTCCCCCCCCCGTTCATGGCCAGTTGATCGGTCTGTTTCTGCCTGTGCGGCTTGATCAGGCTCATATCAGGGGCACTGAAGAATTCGGTAATGAACAGCTCTTCTTTCTTACCGGTATTCAGGACAGCCACTGATTCACCATAAGCCAGGCGAACAAACTTTCCTTTCAGCTTTCGCTGATTTAAATCGGTAAATACGTAAAACCCTTTTTCCCGTTCCTCCGGGGTGAGTGTCACCTCAGTCACTTCAGGAAAGAAGTTTCCCGGAATTTCTTTGCCCAGACGTTCCTGTACATAGATCTGATCTTCAGCACTGAAATTCTGATAGGGAAATTCCTGAACCATTCCGGTTTTTGTGATCAACAGGGTGACATTTCCATCTTCCATTTTAACATAAGAGGCAGCGACCGAATTGCCGGTCAAATCGGTCCACTTACGTTGAAAATTGAGCTGCATGAACTGTTTCAACCGGGTGGGTGACAGATTGGGATCGGGATCCTCACGATAGGCCAGTGGAATTTCATCAAATCGACCATGCATTTTCAAAGCATCCCGCAGCAGTTGCAGATCTTCGGGGATCAGCTTTCCAATATGGACATTAATAAACCCTGTCAGTTTGCCTACGAAAATCACTTCACGACCATTGACCCGGGTAAACTTCACTTCTGACTTCTGCCCCTGCTTGTCCGTCCAGACACGATAGTCATTCAAAGCGGCAACCAGTTTGGGATCAATTTCCGTATCTGCTTTTTCGATGTCCGCATCCTCGTCGGCTTTCGCCAATCCGGTGGTATCCTTCATTTCAGAGCCCGCTTCCATTTTGGCGGGAACATCTGCAGGCTCGGTTTTCGCTCCCAGTTCAGCTGCTTTGGCTTTCAAATCTTCAGGAAGCAGAGAAACCAGATTATTGTGGCTGTGATACCTGATGATCCATTCCACGTCTTTTTCAATGAGATCATCCAACGCCACCTGGATAGAACCGCCGCCATCCTTCAGCAGTGTGACTTTTCCTTGTGGGCTCACCGAAAGCAGTTTGGCGGAATAGCGGGTTCCGTCTTTCAACACGAATTCGCGGAGTGTAAATGGTTTATATGATTCTTTTTCAGCAACGTTTTGTTCTGTCTCCGCCGGCATCGTTTCTGCTGCGGACTTCGTCGGAGACGGTTCGGAGTCAGGTTGTGCAGGCGCCGGTTTCGCAGTCGGAGAACTGTCGGGCTCCTCCTTCGTCACCACTTCTGTTTGTGGTTTTCGATATTCCGGTGGCAGAAAACTTAACAGTTTTTTTCGCTTGTGATATTCGTAGATCCAGTTCAGATCTTTAACACTTAATTTTTCCAGTGGAACACGCACCGTTCCCTGACCATCCAGGCTGAGAGTGGCGGTCGGACCAGTTACAGTAATCAGCTTCCCGGTCGCCTCAGTTCCATCGCGATAAGTCCAACTACGCACGGCAAAACGTTCGTAGCTCTCTTCTGCTGATACCGGTTGTGAGAATATCAATGAACATAGCATTGCCCACAATACAGCAAATTGTGTTTTTGTCGTCTTCATTGTAACTGGCCCATGTAATAAAATGAGGATCGGAACGCTTATGATTTATTTGAAAATCCGCCAGTGGACATCACCTACCAGAATAGCCAACATCCGTTCAACTTGAAATACTGAAAATTGAATATTTTGGTCTCCAGAAAAGAGAGCTACCTCGGAATTGAACTGATCCGTAAAATCCCCATGATAAGCCTTACAGGAAGGGCGCTTCGGTTCTGAAAATCTAACTCTGTTTTTTCGGCTTTTGTCCAGATATAATACTTTTTGTGCAGTTATTCCTTTTTTTATTCCTGGAACGACAAACCAAAGGAGAGTGATTCGCTTTATGCTGAAATCTTTGAAGGGGCATTTTTTAATCGCGTCCCGAAAGCTGAATGATCTCAATTTTTATCGATCCGTTGTGCTGATTGTAGAACATAACGAACTGGGAGCGACCGGTCTGATTGTCAATCGCCCTTCTTCCTTTTCGATTACAAATGCGTTATCCCGCTATTTTGACATGCCCAAACTGGAAGACATGGTATTTATGGGCGGGCCTGTCGAGCCGAACGGTATGTTTGCCCTGCATAACGCCGGGGATCTTGAAAAACCAACCGAGGCGATCGTCCCGGATTTATTCATGGGCAGCAGCCCTGAGATCTTCGAACAGGTGATCTGGCGCATCTCCGAAGGCGATCCGAATCTGGATTTTCGGATCTTTTTCGGTTGTGCCGGCTGGGCACCTTTGCAGCTGGAATCCGAAATAAATCGGATGGACTGGCTCTATACCCCGGCCATGACGGAAGACATCTTTGAAATCGACCCTTATGATATCTGGGACACCCTGCTGGAACGTGCCATGGCGGAACGACGTTTTCTGCCTCAAGAGACGGCACACCCCGAGTGGAACTGAAGAATACTGCTGACTGAACTCTAGACCGACCTGTTAATCCCACTGATGAAAAGTATCCCCTCGCATGACGCCCATTCAGATTAAAGATCCGGAGACTGGCTCCTTCGCTAAAATTCTGCCCGAACTGGGTTTCAACTGCTTTGAATTCCAGGCAATGGTAGATGGTCAGCCGGTCGATGTCATCGACGCGCATCCTGATTTCGCGTCAGGGAATCAGCGTCCCAGCAGTGGGGGGATTCCCATTCTGTTCCCCTTCCCGAACCGCATCGCCCATGGGCAGTTTCAGTGGGATGGTGTCACATACGAACTCCCTGCTGACAAAACCTACTACGACAAAACCGGCAACGCGATTCACGGCTTCTGCCTGGACCTGCCCTGGCGGGTCATTTCGCAGGAAGAGTCTTCTGTGACAGGCCAGTTTCAATTGAGTATTGACGGGAAACACCGGCTGCAATACTGGCCCGGCGATATCTTCATTGAAGTCCGTTATGAAGTCAAAGGGACCGCGTTACGAGCGGAAATCCGCGTGGGAAATCCGGGTACAACTTCGATTCCCTGGGGGCTGGGTACACATCCTTACTTTAAAGTTCCCCTCTCTCAAAACAGCGAAAAGAAACATTGCCTGGTGGAAGCCCCGGCCAGTGAAGAATGGGTGCTGGAAAACTGTGTTCCCGTCGGTGTGAAAAAGTCGATCGGAAAATCACATGACCTGCGCGAAGGGATCTGGCTGGATCAGTTGCAGGCAGATGATATCCTCACCGGCATGCCTGAAGAAACCGACCAGTACGAATGCCTGATCATGGATGAAAAAGCGGGGCTCGTCGTCACCCAGGACTATGATGCCATTTTCTCTGAACTGGTTGTCTTTACCCCGCCTGACCGAGATTGCGTCTGCCTGGAGCCATACACGTGTGTGACAAATGCCATCAATCTGCTCAGCGCTGATGTAGAAACCGGTCTCCGGGTGCTGCCACCGGAATCGGAAATCAAAACCTGGATTGAAATCCGGGCCGGAAAAGTACTTGTCTGATTGAATGTCGGGAGAAACGGGATGACAATTCGAATCTGTCTGCTGGCGTGTCTGACACTCTTCACCCTGCTTCCCGCCCAGGCCTACTCCCAGGCGGAAGCTCAGCGAAAAACAACACAGCAGACCTCTTCCGAAAGTCCTCAGACCAGCACCCAGAGTCTGCAACTGCTTAAGGACATTGAAGCCCGCCTCAAGGCTGGCAACAAGCCGTCTGCACATCAGCCTGCCGTGACAGCGCAGTCCGATGCCTTCATTGTACTTGAGGATTCCATCAGGGGCGTGGCTCAACAGAACGCGGCTGATGGGATGCAGTTTTTCCTGACTCGACTGGTTTTGATTAATCAGAGCGCGCAGCCCCTGAAACTGAGCCGCAGCCAGATTAAAGCTGAGGTAGATGGCCAGCAGGTTCCCACCCGGACTTTGCCTTCCAATCTGAATTACCAGACTGTCCAGTTGGGAAAACGCACCCTGCGACTCAATAGTTTAAATTTCCGCGACGAAGTCATCATACCGGCCGGACAGCAGGACAGTCTGTGGATTATACTCACTGACTTACCCCCGGCGCCCCGCATACCGGAAATTGATTTCCAGGTCTCGGTCAATGATCAAGTTCTGACGCTGAATGTGAACCGCTTCGAACTTGGTAAACTGAATTATGCGGTTAAATTACTGGGCCCCAGCCAGTGTCTGGCAGAACTGACAGTGACTGGTGAGTTGAATTCGATCAATATTGGAAGCCTGATCCAGGCAGTAGATCAGCTGACGACCCGGAATATCAAACGCTTCGTCCTGCATTTTCCGGATGCAGATACACAGATCGACTCCTCCCTCAAAACCTGGCTCTCCCGCGCTGCGAATCAGGTGGGGGTGAATGCCATGGTGAACTCTCCCTTCCCCGCCTTTCCCAACATGATCTCGGAAATGCACCTCTCTGGAGAGATATTCAAAGACACAAAAGTGACTTTTCTTGGATATAACAAAGGCCAGGTCACACATGAGACAGAAGCATCCGCCATTCATGCTGCACTCGACAGTGCCATGAGTGCACTGACACGGGAAAAAGTAGCGGAACAGATCCGGACAGGACCACCGGCAGTAAAAATTGCGGCACTCATCAGTGGCGGACGACAGCTGACCAGTGAAGAGCTGCCGCTGATCCTGGAACTCACATCAGATCCGGACCCTCTAGTGCAACAGGCAGCCTTATTCGCTTTACGTTATCTGGGAGACCCTCGTGCCTATGAACGATTGACCCAGGTTGCGAAAACGGTCGGTCCGCAGTCGGAAGTCGCTATTGCCAGCCTGGCAGAATCCCGGTTTGCCCGGGGCCAGGAGGTTCTATTGAAACTGCTGCAGGAAAGCCCCCCGGCTTCCCAGAAAACAATGATCGGCATTATCGCACAAAGCCCGCGTCCGCAATGGGGTGATGCCATCTATGAATTCGTCTCCAGCGACAATCTGGAACTCCGCAAAGCGGCGATCAAAGCACTGGTCCTCAACGGTCACCCGCGACTCATTGAAATACTGACGGCAGGCCTCAAGTCTTCCAATCCGGAAATACGCGAAGTCGCCTTCCAGGAACTGATTCAACAGAAAGACAACCAGAGTGAAACACTGGCATTAAATTATGTACTCTCACAGCTGGAACAGACGCCACCAACCCAGACCATGCTGGCATTTCTTGATCGACTGAAAGATCCGCGTGCCATCCCCCTGCTGTTTCACCACCTGGAAAACCTGAAACTCGATTCCGGATCACGGATCGCCATAATTAATACCCTGGCTTCCATCGGTGATCAGACTTTGGAAACCGGTTTCCTTAAAGTGTATCCCCAGGTGAACTCCCAGGAAAAACAGCTCATCCTGTCCGCTCTGCAGAAAGTCGACTCGCCTCACTATTTCGAACTCGTAGAGCAGGCATTGCATGACAGTGACTTGCAGGTCGTGAGTGGGGCCATCAAAAGCTTACGGGCTTCCGGTTCGATTGAAGCAGTAAAAATATTACAGAAAACCTTACGCAAAACCGATCAGCCTTCTACCTGGAATGACATCTATGCATCGCTGGTTTCCATAGGAACCCCCGAGGCGCGACAGACCATCATGGCTGCCCGTTTTGAAGGAGAACACGATGAGAAAAAACGAGCCGCTGCCAATGCGCTGAATGATATTTATTCGCGTTCGCCGGCTAACCAGTACGTGAAAAAGGGGGATATGGAGCAGAGTCGAAAACAATACGAGGCAGCGCTGGAAGAGTATCAGACGGCCCTCAGCATCGATTCCCTGCTCGTACCCGCCTATCAGGGTATCGTCAACGTTCAGAATGCAATGCAGAAATATGAAGAAGCCCTCAAAACCGCAGACCAGGGACTGGCAATCGATGGCATGCACGCGCGGTTATATGTCTCGAAAGGGATGATCTACAGCAACCTGTCACAATCGGAAGAAGCGCTGCAGCAGTTTCACAAAGCGATTGAAATCGCGCCGCTCGATCATTTCGCTTATGTGATGCTGGCTTCGCATTATTCGAAACACAATCAAAACGAAAAAGCGCTGGAAGCCTACGATGGCGCCATCCAGGCGAACCCGCGCTATATGAATCTGTACGATTTCAAAGCCGATCTCCAGCTCTCCCTGAAACGGCCCGACGAAGCCCTGAAAACCTATGACCAGGCCATCCAGGTCAATCCCGGTCAGATCAAAGCCTATATCAGCAAAAATACCGTACTCCGTAAACTCAAACGCGATCACCAGATTCTCGCCGTTTGTGATGACATCTTAAAAGAAAACAGCCTGAAGCGAGATCCCCGGTATGTGATCTATGCCTATCTGACGAAAGCCAATACCTATCAACAGCTATCCCAACTGGAGAATGCGATTGCCGCCTGTGACGCCGCGATCAAAACCAGCCCCGGTGAGATGCAGCCCTATCTCACCAAAGCCCAGATTTATACCGAAGCCGAGCAATGGGAAAATGCGTTGCACACGTATGATCAGATGATTCAGAAAAATGATCGTTACCTGGATGCCTATACCGGACGCGGTCATATGAATTTACAGCGGATGGACTGGCAGGCAGCTCAGAAGGATTTTCAACGGGCTTTTGAGATAGACAATAAAAGTTCGCAGGCGATTACCGGACTGGCGATCTGCATGGTCTATAATCACCAGGAAGAGAAAGCCATTTCGTTCGTCAAAGAACAGTTGGAAAACTTCAAAGAGGATGGCCTGTTTCACTACAACGTTGCCTGCGTCTACGGACGGGCGTTGATCAATCTGAAGGATCAGAAAAAAACACCTGACGTCCAGAAAACCATCAAGGAGTATCAGGATACAGCGATCCAGCATCTGAGCAAGGCTTCCGAAGTGGGATTTCAAGATGTGGAGTGGATGCAAAAGGATCCGGATCTCAGTGAATTACAGGCACTCCCCGCTTTCAAAACCCTGGTTCAGACTCTCGAAAAGAAACAGAACTCACTCCAGTAGTTCCTGACAGGCAATCGCTTCTTTTTCACTTAAACCTCTGGTCAGACTGCGCTTAAAGCATCCGTCCCGAACAAACCTGCAACCGCTTTTCCGTCTGAAGATTGCCGTTTTCTCAAATCCTGCTTTCTGCTACATTTCCAGCCCCATCATTCCGGCATCTCATCGTTGAATTTCCATTCCAGGTGAGGGCTATTTCTGCTTCCCATTTCAGAGTGAGTCCTGTGATGCGCCGTCATCCTTTTCTGAATCCTAATTCGATCCTGCTGACACTGCTGGCAGTCACACCGCTGGCGGCTGAAAATCCCCCTGCGACACTGGTGAAAGCAAAAGTCACTCAAACGGCTGGCCAGGACAACCAGAGTGATTCAAGGCAGATTTTGACGCAATGGGCGGCTGCTTCCAGCTTTCTGTCACCCATCGGCCCCCAGTCCACGGTCGAAAAATTCAAAAAACAGAATCAGGCTTATTTCAGCGGACATGAGCTGACACTGATTTCCCAATTTCAACAACCCGTCTCAGCTCAAACATTACTGTCAGAATACCAGTGGCGGATCCTCAGAAAAACCGAATCGCAGATCTCCCTCAAAGGGACGCCCAGCGACCCCCTGACCCGGCATCTGTGTCGATCCTTTGAACTGCAGATCAATACCCGCTCCATGCTGCCCGAAGCATTAACATTTCTGCCCGGTAAGACAAAATCACTTTCGGGTTTTGCAGCCGTTGAATTAACTGCGTTAAATGAAGTACACAAGTCTGCTGTCATTGCTGCCCCCCCGGAACCAAAATTCGTATCACAAACCGTTGCTAAAGCGATTTTCCCGCAAGCGGGTTCACCCCTTAGACCAGCAGCAGAAAATCCGATCCGTCGCATCTCCTTTTCCCAGACCAGTTCCGGTAATAAGAATGAAACGGAGCTGCTGGAAATCGAAAAGCTGGTGCAGCGCTGGGTCACTGTCTCTCGCAGGATAGGTTCGGTCAAACTCGCCAACGGGATTACCCTCTATCCACGCAGCGAACAGCAGAAATCGCTGGATGCGCAAGCGGGCCAGAACGAGGTAGAGCTCTCGGCAAGAGCGATTTACCTGTCGGCCATGCAAAACCTGTCCTCGTGGTTGATGAATGTTGATCAGGGCACTTTTGTGATCGACTCGTTTACCATCGAATTATCAACAGACGAGCCGGGACCGGTGGCAGCGAAATTTATTACTCTGAAACTGAAGCCACACCCAGATCAGCTTCAATCCGGCTGGCAGTCTGTCGAGTTGGAATTCCACACCTCACGATCACTGCCGATTAAAATCAGTGAAACCAGAAACCAGCAGGTGGTTCAGTTTCTCCTGTCAGGCATGGATGTGAGTTATACCGAGTAATTATTCGCTCGGCGGTTCCCAGTCGCCCCAGTGTTCCAGGTAGTGCTGATACGCCTTGTTGGACTTTGCTTCCTGCTCCAGATAACGGTAAGCTTCCGTGACGATCTCCTGCTCAGCATTAATACTCAGGAATCCCGCCAGGACCCGGGAGCGGAGAAAAACAAAATAGGTATCCAGAACATCACATCGGCAGTAATCGTTGACTTCTTCCACTCTGCCGGAATCATACATCGCCTGCACCTGCGAACCATCAATTCCGGTTTTACCAGGTTTGCCGATCAGATTTGCCAGCAGGTTCAACCCGCCAGTGACGCGGGCGGCACCAAAGTTGGAAAACAGATCCATCAGATCGAGATGAGCGCCGGTGTTATAACGGTTGCGGGACTGATCAAAACTGCGCGCGTCCACATTGAACCATTCCGGCAGTGAAATTCCATATCGATAGGCGGCCAGTTCCAGAACCGGCAGATCATAACCACGACCATTAAACGTGACTAACGTCGGTTGACCATAGTGGACCCAGCCCTGCCAGAATTTCCTGGTGATGACATGCGGCCGAAAATCCGGGGCATCCAGTACGGTCAGATCCTGCAGCCGATAGTCTTCAGAAAGTTTTGCCACCGCGACAGAAACCGGCAGCATATAGGTAGACGGGATGAAATCGCTACCGGTGGCTTCAACCTGATCGGCCTGATAGCGGGACAGGGCTTCAGCCGGGGTTAATTCCTCGCCTGGATAACGAACACGGGAAATCAGATCTCCATCGGCGATCGCTTCCACATCAAATACAAGATACGATACTGGGGGCTGGGGCACGTTCTGACTCGCATTTTAAAGGTGAAGTGATGATAATATCAGCATAATACATGTTGACTGACGAACAGGATTCAGAGCCAGGCCGGTCGGGATTTCCACTCCTCTAAAATGGCCCCTTCCATTCGGTTCTGCTGACCAGTATAAACAATAAGAAGCGTTTCGAGTAGTTTGGACTTTTGTTGCAAAGGCAGTCAGGGTTTATGACCGACCATGAAGAGCATCTGATGGTTCAGGAAGATGATGAGGCACAACGTGATCTGGAAGCACAGGCCATCCGCGGTCTGTCTAATGCTTACCTGCTGATGCGCGACGAAATTGGCAAAGTCATCATCGGTCAGTCGGAAGTGGTGGATGAAATCCTCATTTCACTGTTCAGCCGGGGACACTGTCTGCTGGTCGGTGTGCCTGGACTGGCGAAAACGCTGCTGGTCAGTACGATTGCCAAGATTCTGCACCTCTCATTTCGGCGCATCCAGTTTACGCCGGACCTGATGCCCTCCGACATCACAGGCACCGACGTTCTGCAGGACGATCCGGAAACCGGGCACCGATCCTTTCAGTTTATGCAGGGGCCACTTTTTACTAACGTTCTACTGGCCGATGAAATCAACCGGACCCCTCCCAAAACTCAAGCCGCCCTGCTGGAAGCCATGCAGGAACGCCACGTGACCGTGGGTTCGAACACGTATCGTCTGCCGGAACCGTTTTTCGTTCTGGCCACACAAAACCCGATCGAGCAGGAAGGGACTTATCCGCTGCCGGAAGCGCAGCTGGACCGTTTTATGTTTAACGTGGTCGTAAATTATCCCTCTGCTGCGGAAGAGCTGATGATCCTCAAACAGACGACCGGTAATCAGAAACCGGAACTGGAAGCCGCTTTAACAGGCCGCCAGATCCTGGCACTGCAGGAAGTCGTCCGTAAAGTTCCCGTCGCCGAGCATGTCTTTGTATATGCCCGGGACCTGGTACGGGCCACACGTCCGGGTGAAGCAACCGCTCCCAAATTCATCAAAGAATACTTGTCATGGGGTGCAGGACCGCGCGCCGGTCAGTTCCTGATTCTGGGTGCCAAATCCCGGGCCATTCTGGAAGGCCGCTTCCATGTTTCAACCGAGGATATTAAATCAGTCGCCCATGCCGTTCTCAGACATCGAATTGTCACAACTTTTCAGGCCGACAGCAAAGGACTTGCTCCCGACGACATTATTGACATGCTGATTGAACATGTTCCAAACCAGCTTAAATCTCAGGCGAAAGAAGCCGCAAAAGGGTAACGGTTTCCCCGGACTACCGATTTTAAAATACTGACCTCTCATGTCGATACCAGCTTCACAACGGATCTTTCTGGATAACAATTCTACCACGCGCCCCCTGGACGATGTGGTGGACCTGGTCGCAGAACAGTATCGAACCCACTACGCCAATCCCGGCAGCGCACACGCCGATGGCCGCCAGGCGCGCCGAGTACTGGAAGATGCCCGCGAGCAACTGGCGTCGCTTCTGGGCGCGCATCCCCAGGAAGTGATCTTTACCAGCGGCGGTACGGAATCGATTAACCTGGCGATTCAGGGATTCTTATCCGGTTCCCCGGGAGAGATTGTATTACCGGCCGGCGAGCATCCGGCAACCGTCAATACCATCCGTCGCCTGGCACCGCGAGGCCTCAAACA
>TARA_R100001132_G_C3275619_1_pt1 | contig 18529 bp, 12 predicted proteins | sample TARA_R100001132 | Tara Oceans TARA_R100001132 (sample SAMEA2621247) | marine metagenome | biome: marine biome (ENVO:00000447); feature: mesopelagic zone (ENVO:00000213); material: "saline water (ENVO:00002010), including plankton (ENVO:xxxxxxxx)" | depth 800 m | reverse complement strand
CAGAATAAGATCAATGATCTGACGGATATGACTTCGGATATGGACAGCCTGATGGAGAGCACCGACGTGGCGACCATCTTTCTGGACCAGGAGCTGTGTATTCGTAAATTTACGCCGCAAATCGGTCAGGTGTTTAAACTGATGTCCCAGGATACAGGGCGATGTATTGACAGTTTTGCGCATCATATTGATCGGCCAGGGCTGATTCGTGACATCCGTGGTGTGCTGAAGACCGGAGAAGTCCTGGAGGAAGAGGTTCAGGATCATACAGGTCGCTGGATGTATATGCGTGTCCTGCCCTACCGCTCAAAGCGGGAAATGAAAGGGGTGGTGCTGACATTAATTGACATCAACGTCATTAAGCAGGCCCAGCATTCCCTTTCAAAGGCGGTGAAAAATCGAGAGCAGTTCCTGGCCATGTTGTCGCACGAATTGCGCAACCCGATCAGCGCGGTCTATAGTGCATCGCATTTACTGAGCACAAAGCAGAATGATCCGGAGGTCGTCAAGAAGACAATCTCGGTGATCTTAAGGCAGGCTGCCCACATGGCTCATCTGCTGGATGATTTGCTGGATGTTTCACGGATGACGCAGGACAAACTGGAGCTGCGCCGACAGAGAATGAACCTGCGCAATTCCATACAGGAAGCAATTGAATCCATGCAGCCTCTGATTGATCGTCAGGGACAGAACCTGGTCGTGGAACTGGATCAGGGGCCGTTTCCCGTTTATGGAGATCCTGATCGCCTGCGACAGGTCATCATTAATCTGCTGGACAATGCGATCAAGTATTCGAATCCGAATGGAGAAATCAGGTTGAAAGTCTCGTCCGAAGGTGATTCCGCCTTGTTGCAGTTATCTGATGAAGGGGAAGGGATTTCCGAGGAGATGATGAAAACCATTTTCGAACCCTTCAAACAGTCGCATCAAACGCGGGTCCATCATGATGGCGGCATGGGCGTGGGGCTGTCGCTGGTCAAATTTATCATTGATGGCCACGATGGTCGGATTCAGGTGAAAAGCGAGGGGATCGGAAAGGGGAGTGAGTTTACTATCTGGCTCCCTTTACTTTCCGGTAGTCCGAAAAAAACGGTGGATGAGGAAGTCGAATCCGAGGTCCAACTTCCCGGCGGTTCAAAAACGCTCAAGCAGAAACCGTATAAAAAAATTGAGCAGGTAGTCGTCATCGAAGATCAGCAGGACAATCGTGAGATGTTACAATCACTGTTGAAGGTAGAAGGCTACGATGTGAGGACAGCCGAAGATGGTGAAGCAGGTTTGCGGGCGATATTGCAGTCTCCCCCTGATGCCGCGGTGATTGATCTCGGCTTGCCAATCATGCATGGCTACGATATTGCCCGTCAGGTGAGGAGCAAACTGGGTGAGGAAATATTTCTGATTGCGCTCACCGGCTATGGTCAGACCGACGACATCGAGGAGGCCTGTCAGGCAGGTTTCAACGAGTACCTGGTCAAACCGCTCAATCTGGATCGACTGCTAAGTCTTCTGCAGGGGACACCAGACGATGAAGACAAAGACAGCGATCAGGATTGAATCCACGCGGATTATCGCACAACTTCAGGATCCCTGAGACGCAGGTTCCCTGTTCCCTGCGTTGATTTCCGGCTCGCTTTCAAGAGCGTTGCCAGTGCTTTGCCTATATATAAGTTGAGGGTTGGGGTTGTTGTTTACGTGCTCCGTTGTCGCACGCTCGTGATAGCTATCAACCCAAAATTTAAAATGCCACTCCACCAGGTTAGAGTGTGACCGATGCGGAAAGATTGGCAGACCGGATACAGCCCAGCAGTTCTTCCGGATCGAGGGGTTTCATGAACCAGCCATCCACGCCTGCAGGACCGACTGACACACCAGAGTCTCTCGGTTCTGTGCCACTGACTCCAAAGACTTTCAGTTCCCGCATTTTAGGAGTCTCGCGAATCGACTTGATCGCAGTGGCACCATCGCAGACAGGCATCACCATATCCATCAGGACGACATCAGGTAATGCATGGTTTTCCAGGTAAGCTAACGCTTCCGATCCATTGCCCACTGTCTCAACCTGAAAGCCGAATGTTTTCAGATATGCTGCCAGCAGTTCTCGTTCGTTGCAGTCGTCATCTACCAGCAGGGCTGATTGGCGTCGGGTCTGCATGGCGTACATCAGATCGTCTGCTTTGCGAAAGCCGTCGATCACGAAGTCGAGTGTATCAGCTGCTTTCTCAGTATCGCCGGAATGAAGTTGACGACGTGCGAGATGCACGCCCAGTTTGGCTGCATTCAAACGGTTTCGTAATTCATGGCGGTCTGAAGCCCTGGTCGAACCAGCCGAGGCATCAGCATGCGGCGATGGTAATTTGGTGTGAGGGATTTCTTCACGAAGAATCTGAAGATCGCGTGGGGCGTCAATTCCGACTTTAGCGACTCCCCGATTGATTTTGAGCAGTTTGACTGTGACACCGATTGAGGGGAACACAATTTTCTGATCTGCGCGGCGTGATAACACAAGCATTCTGGGTTTCCTTTCCCAAATGTGAAATCTGAATCCGATCCTCTCGCGATTCCGATTTCGATTGAAGCCTGGTTCACCGATGGTAGATATCGAGGCAAGTGGCGACGTCCTGTCGGCTTACTCGATCTCAGTGAGATAATTTGTAAAGGCATCCATGCCATAGCACTTACCTTCGGTGCGATCTTATTCGTCAGAAATGGATTGTCAACCGGGATCAATCGAGAAAAAACCAGAACGACAGAATGGCTCTGTATCGACTCGAATCGGGATGAGAAATTGCGAAATCAGTTGAAGGTTACATGAAATCTACCGGACCTGTATGTCGGCTTCATGCACATCACGCCACATGATTCCCGGGTAAGGTCATGTCACCGTTAGATTATTTCTGTTCGCCCTTTTTGAGCAGACGATCCACGGTGCGCAGCGCTTCTGAAAAATATCCTACATAGGAGAGGTTTCCCTGCTGGTCGATGACCGCAGCATGGGGGATGCCACGGACACCGAAATTGAGCATGGTCTGACCAAACCAGCCTTTCTCGGTTGATGGCTGGTCGATGGCGAGTTGATAATTGATGTTTTCTTTCTTTGCAAATTTCTGTAAGTCAGAAACAGAAGCATAACTGTCATGTATACCGATGAGAACAAGGGGGGCGTCAGCATAGTAGCGGGCAGCGGTGCGGACTTCAGGCAGTTGTGCAATGCAGGGGCCACAGCGAGTTCCCCAGAATTCGATGAGTACGACTTTATCTTTTAAGTCGGGTGCTTCAGTCTCCCCATTTGAAGTGAACCATCGTGATACTTTTAACTCGGGGGCCGGTTTTCCATATTCGATAATACTTTCCTGTTTGGGGATCCGGGGAGGATGACGTTGCATATAGGCAGCGAAGTCACTCACAGGTCCATTCAGGACAGACTGAATTCTTCGTACGGGCCTTGATCGGGATGCATTACGTGTAATGTGACGAGAATCGACAATCATTGTTCCCGGCAGTAATGGAATGGAGAAAGCGTCTGCAGCCAGTTGAAGGGGGATTTCGACTTTTTCAATTTTAAATATTCTCAGAAGACGCAGTTTACCGTTTGAAGTGGTCCAACTGAGAAACATGCGTGGTAGTATCAGCCCGTTTGCGTATTTTTGAGGTGCAAAAGATAGCGAGACACGTTGATAGTTGGATGAACGAATATCAGTGGAGTCCTCAAAGATGAAGCCAGTCTCCTGATCGCAGACACGACGTTGGGAATACCGCTCTGACTTGATTTCATAAATGGTCCGCTGGCCTTTCTGGTGAATATTAAATTCAGGCTTTTCTGTTTCACCGGATTCAGTATGCCGACGCCGGAGAGCGGGCCAGTTACAGAGATCGTACGGCGAATCGATGTGAATCATACTATGGCGAGAGATGTTTGCCTGACTGTTGTTGATATTATATCTCTGGGTGTTCCAGCCATCCGTCAGGTTGATGGATTGGGGCAATGGAGTTCCGTCTCGACTGGAGAGTATCGTTGGAGTGACTTCAGGCGAATAATAGTTTTCCTCCCGATAAATCTTTCCCTGGGCTGTTAACCGTTTCTTAGACCAGTTCACATTTTCCACCTGGTGTTGCTTCAGCAGTTTTTCAATCTCAGGCAACTGGTAAGAATCCAGGGCACGCAGATCTTTCAGTAGCGAGTCAGGGTCGATCGGTTTTCGAACGATCAGAGTATATTGCGTGGCAATCTGCAGATTAGAATTTCGGAGTAATTCAGATTGATGATGCCATTTAAGTTGCAGGTCTGGAGTGTAGATAGAGTCCTGGTCGGGCTCTGGTTCACCCGCAAATACGTGGTCAGGCAGAAACTGAGGTGGAGTCAGCTTGAACACGACTTCGACAACTTCGCCTCCGGTAAGATCCAAAATCGCTCCACGACTGTTTTCCGCCTGTGCCAGCGTGAGCGGTTCCGCGACAATAAACCGTTTCCTGCCGGGAGCAACAAATGCCTGCAGTTCACCGGCTGAGTTGGTTTGAGGGTAGTCAATGAAAACGGTTTGGGTGGAAAGCGGAAACTGCTGGCTGGATGAATCGGTTTCATAGAGAAAGCGTATGCCGGAAATCGGTTTCCCGGTTTCTGCATTGACGGTTTTGAGTTTCACAATCGCCGCGGATTTTAATTTGAGCGTCAGCTGTACTTCACCTGGATCTTCCGGGATTGAAATCTTCTGCTCCTGAAAGCAAAAAGGTTGAATCGGAGTTGGCTCTGCGATGAGCGTATATTCGCCTGTTCCGAGTTGCAGCAAGGCATTCCCCTGGCTGTCCGAACGTGCCTGCAGTCCGCCTCGTCGAATCTGGCGAAGGGGAGAGGCTGTCACCAGTACATCCGCAACAGGCCTTCCTGTTTTTTCCTCAACGACCTGCACTGTGATCTGTCGAGGTGCATCGAACTCTTTGTTTAAAATACCGTCATATTCCACGTAGATTGTTCTACTGTTATCGATCTTCTGTTCCCCGGTAGTTGCCAGTCGAAGCTGCCAGGGGGTGAAAGTGGGACCGGGGTCAATGTTTGTCAGATAGCTGGTATCACGACGAAGCCCGGTTAATTCGTAATAGCCTTCCGCATCGGTCCTGGTTTCCCGGAATTCTGCAGGGAGCATATGAACTGCAGCAAAGGTAACAGGTTTACCGACGGGTTGATTTTCATTTCCGAGAAAACGACAGGAACGGATTCCTGAGCTATTGGGGTTGCGCAGGCTATCGACCAGCCCCAGTTGGACTTTAGTATTGGCCAGGGGATTCCCCTGTTTGTCTGTGATGCGACCTTTGATTTGAGCGGGAGGTTCAAACAGCAGATCCACTTTAATTGGTTCCCCCTTGTAAAACGCCTGGTCCGTCACGTTAGCGTTTTTATCTCCCAGTTCTGTTCCCTGCGGTCGTACGTCGGGACGATACTGGCATGTTGCGTGCCAGGTGAAGCCATATCCATTACAGGTACCAAACACCACAAAGCCTCCTTCCGCCTGCCTGGGGATCGGGTTAGGCCGCTCTCGGTTGACGAGCAACTGGATATCTTTCAGTTCATAATATCCAGTTTCATCTGTGCGAGTCTGACCTCGCAATAATTCAAAATTACTGGGGTGGTGGCTGGCAGAGGTCCCTATATAAATCTCAGCGTTTTTGACTGGCTCTCCCGCCGTATTTCGAGCGGTTCCCGTGATTGTGACTCGATGTAATTCAGTGCCGTGCCCGGCTCCATCCTCTAACGATCTTAGAATTTCGACTTCTGGTGGCCGTGAAGCCGGTGGCTGCTGCTGCCGGGAGTTTTCTGTTTTGACTTTTTCAGGAGCCAGGGCCACTTGATTTATGGAAATCTTCTTCGGGTTATATTGCTCTGCAGCCGCAAGATGAGAGGAAAAGCAGAAAACCAGATTCAGTCCTGCCAGCAGGTATATTGTTCTTTGAAAGTTGATGAGCGATCCCATCCCAGTGGTGAAAAGTTGAATCATTCCAGATCTCCTCGAAGTCACTTCAATTAGACTTTGTGCAGTTTTACTGTAGCGTCTCCAGGGTCATCAGGACCAGGTATAATAAATTGAAAGACGCTATGGTTCATTGTGATGTGCTATAGAATCTGGTAGTGCGCTCAATCGCGTTCCAGCAGCTGCTCTACTTTCTGCAGAGCCTGTGGAAGATCGCCGATGAAAGTCAGATTCCCCTGTTGATCAATGACTGCAGCCTGGGGCAAGGCTCGTATGCGAAAGTGCTGCATGGTTTTGCCGAACCAGCCTGCTTCTTCAGGACGTTGATCAATGGCCAGTATGTATTTCAGGTCCTGCTGTTCCGCAACAGCCTGCAGTTGAGAGGTTGAGGTAAAGGAGTCATGCAGGCCGATGAGAACCACAGGTTGATCTACATATTTTTTATATGCGGTTTTCATTTCAGACAACTGGTCCAGGCTGTTGGCATTCCGGGTTCCCCAGAAGTGAATCAGAGCTACTTTTCCATTTAAGATGGGTGCTGCTGATTTTCCTTCCGCCGTCAACCAGAGTGCTGGTTCCAGAGTGGGGGTGTGTCTGCCGAGTTGCGGCTCCGTTTCCATTTCGTGGCTGTAGTAGGGATTCCGTAGCAGGTAAGCGGCGAAATCGCTGACCGGTCCATACAAGATCTTCTTAGAAGCATGATTGCCTGCGATATAGCTGATATTGTCAGGCAGGTGGCGGGAATCAACGACCTCCACTCCCGCGGGCAAGGCAATCGAAAAGGCGTCGACGGGAACCGGCGAGAGGATTTCTGCCTTTTCGATCAGAGTTGCATCCAGGTGCTGTAATTTTCCCTGATACGTCTTCCAGTTGATATGCATTCCAGGCAGGATCAGGCCGTTGGCCAGCGTCTTCGGGGCGAAGGACAGTTTGACTTGTTCGAACTGATGAGACGGGGACCCGTGAAACGTTTCGAAAATAAAACCGGTTTCCTCATCCAGCACGCGACGGTAAACGGTTTTCTCGCTTTCTCCACTATAAAAGATTCTCTGTCCTTCGCGGCGAATATCGGCCTCGGGTTTTTTGCTGTTGGGCGGGGCAGGAATCCGATTGCGCAGGGAAGGCCAGTCGCATATATCGTAGGGAGATTCAACATGGAAATGGATTTTTCCTTTTCTGATCGGGTTAATCCGTGCCTGATTACTCATGCTCTGGTGGTGAATGGTTTTCCAGCCGTCGGTCATGCTGGTGATACTGGGCAACGGCTGACCTGACAGATTGAAGTAATGTGGGGGCTTTGAATCTGTGTTCGTATAGCGGGCTTCATGTTTGAGAGTGCCATGGGCTGTGAGCACCTGTTTGTTCCAGGCTGTTTCACCAGAGTAATACCTGTTAAGCAACGCTTTGATATCGGGAACTTCGTAAGGATCCAGTGCGCGTAAATCTTTGAGCAGGTTATCTGTATCCACGGAGCCTCGATAGATTGAGGCTTTGCGTGTGGTGATCCGCAGGGGAGTGAGCCGCAGCAGTTCTGACTGAATGTGCCACTTCTTCTGAATCTCGGGAGCGTAGAGCGAATTTTTACGAGGCTGTATCTCGCTGGCGACCAGATGTGTGGGCAGAAAATCTGCTGGCGTCAATTTGACTGTGACTTCCGTGACCTGACCCGCTGTTAGTTTGACGCGTTCAGAGCGACTGCCTTCTGCCTGTGCCAGCGAGAACGGTTCGGTGACAACAAAACGTCGCATGCCCGGTTCCATGAAAGCCTGGATTTCTCCGGCAGCGTTTGTAAAAGGATAATCGACATAAACGGTCTGTGTGGAGACCGGGGTCTGTTCTCCCGCGTCATAAGTCTCGTAATTGAAGCGGACTCCCGGAATGGGGGCACCCGTTTTGGCATTGATGGCTTTCAGTTTGACAATCGCCGCCGGGTTGAGTTTCATAGTGACGTTGGGGGTGTCTTTCCCTCCAGAAGCTTCTCGTTTCGGAACAAAATACTGCTGGCTCAAATACAGAAAGGGCTGGTCCGGATTGGGCTCGGCCACCAGTTTGTATTCATCGGGGATGAGCCTGAGCTGTGCGTTTCCCTGGCTGTCTGTGCGTGCCTGGATGCCACTGCGTAGTACTTCTCCGATATGATGTGCTGTTACCAGGACATTTGAAAGCGGTCGCCCTGAATCACTTTGAACAACGTGAACAGTGACATCGCGGGGAGAAGTAAACTGATGGTTCAATTCACCATCATAACCAGTGGCGACTGTATCCGGGGAGGTGCGAGATTGATCAGCCGTCATCAGGGTGAATTGCCAGGGAGCAAATTCAAGCCCCGGATCAATATTCGCTGCATAACTGGTGTCGCGGCGGAGTTGTGTGAATTCGTAGCGTCCTTGTGCGTCGGTATAGGTTTCACGCACTGAGGAAGGGACTACGGAAAAGTTGAGGAATGAATCGATCTGTTTTAAATAAGGGTTTTCCTGTTTGAGATATCGGCAGAAACCTGTTCTGTTCGGAGTGGGAGTGAGTGAGCGATCAACGTGTCCCAACTGCACTTTCGCGTTTGCCAGGGGATGTCCCTGCTTGTCGGTGATGACGCCTCTCAGTTTTGCCGGCGCATCAAACTGCAGATCGATGACAATGGGTTCATTCTGATAGAAGGCATTTCTCGCGGCGTGACTGTTTCGATCCCGACCATCGATTTTTTCAGGACGCGCGGCGGGGCGATAATTGCGGGCAGGATGCCAGGTGAGGCCATAATTCTCTTTCGTGCCGAAGACGATGAAGTCACTCTCGTCGGGTCGCGAGTGGGGATCGCGATTGTTGATGACAAACAGTTGAACGTCTTTGAGTTCATAATGTCCGTTCGCATCGCTGCGGGTATGACCGCGCAGCTGTTCAAAATCGCCTGGGGTAATCCAGCCTCGACTGGCAACATAAATGTCAGCATCTTTGAGCGGTTTACCGTCCGTATTCCGCGCCGTGCCTGTAATCGTGACGCGATGCAGCGAGGCACCATGTCCGCCCAGCCTTCCCGGCTCATACAGCGTTATGACTTCGGGGGGGCGACTGGTCTCTGGCTGTTCTGGTTCCGCTGCCGTCAGGGGAATCAGGCAGAGACTCAACTGGAGAAATCCACTGAGAGAAAGCAGTCTCCCTCTGTGCCATAAACCCTCGTCATTCCCTGTTACCGAATCACAGGCACATACCATCGCCATTCCCCCGCTTCCTTTTCCTTCCATTGTTCATGTCTGAAGCAATGGATGATGCAGATGTATATTTGTGGGTGTGAAGGAAGTATACACGATTGCAGTTTGGCATTGCAAAGAGAAACTCCGGGAGGCGAGCAGATCCCAATGCAAAGGCATGTTTCCGAATTTCAATCCCGGTGATGTGAACCGACAAGATCCGCCTGAAAATCGAAATTGATAAAATCAGTTGATATAAAATTCTATATAAGTAAAATTATTTCTTGTTATTAGAAATTAAATAGGTATGCTGAGGAAACAGTGTGCTGGCCTGTGAGGGCTTTAATACAGAAATATTACGTAAGTGTTAATTATATAGAGGGATGCGTTTTTGGGTCTGTTGCTGTTTTCGTGTACTTATCTTTAATCTTTCCGGGAGTGCAAATGTCTGCTCATAAAAAACAAGGTAGGAATCGTGGCTTTACTCTGATTGAGTTGCTGGTGGTGATTGCCATTATTGCCATATTAGTCGCCTTATTATTGCCGGCCGTGCAGCAGGCGCGTGAGGCTGCCCGTCGCTCTTCATGTAAGAACAATTTCAAGCAGGTCGGACTGGCATTTCACAATTATCATGAGACGCATGGCGTGTTTCCTTTTGGATGCTCGCTCCCTCGCGGCGGCTGCTCGGGAACGATCCCAGGCAATCCGGCCAAATTTTCCTGGGGCACGCATCTGCTGCCTTATCTTGATCTGGCGAATGTTTACAACGGATTTAATTTTTCACTCAACTACAATGTTGCTCCCAATGGCGGTTTACAACAGGGCGGTTACAAGGTTCAAACATTTCAATGTCCGAGTGATCCGCAGGGCGATGATCGCACGAATCATACGGGAGGCATTACCAATCCAGGACCAGCTGGAGGTAAGGACGATATTGGAAAAACCAACATGGCCGGGGTTGCGGATTCCGTGAACTGGCTCTGCGATATTTCTAATTACCGACCGACGGTTGCCGGTGACGGTGTTCTGTTTAATCATTCCCGCGTCAAGATTCGTGATATCATCGACGGCACAAGCAATACGCTGATGGTTGGCGAAGTTACCGGAGGCAGGACAGGCTCTTATGATGGGCAGGGATATACCATCTGGAATGTTCTGGATACGGCAGGTGGCATCAATGGACCGAATTCCATTCCAGGCGGTGGTTACTGGGATAAATGGGATATGGAATTCTCCAGTTATCATACGGGTGGTTGCCACTTTCTCATGGGCGATGGTGCCGTCCGGTTCTTCTCTGAAAACATGGATCAACAGACACTTTCAAAACTGACCACCCGCCAGGGGGGAGAAGTGGTTGGCGAGTTTTAAACTGAAACGCGTTATGAATCACCCGTCAGAAAAATGTGCTAACCAGGGATTTCGATTATGAATCGACTGCGGTTTTTACTGATACTATCAGTCTGTATGTTGAATGGCTGCGGCGGAACTGACGATGGGCCCGCGCGGCGTTTCGTGACAGGGAAGGTGCTCTATCAAAATCAACCCGTCGAGAACGGGATGATTCGTTTTATTCCCCAGCCCAGCGGTCCTGTTGCCTCAGCGCGGATTATTGATGGTACGTACCGGGTTGAAAATAAAGGAGGCGTGCCGCTGGGAGAACACCGCGTTGAAATCACTTCTACTGCCGGCGGTACGGAGTTAGTGGAAGCCGAAGTCATGCCGGATAAAAACGCTGCGCCGGTGATTGAGATTCCTGAAAAGTACAATACGAACAGTGGGTTAACAGCCGACATCGAAGCCGGAGAGTCCGCACAGAAAGTGGATTTTTCTTTAGACTGAGTTGATTGAATACACTATCCTGAATAGTTTGAAATTGATATGACGAAAACAAGCCGCAACGGATCAACAGCGCTTCAAAGGACATGCCCTGGATGAAAAACATAAATCTGCGAACTCAAGTCGTATTAACAGTCCTGACTCTGTTGCTGCTGGAAAATTCTGTCTGTCCGGCTGCTGAGAAAGCTGCGGAGGCAAAGCAGGATCAACAGCAGGCCATGAAAGCGGCGCGCCAGAAAGCGGCCTGGAAAAAACGACGAATCATTTTCAATAACGATGGAAATGAACCCGTGTATTCTCTGAAGGAAGCCACGCCTCAGGCACTGCTGGATGTCCGCACGAGCCCCTTGAAGGGGAGCCAGGTCGACACGATTTTTTATTGCACGTGGTCTTCGGGGTTCAGTTATTTTACACATGACACCAAAGTAGGCAACGTATTTACGGAAACCGCAGATAAGCTTTCGAATAATAAAACGGCGGAATTGATAAAGAAGGGACATGATCCTCTGACCGTGATGTCCGACTGGTGTCAGGAAAATGACGTCGAACTGTTCTGGTCGTTTCGAATGAATGACACGCACGATGCCTCGACTGCCTGGTACGGTCCCTTACTGTTCCCGCCTTTGAAAAAAGAGCATCCGGAGTGGCTGGTTGGATCTGCAGAGCAGAAGCCCAAAAACGGTCGCTGGACTGCCGTCGATTTCACGCATGAGGAAATCTGTGATCTGGCCTATCGCTATGTGGAAGAAGTCTGTCGGAATTATGATGTGGATGGTGTCGAACTCGATTTCTTTCGTCATCTGAATTATTTCAAACGCGTTTCCCAGGGAGAGCCAGCCGGCGAACTGGAGCTGAGTCGACTGAACGATCTGATGCGGCGGATTCGTGCCATGGCGGATGAAGTGGCTCGGCAGCGGGGACGTCCGATCCTGGTTGCGATTCGTGTGCCTGATTCGGTGGAGTACGCGCGGGTGCTGGGCCTGGATGTAGAGACCTGGCTCAAAGAGGACCTGGTCGACATCATGACGGTCACTGGTTACTTCCGCTTGAACCCCTGGAAAGAATCCGTGAAGCTGGGACACAAATACGATGTGCCTGTCTATGCGGGGCTGAGTGAATCGCGTGAGAAAGATCAACTGGCGCGTAAAGTGTATGCCTCGACTGAAGGGTCTCGAGGCCGTGCGATGAATGCCTGGTCTCAAGGCGTTGATGGCATCTATTTATTCAACTCGTTCAATCCGCGACATCCTCTCTGGCGCGAGCTGGGTGAACCAACGCAATTGAAAACACTGCCGAAGGTCTATTTCACTTCAGCCCGCGGCTATGCCAGTGTGAATGCCTGGTGGAAACAGGGGAGTTCCTATATGAATCGTGATATTCTGACGCCGAAGCATCCCCGCGTCGTTTCACCGGGCAAAAGTGTCAGCGTGACGTTACCTGTAGGCGAGAACCCGCAGGAAACCGGCGCCGCGCTGGAACTGAAGGTTCGCTTGAAGACAGAGCCGCAAAACAAAGAGGTTTTGCTCGTTAAGGTGAATGGAGAAGCCGTTCAACTGGATTTGAACGAGAATCATTTTCTCTCCGGCAGGATCAATCCGGACCTGGTGACTGAAGGAGAAAACAGGATAGAATTCGCACTCGCTGCCACAGCAACCAGGCCTGCCGTCGTTGAGGATTTACAATTGTGGGTGACTTATCAAGAATAGTGTCTGGTCCTGGTATGCCAAACTCAGTTGAAACGACATGCTATCGGGTTGAGAGGGGCGCAGGATGGTTCGCGTGTCTGCATTCAGTCAGGTTTGAGGAACATGAAAACCGAACAACATGAAAACCGAACGTAGAAAAAATGCGCGGCTGCCGATCACGGAACTGGCGGCACTGATCGAAAGTGATATCAAGTCGCGGCGGCTGACGAGCGGTGATCCTTACCTGGGACTTTCTGAAACAGCGCGGATGTTGAAAACCAGTAATGCGGGAGCAAATTCGGCATTACAGCTGCTGGTCAAAAAAGGGGTACTCGAACGCAAGCAGCGCCGGGGGACTTTTATCAGTGAGCCTGGCAATGAGGACGCGCAGTTGATTCGCCGCGTTCACTTTCTGTTGAATGAAGATTTCCTGAAGAAGGAAGGCGTCCTTGCGGATGGGCAGGTGATTGGAATTCAGTCCGTACTATCGCGAGCCGAAATCCAGTTTAATTTTCTACCTCAGCATGATCAGCGGGAATATGTTGAAAAAACCGTAAATGAAGCACTGGGAACTGAAGGGCTCGATGCTTTCGTATTGTATTCGACGTCCTTGGATGCGCAGCGGATTCTCGTGGAAAGCGGTTTACCGACCGTGGTGGTGGGCTCGCTCTATCCTTCGATCACGGAGTTGCCCTGGATCGATCAGGATCAACAGGCAGTGGCACGAATCTCGTTTGAGCATCTGCATCTTGAAAAACAATGTCAGCAGTTTCTGGTGCTGATGCGCGAGCGGGCTTACCCGGGCGATTTTCTGTACCTCGATTCCTTACAGGAATGTTTCTGGAAGCACAAAATTTCGCAGAAGAATATTTATTACCGCTCTCTGCCATCAGATGCGAGTGCCATTCAAGCGGAGGTCAGCCGACTGTTACCCCAGTTTCAGTCGACGGTCGGCATTATCGCGCGCAGCATGCCTTTAGGGATTGCTGCGAAAGCCAGTCTAAACCATCAACAATATCAACTGCATAAAAATGTGTTTATGATGGTCACCAACGTATTCGGAAAAGAACGGGAGGAACTCAGAGACTTTGCCTACATTCGTCCTCAGCCGACTCCCGAAGAAGTGGGAATCTATATCGGCAAAGTATTGAAGCAGTTTGTCCTGGACGGCTTTTCCGGCAATGCAGCCTGGCAGATACCCATTAAACTGATCGCCGCACAGCAGTCCGCCCCGGCTGAGTGAATGAGATTCGTCGCGCAGGGAGTTTTCTATTCAGATAACTCAAATTTGAGATCTGAAATTTCTTTTCCCTCTGAAACAGTAACCGTTAATCCGGAGGTTTCCGCGTTGGAATATTTTTCGGGCAGCAGATTTTCTGGCGGTGGCTGCGGTTTGGGATTGGGATCGTAATTGGGGTCATCCTCGGGTAAGACTTCAGCGACCTCCTGCGATTCGAGCTTGGAAATCATGACGGTGTAATCGCCGGCGACGACACCATCGGTCCCTTCATAAGTTCCCATCTGAAAGACTCCCTGTTCGTCGGTGCGACCATTGGCAGTCTGTCCCGATTCATCAACGGGTCTGAATGTGATGCTGGCATCTTCGACAGGTTCGCCGTCAAACGTGATGACACCTGAGACGGCCGTACGCTGGGGACGATCATCGTCTGTTCCACCACATCCCTGTAAAAAAAATATTGACAGAAACAGAACGACTGCTGCGGAACTTGGCGGCAATTTATTTTCAGGAGAGAGTGACATGCTAAAATCCAGTTCTTTTAAAGTACTTATCTTTTAATGAACGAAGTTTAATAAGCTTGTTGCATTAAAAAGTTGAGAAATTAATTCACCTGTTATGGAGGTAAATCACTGTTTCGAAAATTGATGATGCTACGTTATCGTAGTTGAAATCTCGCAGAAATCAACTATCATGAATTTTGGATGTTGTTTAAGTTGAGTTTTAAATTAAACCAGATTGACAACACCTTAGTTTCACAGTCGCGTCAGCTGTAGTTTGAAATTCATTTCTTTAAGACTGAAATATCCGACGAGAATTTCAGTTGGAATCTTTTGTAGCTCCCGCCATACAAAAGAAAATTTATCAGTCAGCACACAACTCGGAAGTTGAGAGAGAACTTTATAAAAAGCTTATGTCTCAACATACCTGATTCTTTATAAACTGACTCGCTCGGCTCAGTTTTGTTTCTGTTTTTTTTCAAGGAGTATCCTTTGGTGAGGAATTTAGAGAAAGACAAGCGAAAAGGTTTCACGTTAATTGAATTGCTGGTGGTGATTGCGATCATTGCCATTTTAATTGCATTGTTACTACCGGCCGTTCAACAGGCACGTGAAGCAGCCCGCAGATCCACGTGTAAAAATAATTTAAAACAACTGGGCCTGGCGCTGCATAATTATCATGATGTTTATGGAATGTTTGTTTTGCGCAGAGGGGGAACAGGTGGCAGTAGCTCCAGTTCAAACGCGTCTCGTTTGAGTGGATTTGTTGGACTCCTGCCTTATATGGATCAGGCTCCCCTGTTCAATAAAATTTCTGCTGGAGATCCCTCCGCCTCCACGCCCATAAATCCCATGGGGCCTTGTGCCTGGTGTGGCTGGGATGTCTGGAATGTGAAAATTCCCATGCTGGTCTGTCCGTCAGACGGGCGAAACAAACAGTCGACTCGCGTGAATAACTATGTCTTCTGTATCGGCGATACCGCGTCCAGCATTAATGGTACGAATTCACGCGGCATGTTTCCCTATCGTTATGGAACCCGGATCCGGGATATTACCGATGGGACGAGTAACACGATCGCCATGAGCGAACACATCCGTGCCAACTACGGTGCCAGTACCAGCAACGCCGGAAATCGACACAATGAGGGTGTTGCTCTCGGTCAGGATCCGGTAAACAATCCGGGGGCCTGTATGAGTCTGGCTTCAGGCGCGAACTGGGTCAGTGGAACCAATGTCAAAGGCAGACATGGAACCTCGCTGTGGGACGGGCAGGCAGAACGTTGTGCATTCAATACGATTCTTCCGCCGAATGCTCCTTCCTGTGCAGCCGGAACAAACAGCAATGCGGATTCCGTAGACGCGGCACTGGCACCGTCCAGTCTGCACGTGGGGGGCGTCCATGTCCTGATGGCAGATGGCGCAGTGCGCTTTGTCTCTGAAAATATCGACACCGGCGATCTCAGCCAGCCCAGCCCGGGAACGACCTCCACGGGGATCAGTCCTTACGGCACCTGGGGCGCACTGGGAACAAAAGAGAGTGGAGAAATCGTAGGAGAGTATTAAATTACATTGCAAGTTCGTAATGTAACAGATCAATTTTCAATCCCTCTTCGCTTTTCAATAAGCGAAGAGGGATTTTTTTGTTGGTGTCAGCTGGATGCAATAAAAAAAGCACCTTGCAATAGCTGCAGGGGGCTTGATAAGTGGGCGATGAGGGACAGGAACCTTTACCAAAAACCAACTAGAAAAGGGACAATTTCAGTTTAATCGCTGCAGACTTGTGTGAAGTTCGGAATTACTCAGGGTATGGATTATCGTCTTTACCATTCTTGTAATCGGGTTCTCTACCATTCAGGAAAGAGCCAATGTTGCTCCCATATCGTATCAGGTCTGACGACATATTCTTTCTAGCGCTTTCGGGAAAATTAGATAAGTATTTATTCTCAATTTTATCGATTAAAATCTGAAGTTGATCACAGGCAGGTAGATGTTCCAAATTCAATTGTTTCATGTGGTAAATTGCTTGAAACAATGAATGTTGGATTGATTGTGGCTTATCACCTCTTACTAGATTAAACGCGGTTTTAACAATATCTCTTCCAAGCCAGTAATGATGGGCTCGACTTTGGGTTAAACTTGATCCTGAACATCTTTCCCAGCCAGGGCGGGGGGATGTTTGAATCAGCTTGTTTAATGATAAAGTAAAGTTTTTGGCAATGTCTTTCTTATCTTCCCATTCCATTATCATTTTAGTCTTGATTTTTGCTTTGAATTTCTGCAATGCTTCGAGATCTTCTGGTTCCTTGTCCATTGAGTTTGGGTTCCAGTTGGTGTCAGGATTAATCACCAGACCCATGACCGGTATGCCTTTCGAAGTGGCATAGTCATATTCCATTTCGGTATAAGAGGGTAAGTTTTTATCTGGCCTTGATCCGTATCTATGTGCAACTAGTGATACGAAATAGTCAACCTGTTCTATCTGTTGTTCGATGACTTCCCATTGAGCTTGATTACCCGCGACAAACATCTCCATACCAACTGGAATATGTTCAAAGTCAAGGCATGCTTTGATAAGAGTTGCTCTCTCCTCAATTAAGTCTGTGTAAGTAGATGAAATGAAAATCTGATATTTCTTAATCATTACTCAGTATCCGTTATAATGAAGTGAATGTTGTACGTTAATGTACATTTAGACTGAGTATAGAAAATCTAATTCAATTGATAAACATTGATTCAAGTGAGGTGTTTGAAGTTCCTTGTTGGAATGTGATTGTCGACAGGGCTACCATTCCAGCACCAGGCAGTATGCTTATAGAGAACTGAATATGAGCGAAGATAGAAACTAATCAGCCGAGGAAATACAATAGCGATTAAATGTTCTTGAAGAGTGGTTCTATGTTACAATCTTTTCGTTAAGGATATCGACTTTAATACTAAATGGGAGATATCAGAAGAAATGACCACAGCCCGTTCAAAACGTTTTAAGGGGAAGGTTCGAGATGATTACCTCGAACTGGTGATGAAGTTCCCGCTGACGTCAGTTCATTCGGAAGAGGATCTCGTGGCAGCCCAGGAAGTTATGGACGGATTACTGGCACAAAGAAAACTCTCAGCCGGTCAAGAACTCTATCTGGATGCTTTAAGTGATCTGGTCGCCGCGTATGAAGACGAGCATTATCGGATTCTACCAGCATCCGATGCAGAGATGTTGCGTCACCTGATGAATCCCGAGGAATCAATCAGTCCGATCTTGCAAAACATAATCGCCCAAAACTTATCAACACATTACCAATGACAAACCGGCAACTCTATCCCAGGAAGCGCCCAAAGCCGAAACCGGCAACTTCAGAAATGCCGGTCTTCCAGCCATATCAGCCAGCGAATCTACCTCAATTTGTTCCTTACAACCCAGTCCAGCCAGTCAGGATCACAATGCAGAAGCGGCGGCTGGCGATGAAGAATCAATTGCAATTATGGCACCGAGCTATATGAACGAGGCTGAAGCATGACTTGCATCGTCAAACTCGCTTGCGAAGGCAGAAACATGGTCTAAATCCTGCCAATCAAAGGATTAAAGGACATGGTTTAACCGACGACAGCGATCATTGACCTTTTTTGATGGTCGCTTCCTTGGTTTTGTCGATGTTTCTGGCTAGACTCAATCTTTATGAGAATGAGCAGCCTGAACCTGTTGTGTCGGGCGACTCCACAAAGATAATTTTTATGAATCGGATTGAAGATGGCAGAAGGTACGATCAAGAAGCTGACAGACAAAGGTTTTGGTTTCATCGACTTGGGGAATGGCGAGGACATGTTTTTCCACAATTCGAACCTCCAGGGGGTGAGCTACGATGATCTCCAGGAAGGACAACGAGTGTCTTTCGATAAGGGGCAAGGACCAAAGGGACCAAGAGCGGAAAATGTCAAGGTGATCTAAACGCCGAGTCATTTCAAAAGATACGAAGCCGACGAATCTCGTCGGCTTTTTTAATGAACATGTCTTTGTTCTGCAAGCCGATCAAACAATCAACTCCAGTTCTTCAACCGGCGACTGACAGAAGGTCGCTCAAGAAGGTTGAAAACACTTGACCGAATATTCTCTGGAAACTTCTGTTCCTGATGGGGGCTT
>TARA_R100001132_G_C3275623_1_pt1 | contig 18568 bp, 13 predicted proteins | sample TARA_R100001132 | Tara Oceans TARA_R100001132 (sample SAMEA2621247) | marine metagenome | biome: marine biome (ENVO:00000447); feature: mesopelagic zone (ENVO:00000213); material: "saline water (ENVO:00002010), including plankton (ENVO:xxxxxxxx)" | depth 800 m | reverse complement strand
TTGATGGGGCCGCCGACCCTGCTGCCGTCGATGCTGCCATGAATGAAGAAACCGCCTGTCTGGTCATCCAGCATCCGAATTTCTTTGGAACGCTGGAAGAAGCAGAACAGCTGACGGAAATCGCACACAAATATGGTGCCCTGTCTGTCGTGTCCTATGACCCGATCAGTCTCGGGATTCTGAAACGACCCGGAGACTATGGCGCAGATATCGCGATTGCCGAAGGCCAGTCGCTGGGAACCCCCCTGCAGTTTGGCGGCCCTTACCTCGGCCTGTTTTCCTGCAGTGAAAAGTTTGTCCGCAGAATGCCCGGTCGGCTGATTGGGCAGACCGTTGATAGAAACGGCAAACGCTGTTATGTTCTCAATCTGCAGGCTCGCGAGCAACATATCCGCCGCGATAAAGCCACCAGTAACATCTGCAGTAACCAGGGGCTCATCGCGATTCGTGCTGCCGTCTACCTCTCCCTGCTCGGCAAACAGGGGATCCGCGAAGTCGCTGAACTCTCGTGCCAGAAAGCACACTATGCCGCTGAGCAACTTGCGATGGTCGAGGGGATCGAGCTTCTGTTCCCGGAACGCTCTTTCTTCAAAGAGTTCGCAGTCAGTTGTTCCGAAGGGGCGGATTACCTGCTGCGAAAAGCACGACAGGCCGGCTTTGACCTGGGACCGGAACTGTCCCGGTTTGACTACAAAAATGCTTCCGATCAATTCCAGACGGGTGTGCTGGTAGCGATTACCGAACAGAGAACACGCTCAGAAATCGATCAACTGGTCACTGCCTTAAAAGCATAAACGTCTCGATTGATCCAAGTGCTTAACACGTTTCCTTTTTAAAATTTCGAAGCAGCATCCAATACCATGCGAAATAAACTGGCCACGGAATCATTATTTGCTCTCTCTCAACCCGGCAGACGCGGCGCTGAATTTCCCGCTGCGGATGTTCCGGAACGCCCCTTGAGCGAGCTGATCCCGGCTTCAGCACTGGCAGACAAACCGACCGGACTGCCAGAAGTCACCGAGTCTGATGTGATTCGTCACTTCGTCAATCTGTCGACGTTGAATATGTGCGTCGACACCCACTTCTACCCCCTGGGCAGTTGTACGATGAAGTACAATCCCAAACGACATGAGCGGCTCGCCAGCCTGCCGGGAATCGTGGATCTGCACCCCTATCAGAATCAGTCGGATCTGCAGGGAATGCTGGGCATGCTGTACGAGATGCAGGAAATGCTGGCAGAAATAGCAGGGCTGCCAGCCGTCTCGCTGCAACCCGCGGCCGGTGCCCAGGGAGAATTCACTGCCCTGTTGACCGCCAAAGCCTATTTTGAAGACCGTGGTGAAAAGCGAACGAAAGTTCTGTTCCCCAACAGTGCCCACGGGACGAACCCGGCCAGTGCCGCGATCGCTGGTTTTGATTGTGTGCAGCTTGCCAGCAGTAAAGAAGGTCTGGTCGATCTCGAAGACCTCAAGGCACACCTGGATGATCAGACTGCAGTCTTTATGGTCACCAACCCGAATACGCTGGGACTGTTCGAAAAAGACATCAAGCAGATTGCGCAAATGGTGCACGATGTCGGCGGTCTGGTTTACATCGACGGAGCCAACATGAACGCCATTCTGGGCTATACTCGACCAGGCGATTTTGGTGGCGACATGATGCACTTCAACGTCCATAAAACCTTCACAGGACCACATGGCGCCGGCGGTCCCGGTTCGGGTCCGATAGCCGTTCGTGATTTCCTCGCAGACTTTCTGCCAGGACCCGTGATTCATTTTCATCCTGATGCAGACGAAACCGATCAATATACTCTGGAAACCCCGGCAAAATCGATTGGTCGCGTCCGGTCATTTTACGGAAACATCGGCATCCTCGTCCGGGGCTACTGCTATCTGAGAACTCTGGGAGCACCCGGTCTCAAAGCGGTTTCTGAAAATGCCGTGCTGAATGCCAACTATCTGAAAGCATTGCTGAAGGATGTTCTGCCTGTTCCCAATGGCGACCTGTGCATGCATGAGTTTGTGGCCTCCGCCTCCAAATCCAAAGCCGCCAATGGAATCACGGCCATGGATATTGCCAAACGACTGCTGGACTTCGGTTTCCATGCTCCCACGGTTTATTTCCCGCTGGTGGTGCCTGAGGCCATCATGGTAGAACCGACGGAAACAGAGTCCAAAGAAACCCTGGATGCCTTCGCGGAAACCATTATCAAAATCCTCAAGGAAGACCCGGAATTTCTGCACCAGGCTCCCCACAGCACGATCGTACAGAGGCCCGACGAAGTGGTCGCCGCCCGTAATCCGATCCTGCAGTGCTGCGAGCCTCAATAACTGTTTCCGTCCGAAATCCTGTGACTCGCTCTACAGTCTGGTTCCGACATGCCTCCTTCAGCAACCCCGGATCACTGTCGCCTGATCATCGAACCGGCTCCCCTGTCAGGGAACCGGAACATGGCCATCGACGAAACCCTGCTGGAGTCAGCCGCCACTGAAAACCGCTGTACCCTACGCTGGTATCAATGGGATCAGCCCACAATATCACTGGGATACTTTCAGAAAAATGTGTCAGAAGACGCAGACGAGAGCTGGAAATATCTGGCGCGGGTGCGGAGACTCTCCGGTGGCGGAGCGATTTTACATCACCATGAATTGACCTATTCATTCGCACTGCCCGGCAGTCACCCGCTGGCAAAATTACCGCCAGAACTGTACGTGGCGATCCATCAGCCTATTATTGACGTCCTGGCAGCACACGGCCTGCCGGTTCAGTTTCGCGGCGTCTCATTTCGATCGGAATCGGAGCCATTTCTCTGCTTCGGGCGAGGCGATGAACGAGATCTGATTTACCAGGGACAAAAAATCCTGGGCAGCGCACAACGCAGACGGCGTGGAGCAATTGTCCAGCACGGCAGCCTCTTACTGCTGACTTCAGAACATGCGCCCGATTTTCCCGGTTTACTGAACCTGACTGGTCAAACCGATCGATTTCAGGAAACGTTTCTCAAGAACCTGACTGTCGATTTTTCAAACGCCATTTCCCAGGCGCTGGAATTCCCGCTGGAGTCACAAATCCTGACTGACGAAGAACTCGCTCAATCGGAGAGCCTGGAAAAAGAAAAATATTCCACTGATGAGTGGACCTCACGCAAAAAATAGCGATAACAGCTGTACCATCAACACTTATCAGATTCAAGCAGATTTATTAGTTTATTAATAAATTATCCACACGCAGGATGCGTGTTTTATAGTTATTGACATTACGTCAAATGCCTGATAGCGTTAAGGATGTAATACATACTTTATTTCATTGAGATTTCGTGTTACGGAAAAAAGTAGTGGCGTTTTACTTACGAGGAAGTGAGTCAAACCACACAATGCGGGCCTGACGGGCATTGTTATTTGCTCCTTTCATTGACAGATCCGAAGGTACCTCACTCATTTCTGTTTCTTGTTCATTTCACATTTTTTCTTCTAATCTAATAAGTCAAAAATGAAAACCAGGTGATCGGTAACGGGATGGTAATTTCCAATTACCGCATCCCCTTCCAGAGCTTTGAAGTGTTCTGTTTGAAACCTATGGAGTGAACGTTTATGTTGCAGCTTTCGTTAAAAGTCGTGGGCGGTCGTCATGATGGAAAACAAATCCCCATCAAAAGCAAAAAGTTTTTGATTGGCCGGGAAGAAGACTGCCATCTGCGCCCCAACAGCGACATGGTCAGTCGACACCACTGTGTTTTTACAGTGGATGAATACAGTGTCCGTTTACGGGATTTTGGCAGTACTAACGGCACAATGGTCAATGGTAAACGGATCAAGGGTGAAGTGCAGCTTTCCCATGCAGATCAGATCCGGGTCGGCAAACTGGATTTTGAAATTCAGATGTCACATACAGCGGATGCGGCTCCCGACAAAGCAGAAACCGCTGCGCCAGCTGCCCCCGGCAGTGATATTCTGACCGGCTCCGATACCGTTTTTGACATTCCCGTGCACGCATCGGAAGAAAATACTTCCGCTCCTGCTGAACCAGAAGCCGCCCCCGCTCCGCAGGCACCTGCCGCCCCGGGAGTTTATGAAGGAGATACGCAGATTCTGACGGCTGAACAGCAGCGTCAGGCACAGCAGGCATACGAGCAGGCAGCCCAACAGGCTGGTTACCCGCCGCAGCCGCAATATGGATATCCTCCCCAGCAAATGCATCCCGGGCAGCCCTATCCTTACCAGATGCCCCCCCAGTATTATCCACAACAGGGGTATCCGCAACAGCCGATGCCAGCTTATCCACAGCAGTATCAGATGCCCCCTCAGGGTTACCCGCAGCAGCCTCCACAACATCAGGAAGAACAACAGGGACGATCCAAACCGGACTTGCCGCCCGTGACACTTCCTCCACCGGAACAGACCGGGCTCAAGAATAAGCAGGAAGCCGAGAAATAGTTTGGACTGCCTCGATGGCCATCGCGTCCGGCAGTCTTATATTCACGACTTCCCATTGCTTTTCTCAATTGTGTTTGGCAGAATCAGAGAATAAGATCAGGGATGTAGTCAATCAATCATACAGGCAAATTCGTTGCGACACCTGCATCGATCCCATTGATTGATCCTGTTCTGAAACTGTGAATTCACAATCTATGATGCTAACAGAGGGAGATGCTTTCCGTGAATGATTCAGCCAACGCCAGCAACGACATTCAGAGACGATATCGTGAGTTTCTAGACCTGCTGCCACTGACGTTGTCACTCGCCGGCCTCCCGGAAAGCGATCATGGCAAATATTACACGGAAGAGCAGGTGGAAGCCCGGGCTTATACCGTCAAGCACGCCTTTAAACAGGCCCGTATCCTGGCGCGGGAATGTATTCAAAAGCATTAAAACTGATATCCGCCGCAGTTCTGTCGCGGAGGTGCTCCTACAGGCAAACAAAAACGGGAGTCGAATTCATCTGAATCCGGCTCCCGTTTTCAATTTCACTGAAAAACTGCTGCCAGCCTGCAAAAACTTCAGGTCTACTCTTTGCTTTTCAGTTCGAAATTAAATTCGTTAGCACCAGAATCGCTGACGTCGGCTTTCAGAGTCGTCTGCTCGTTGTACTCTGCAGGAAGATACTGCTCGACGGCAGGCATCGGTGGCTCATCGGGTGCGCCACCCACAACGGTTTTCCCCGGGATCTCTTTCGTCGCAGTAATCACGACCGATTTCTGACCCGCGGTTGCCCTGAAGGAGTAGGCACCGTTCTCTATCTTGCCGGCAGCGCTTGCTGCTTGACCGGCGGCATCTCGAAAAATAATGTCTCCCGCAGGCAACGGTTCTCTATCTAAGGTGACGTTTCCAGAAACAGGATATGTCACAGGAGCATCACTGGCCCCACCACAGCCAACAAGGAAAACCGTTAAACATACCAGCAGTGAGAGGTATGAGACCAACTTCATTGATTATCTCCTGAAAAAAAGTGTGCCCCTGACAATGTTGCCAGGGGCCAAAAAGTTCAACTGAATTTATACTGGATCGCGTATCCCAATACCACTGACCAGAACCTGATCCCTTGATCAGACCCTGATCCCTGCTTCGGAAAGAAGAGGAGCCTCCCGGAAACCTGAAATCCGCCGGTATTAGAACTCGCCGACTACTTCATCACCGGAAATCGTCGCCAGGGCACGGTAGGTACGAAGATCAATATTCTCTGATATGAAGCGAACGGCACCATCTGCCAAACCAACATGAACACCTCCCACATGCTGGCTGCGGGCATAGTTCCAGCGCACGGTTGTGTTATCCACGCACGGCGCATTCACATCCGTAGTACTTTTACAGAGATAATTCTGATCGGGTGCTGCCGTATTAGGAGTTTCATAGGCAGTGAATGTCACTTCTCCATGCGCTCCCCCAATCCAGTAACAGCCGGGACATCCCCAGGAAAAACCGGAGGGAACTGCCACGCGCTGCACACCTTCGCTGAACATCATCGTGCTGGATGTACCATCACTGATATCCCGCATCCTGGTTTTCGTCTGGTAACCGAACATACCATCATCACTCTCCGTCGAACGGTTCCTCGACCAGCCAATACAGCCCATGTAACTTCCTCCCCAGCGAACGCCCGAACTTTCGGCAAAGGCAGGCCCTATATCAGACGGACACATGAAGGCGGGTAGAGGTGTACTCACAAACTTCTGGCTGCTGGAGATATTATGCACGTGGTTGCTTGTACTGGCGGAAACGTTGGCACAATCTGCTTCATACGCGTTATACATGGGAGCCTGATCCACATACGGCAGAATCCGGTGGAACCAGGTGTCCCGTTTATGACATGCCGCCGGATACCAGTTATTATCACCCCGGTGTGCATACGGAAATACCTGATGCGCACTCTCATAATTGTGCATCGCCAGGCTGATTTGTTTCAAATTATTCTTACAGGTGCTGCGACGAGCTGCTTCACGCGCCTGCTGCACTGCCGGGAGAAGTAATGCGATCAGGATGGCAATGATCGCAATCACCACCAGTAACTCAATTAATGTAAATCCACGAGACTGTCTTGTTCCACTTAAGCGTTGCATCTCACTCTTTCTTCTCAAAATGACATCGAAATCACAAAAATAAATTTCAGCATTAATTAAATTCCGACATATTAATAAACTTCTTTATCTTAAGTTTCTTTCATATTAGACTTCTTGTCAACCAGAAACCTTAACCTGTTACTGGACAAATAATTAACACACGCACACAAACGCGGCGTTCCTCTGCAATTAATTATATTCGTGTTAGATCCCGCTGACCGACACCTTAACACTGACCATTTGAACCCGTACGGACTAAGAGTAAACTGACCTGATTTTTCTGAAACTTCCTCTCTCCGATTCTGGTATATTGAGTGAGTAACCTGAGATTTGAATTTCAATTTCGACAGATTCGAACATCAATACGGGATTCCTCCGTGAATGAAGATGATGCGGCGCAAGTCCGAAGTTGCCTGGATGGTAATACGGAGGCCATGCGCGCATTCGTAGCCCGGTTCCAAAGCAGTATCTTTGGACTTTGCTTCCGCATGCTGGGACATCGTCAGGACGCCGAAGATGTCGTCCAGGAGGTCTTCGTGCGGGCATTTCGCAGCCTTCACCAATGGGATCCAGAGAGAACACTGAAACCCTGGTTACTCACGATCGCCGCCAATCGCTGTAGAACCTTTCTGAGTAAACGCGCCCGCCGTCCTGTTCCCTCAGAGTTTGCCGCTGATCTTGCCATCAGTCAGTCAGCAGAACGGTTACAGGATCTCGGCGAAGAATTACAGAATGCCATCAGCCTGTTACGCGATGACCATCGTACATGTTTTATTTTATTTCATCAGGAAAATTTGAGCTGTCAGGAAATCGGAGAAATTCTGGACCGTCCGGAAGGCACGATTAAAACCTGGTTGCACCGTTCCCGACAGGAACTGGCTGCCAGTTTACGACAGCGAGGAATTGTACCAGAGGTCCGTTATGAATCTCGTTGAATTTCAAACCAGACTGGAGTCCATGATCGAAACTCGAAACTTCGATCAGCGTTCGCAACTGGAACACCATGCGACATCCTCACCAGAGCATCTGCAACTCTGGGAAGACTTTCTCATTCTGGAATCAGCAATCCCTGCCTGGCAACAGACACTGCCTGAGATTGATCTGATCGATGAAGTGCTGGCGCAGTTGGATACTGCCTGTTTAACAGCTGCCGATGAGAAACCTGCCCGAGAGATTCCCAGTGCACGAACGGGATCTCGCGTGCCCCAATGGGCCGCCAGTCTGATTGTCGTCGCGGGGCTGTTGATCGCAGTCACTTTGAAGTTCTCCGGAAACCAGGTGGAAAAAGCAGGCCCCGCTCCCCTGCCTGTTACCACCGATGTGGTTCACTCTCCCCCTGTGCCTGCTGTGGCACAGGCACAGACCCATCCCAGCTTTAATCTGCTTCTGAAGAATGCAGGCGCCGCTTCCTGGGGACTGGCGCAAAGTACTGCCGGAACGATGACAGAGGCAGTGAGTCTTGTTCCCGTCAAAACCCCGCAGGCGGAATCAACGGAAGCCCACACCCGAGAATCGAACTGGGTGGATGATATCAATCTTGAGATGCAGCCGATCAAAGATCAGATCAGTCATGCCTGGAATTTTATCATTCATTCCGTTCCCGAAGAATCAACGAAAATTTAGGGATTTGAATTCACCGAATCTCATCCATCAGACCAGCCTGGAGTTGTTCAAATATGAAACTAATGCAGCCGATTAAAATGAGATCGCATCATCTGACTCGAAAGAATGCATTCGTGTTTGCTTCAGTTCCCGTCCTCCTCTGCCTGGCAGCTGTGCTTCCCGCCAGAGCAGCCGCACCATTGAGCCAGCTGGTGGATGAAAAGGCCGGCCTCTACCTGGAAGCCACTGATCTGAACTCTCATATCAAGCAGTTCCTGGGTTCACCACTCGTGAATCGTTTTCGGCAAACCCAGGTATTTCAAAACTGGCTGCAGTCGCAGGATGTCATCAATCTGAAACAGGCTGTGCACGATATTGAGTCGGTTACCGGCAAACCATTACTGCCTTTGTTGAACCAGTTCTTCGGTAAGTCGGCCGGCCTGGCGGTGTTCAATCATGGCCCGAAACAGAATCCTTCCCTGCTGTTGTTGACTACGGTTCACGATCGTGAAGCGATGCAAAAACTGCTGGAATCCTGGTTCGCTAAAACAGGAATCAAAGTCACGACCAGCACATTCCAGGGCATCACCTGTTATGAAGTCCGTCAGCAGTCCGATCCCGCGGCACCGGCGATCACCTATGTCTTTCTGGATCAGACACTGGTAGTCACCGACAGGCGTTCCCATCTCGAATCGACCATTCGCCTGTACGATGATCAGCGACTCAAAAAGCAGGCTCCGGAAAATCTGCAGAGTCTGTTCGATCTGGAAATGTACCGTCGCGCCCGGGGAGTCTTGGCACAGGATGTCACCGGTTCGGTCTTTCTGAACCCACGCGCCTGGGATGAGCATATCAAACCTCCCCAAAACGAGATCGAAGAAGGGGTTGTGAACTGGTGGAAGAAAACGGGGGCGCTGATCGCAGGTCTGCATCTCAAAAACACGGTCGCCCTGGAAGCGGTGATTCTGTTTAACTCTGAAGCCATTGATCTGCCATTACTGAATATCCTCCAGACCCCGGCTGAGATCCCCGATCAATACACGCTGATTCCGAAAAAGGCATTGGCTGCACTCTCCGGGCAGCTCAATATGAATTTACTGACCAACCGCATCATCAGTTATTATGCGGATAAGAATCCGGAAAAATGGCAGAAATTCCACGCCATCAGCAGGGGACTTTTGGGAGGGCTCGACCCCGTAACAGAGGTCTCAAAAGTTCTGGGTCCCAGTGTGCTGTTTTATTCCGTCCCCCGCAAAACGCTCTCTTTTGATGCGATTTCCTTTGATGGACTTGTGGCAATGCAGCTTTCGATACCGGATGTCGATTCGAAATCAACTGACAAAAGCAAATATCAGTCTGCCCTGGAAAATGTGGCAAACTTCCTGATGAACAGCATACTCGCTCATCACAATTCGGAATCTGCTTCCGATAAACAACCTTCTATATTAAAAATCGAAGACCACGAACAGTATCATCTGCGGTGGATCGAAAGTCTCGGCCCTTATCAACCCGCTTATGGAATCAACGAGCGACAGCTTGTCTTTGCCAGTTCACCACAACTGGTCAGAGAGTTCTTTACGCTGAAATCGGAAGAAAGTCTGGCTGCCTTACCCTTATTTCAGTCCTGGAAAGAAACCTTCTTCCGGGAAGAAAAACAACTCTGCTTCCTGAACATCGCATCGATCAGGGCCTTCATCGAGCAGAACTCCGATTTTCTTGCTGAGCAGCTTTCCAAAGGGCACGCCGGAGATCTGGAGAAAGGCAAAAAGAAACTTGCCGGATTGAAAAGCCTGCTCCAGTCCTTTGATGGCCTGTTCTTTGCGGCCGGCCTGCAGAAAACTCAGGTGCGGATGATCTTCGGCCTGGGCTCGCTGAATCCCACTGAGTGAAATCACCGCTTCTGTACACAATTCTGAACATGCCGGCAGAAATCGAACCTGAGAATCGTCACAATCGGGACAACTACGCAATCGGCAGGCTCGATCACGCTTATCAGTGTTAATTATTTTAAACAAACTACCCAATCCCGATTTTGGTGGGAATAATTGAGTAAGTTAGTTCCACTTTTCTGTTCTGGCCAGAAATAAATCCGAATCGTGGAATGTTTTTCCCAAGATTGTGAACCGGGAATTTGAGGTTCAGGGTCAACCGTCACGTTTCAGCGTTTCAAACTGTCTGATTTGCGTTGGATTTTTATATTTTCCCGTTTGCGTTCGAATTACTTCAGACAACTATCTCCCCTCAAAAAAAGGCTTTATTTAAACATGGTAAATCAACTTGATCCCCCATCAGAACTGGTTATCGACCGTCGTCGAGTCAATCGCAGAGATACAGGCAAGAAAGAAGCGATTCATACAAAACATGAAGTTGTCGATCAACGCAAAATCGAGCGTCGTCGCCAGATCGATCCCACCACGTGCGAACGTGATTACAGCGATCAGGAAATCGACTTCATGAAAGCCATGGATGATTACAAACGACGCAGCGGGCGACAGTTCCCCACCTGGAGTGAAGTTCTGGAAGTGTTGCACAGCATGGGATATCGCAAGGTCGCCGAACCAACTGATATCATGCTTTAAGCCTGAAGTCAGGCTGACTGCAACGTCTCCAGCACCTTCTGGACCGACGATAATAAATCGAAAGATTTTCAGGTGAATGTAATACGTTTTTGAAAAGCATTCGCCGCTGAAATGGAATTCATGGACTCTGACAAGTGAGATGCCCGGGCAATGCATCTCACTTGTTTTTTTAGGGAGTCCGGCCGATGATGACCAGCGTCAGGTCATCATACTGTTCCGCCTGACCGGCGAACGTTCTGACTGCTTTCAGGATCTGCTCTCCCAGTTCTGCAGGGTTCAGACGGGAGTCCAGAATCAGGGACTTCAACCGTTCGATTCCGAACTGTTCTCGTTCTTCATTCATCGCTTCCGTGACCCCGTCTGTATATAGAATTAACTGCTCACCCGGCTGCAGATGATGCTGAATTGCCTGGTATTCGTAATCATCCATCACACCCAGCGGAACACTGGGATGTTCGGCTGACAGTTCTCTCAAGGTTCCATCAGTTTCCCGCAGCAGCGGTTCCAGATGGCCTGCATTGACGAAGGAAACCAGGTTCTCCGTCAGTTCGATCTGACCCAGGATGAATGTAATGAACCGCCCGTCATGAGCAGCCTCATCGATATGATGATTCACACGATGCACGGCATCCGCGACATCCGTGACGAATTCGACCGTACTGCGAACGGCACTGCAGACGCGTGACATCACCAGTGAGGCCGGAACCCCCTTCCCGGCCACATCCCCCAAAGCAAACCAGATCAGCGAATCTGACGTCTGGATAAAGTCATAGTAATCGCCTCCCACCGCACGCGCTGCTTCATAAGAGACAAAAAACTCATAGCCCGGGACTTCGGGAATTTTAGCCGGTAACAGCCCTTTCTGAACGCGGGCTGCAATTTCCATTTCATTATCGTACCGCTGTTTTTCCACATGCGAGATCATCAGCCGTGCGCTCTCATAAGAAAGCGCCGCCTGCCCGGCGATCACCATCAGCAGTTCGAGATCCTCATCAGAAAACATCTGGCCAGCCAGTTGCGTATCCAGGTTGATGATGCCTATAACGCCTCCATCCATGCCCAGCATGGGCGCACACAGGATGGAACGAATCGTCAGCGTGGAAACCGATTCACTCTTCACAAAACGCTCATCGTTCGCTGCATCCGCAGACAGCACACCGGTTTTATTATCGGTGACGGCCTTCAATACTGTCCGGCTCAACTGTAACGCTTCCTGGTCATCCGCCCGGCGATGTCGCACCGCTTTGGGGAAGAAACGCTGGTTGTCATGGTCACGCAATAAAATACAGCCCCGGTCCGCTGCGGGAAAGATATGAAACAATCCTTCCAGTACGCGCTCAGCCATCGAATCCAGATCAGTGGCGGTCGCAATCGTGCGGCTGATTTCCAGAATTGCTTTCAATTTGATTTCGGGTTTGATTTGAAAGCGCGCCAGTCCGCTGCCCGATTCGGAGGCCCGCAGGATGGTCGATTTATCAGTAGCGTGAGGCCGTACAGAAACATTTTTCAGCGAAGGAATCAATCCATAAGAAGTCAGCAGCCCTTCACGCTGAGAGCTTTCGTAATCTTCATCACTGGAAAATTCCAGCAGAAACGGACCGATGGAGATCTGATCCCCGTTCTGCAGAAGAACCGGTTCTTTGACAGGCACGTCATTGACGAAAGTGCCATTTCCACTTCCCAGATCCTCGATCTGATACTCGTCCGCCGCAGAGACAGTAATGCGCGCATGATAGCGGGAGACCGTATTCGATTTGAGACAGACTTCGCAGTCAGGATGCCGTCCCAGCGTCACCCGCGCTCCCTTGATTTCCAGTCTGGAGGAATCGCCATTATTTTGCAGAAACAGACTGGCAGACATGGTAAAGGCGATCAGCTTAGATTGAAAAAACACTCACCTTCAGGAAACACGCCCGAAGGTCATTATCGTAATATCATCATTCTGGGGGCGACCATTGGCATGGCGCCGGACATCTGCCAGCAGTGCCTGTCCTAACTCAGCAGCGTTTTTATCGCGGTTGTCTTTGATAAACTTCCGCATCCGGTCCAGTGTATACAGTTCCCCTTCCGGATTCATTGCCTCATCCACGCCATCTGTGAACAGAACTACGATTTCTCCGGGTCCCAGTTCCCGCTCTACGACTTCGAAGGGAAAGCCTTCCATCACTCCGATCGGTACTCCAATACTTTCTTCAGGGAACTCATCGATCGAGCCATCAGGCTTGAGGATCATCGGAGACATATGCCCTGCATTCACCAGCGACAGACGATGATTATTGGTATCCAGGACCACAAGCACATAAGTCACAAAACGCCCTTCGACGGCGCTGTCACACATATGATCGTTGATCGCATCGACGGCTGGTCCGACTTCATGCACGAACCGCAGTGTATTCTGCACACAACTTGACATGCGGGCCATGATCATGGCTCCCGGCACTCCCTTTCCGGCAACATCACCGAACGAGAGGCCGATCTTATCATCGGGTAGCTCGAAAATATCATAGTAATCGCCGCCCACGGCCTGGGCAGAATGATAGGACGCGAAAAATTCATATCCCTCAACATTTGGTACCGTACTGGGCAACAGCCCCTGTTGCACGCCGCGGGCAATGTCCATTTCATTGTCCTGCTTCTGCTTTTCCATGAAAGACGACATCAGCCGCGCACTTTCATAGGACAGCGCTGCCTGACCCGCAACTGACATTAACAGATCCAGATCTTCCTCCTGAAACTGTTGCACGGGGTTCTGTGTATCGATATTGATGATACCAATCGGTTCCTCCGCGAGCCCCAGCATGGGCACACACATCATGGAACGGATCGACAAATTCGAGATGGATTCACTGGCGTCAAACTGTGAATCACTGGCCGCATCAGCGGATAAAATCCCCGATTTCTCTTCGAGTACTTTATTCACGATCGTACGGCTCAATTTGACGGTGGCATCTTCCCCTTCGCGGCGATGTTTGAATGCCCGAGGCACCATCTCTCCGTTGTTTTCATCCTTGAGTAAAATACATCCCCGGTCGGCAGCGGGGAAGATCTGAAACAGGGTGGTCAGAATCTGGGGCAGCAGTTTTTCCAGATCGACGGTTCCTGCCAGACTGCGACTGATTTCGATGACCGCCTTTAATTTCGCTTCCGGGCGAATATCCAGACCGCCAAAGCCGCCGACACCGGAAACAGCCCCCATGATGGTGGCCCCGGCATCACTGTCCTCTGTATCATTCGAGAAACCGATATCAAAACTCTTGTCGACCGTCACTCCCGACCGCTTTGGTTCCTGCTTTTGACCGGATTCAAACCGGAAGAGAATCGGGCCGACCTTGATGCGATCATCGTGCGCCAGCCGGGTTCGTCCCTCAATTTTTTTCCCATTAACGAATGTTCCATTTCCGCTTCCCAGATCTTCAACGAAAAACTCGTCACCTGACCCCACGACCTGGGCATGACGCCGCGATACCATGTTGGAATCGAGTTGAATCTGACAGTCAGGATGTCTGCCCAGAACCATCTCAGGTTCGTTAAGTGAATATGAAACCGCTTGACCAGCCTGCAGCATGACCAGAGTAGCCATATGGGAAGCCCTTAATGATGAAACTATGATGGATATGATAAAAATGGGATATGAATCATATTTTAAATAGCATCTGTCCCTGATGCAATCACTTCATGTCATTCGGGTGAACGATTAGCTGCCAAAGATCGTCTCCACATTCCCCCGCAGCACCAGTTTTCCAAGTTCGATCGCCCGTTCTTCTGACCAGTTTCTCCCCATCACAAAATCACTGGCCAGCACATTTGCCAGCACACGACGATACATACGGAATTTAGGCAAAGCGAACTCCAGTTTGTACATATCACTGTAATAGCCAATCTGCTTGTTCTTGGGAACGGCTTCCAGGCGACTCTTGCAGTCAAAAGTAATGAAGGCCGGCGTATTTGAATACCACCAGTGACCGTTGATGACGACATTCGGAAAGATCCAGCTGTAACTGACCAGTTCCTGATTGCTGGTACTCGTCAGAACAGAAACCGGAAAAGTAACTCTCGGAAATGCGTTGAACAGTTCTTTATATTGAATCAGCGAAGTCCGTTTGTCGTAGAGGTCCTGCCCCTGGTACACGCCGGCTTCATAAACCCGTCGGTTCACACCAATCATCAGATCAAAGGGGAGTTTATGGGCGTCACAATATTCCGCCAGAGTCCAGAACACGAACTGGCTCACGATTTTTGACTCGTCGCCTGTGATCTCATCACCGGCGAACAGAGATCTCACAATGGGATCAACCTGGTCTGCGGTCACAGCTACCGGACTGAAATCGGGGGGCAATGAAATTGCACAGGCCCGGGCACCCTTTGCTGTAAAATGCTCAAACAGTTTGCCAATCGCGTTTTTCAAAGTTCCAGCACAACCGACATCCATCTGTGTCGCTTTCGCCAGACGTTCCCGGGTTTCCGGTTTCGCCAGATGAAATACCAGGTCATCAGTCCGCAGACAGGGAATATAGAGCTGCGTGTCAAAGCCTTCCAGCGGATCATCGAAGTCATTCGTCAGAAATACCTGTTCAAGACCGCTCTGCTTTAATACCTGCTGCTCCCAGTCGGGCTGAGCCATCTTCTCAGCAGCGGTGTCGTACAGTTTCTCCCAGTTGGACGCTGTAATGGCGTCTTCTTCGAAGCCAAAAAATTCACTGCAGATATCCAGTAACCAGCTGAGCTGAATCGTATTATCCAGATCCCCCAGTTGCGTCACCAGCCGCCCCACCTTCTCTTTTGGATCGATGCCCGGTTCTTCAATCACTTCACGAGGCAGCCCCGCAGAATGGGCCAGTTCGGTGTAGTAATGATAACCCATGATATCAGCCAATGTGGTGGAAGCCGCCGCGTGGGGATTAATATGAGTGTGAGGGTCGATCAGAACGAGACTCTCTAATTCGGTAAAGATCCGTTTGCTTAGCTGCTCAGACATAATGCAATAATTCCTGCGTTGTTCAAATAAATATTTGCCCGCATCCAGTCAGGAATGACTCTTCAGGGGACTGTCCCCCGGGATTGTTTTCGGGCTGCGACGATCTGGTGGAATGACTTGTTGTGTGCACCGAATATAATCAGTCAGACCTGACAGTGCAATCAGGTCCCCCTTTCCCGTCGATTCTCTGTGTCAGAGACAGGTCGGAAGCTGAAAACCAGCGCGAAACTGGCATTTTTTTCTTAAACGCACGAAAAAAAAACGGCCCTGTGAGCTAAATCACAAAGCCGTTGAAAGAGGAATTTTAATATTCAGATCAACTGGTTTATTTACCAGCATTGGCCTGCTGATTCTGGGGAACTGGTGGCGGGTCAAAGCTGTTGAGCAATTTACCTGTCTTGGCATCCCAGACACGTAAAATACCATCTTCGCCACCCGCGATGACAATCGCTTCATCACGGCTGCCGGCAACACTGTAGACATAGTCTGTGGAGCCTGCCAGGTTGCGATAATTTGACCCGTTCGTGGTCAGATGCATGCGAACGGTTTTATCGCCGCCACCACTGACAATGTTATCTCCCAGTCCCAAAAAGGCGATCGATGTAACCTGCTTGGAATAACCGGCAATCGTTCGCTTCTGTTCGCCGGTTTCAATATTCCAGACTTTAATCACGTTATCGGCTCCCGAACTGACAATAGTCGATTCATCCGCTTTCCAGGCCACATCCAGAACATGATGCGTATGCCCTTCAAATGATTTCACAAACTCACCGGTCGCCACATCAAATATTTTGACGAATTTGTCAGCAGCTCCGGTCAGCAGTGATTTTCCTGAACGGGAAAAACGGATTCCCAGCACGGTATCACTATGGGCATCTCCCAGCTTCTTCACGAGCTTTCCGGTTGCGACATCCCAGAGTGTGATTTCACCACTCCGGGAAGGATCACCACCACCCACGGCAAGCAGTTTGCCATCGGGACTGAAATCCAGACAGAGCGCCCGGTTGGAAATGGGTGATCCGCCGACTTTCGAAGGATCCTTTTCATCGGCTCCCAGTTGTGCAACCAGGGTCCAGACCGGTTGAGTGTTCTGTACCAGAACGGTTTTGTCAGCACTACCTGAGACAACCGTTGTCTTGGAAGTATAGGCAACAGCAGAGACAGGAGCCGTATGCCCACTCAGCGTATCCAGTTCCTGTCCGGTAGTGGCATCCCAGATGCGAACCATCTGGCTGTCATCACCGGTGACAATCTGTTTGCCATCTTCGGAAAAAGCAACCGACTTAATCGGAGACAGAACCGCCGCCTGTTTTTTGGCTTCTTCCAGAGCTGCATCGACGGCAGTCGCCGTTTTATCAATCTCGGCTTTTTCTTTCGTCCGTTCTGCCAGTTGACCTTTGATTTTGGTCAGCGTGCCTTCAGCGACTTTCACAGACCGTTCAGACGAGGTCACTTTTTTCTCGGCAGCAGCAACCGCATCGGTCAGTTTCTTGGACTCAGCTTCTGCATCAGCCACTTTCTTATCGGCAGCCTTGGTATCGGCCTTGGTCTCAGCCAGTTTCTTGGCTGCAGCAATAGCAGCATCAGCTTTGGGAATTTCCAGCTTTGCAGTCGCGATGGCCTGCGTTGCTGCTTTTTCATCGGTTGCCTTTTTCTGTTGGGCTGCAGTCAGTTTTTTCTGAGCCGCATCAAATTCAGTCTGGGCTTTGGTCACCGCTTCTTTTTTCTTGGCTTCGCCATCTTTGTCGGCTGCATCTGGTTTGATCGCATTCGCGTCATCCAGAGCTTTTTTCGCGGCTGCCACTTCTTTTTCTACAGCGGCAATTTCAGCCTGATTGGCGTCATTCGTCTGTTTCAACTTCGCTTCCGCATCAGCAACAGCTTTGTCTGCAGCGGCCTTCTGGGCATTGGCTGCATTGACAGCATCGTCGATTTTTTTCTTATGATCTGCCAGAAGTTTCGCCAGTTCTGCCTTCGCAGCTTCCAGTTTTTTCGCTGATTCGTCCGCTTTCTTCTTTTCTTCTGGCACAGCCTTTTGTGCGGCTGCTAATTCTTCATTGCGTTTCTTCAATTCTTCTTCACGGTCTTTGACATTTTTGTCTGCCGCTTTTACAGCTGCATCAGCCAGGGCGACCTGCTGTTTGGTGACTGTCTGAGTTTCAGTCGCCAGAATCATCTGACGCTCTTTGCTTAAGTCGCCACGAAACTCTTTCAGCATTTTCCCATCGGCGACCTGCCAGATCTTTCCTGTTCCATTGATCGAGACAGAGACCAGTGTTTTGCCATCAGCGGTCACATCCACATCGGTTACAGGCGCGCCATGGTTGATGGAACGAATTTCCTTTTTCCCGGCCAGGTCCCAGATTCGAATGGTACCATCTTCACTGCCGGAGACCAGTTGTGTGCCAGCAGGCGCAATCAGTTTCACGGAAGTAACGGGCTTGGCATGTCCTTTGAGTTCGTACAAGGCTGCTGGAATTTCCGGTGCTGTTTCCCCTTCTTTAGGAGCAGGTAAAGTCAACGGCCAGGCATAGATCATCTGATTTGCCGCTCCCGCGATCACCTGAGTTCCATCGTTACTGACGGTTAACGCATTGATGACAGCAGGGGTCTTCATTGTGGAAATCTGCTTTCCATCAGCGGCGTTCCAGACTCGCAGGCTTTGATCAGCAGATGATGTCACGACTTTAGTACGATCCGGGGTGAAGGCCAGGCCTTTAATTTCTCCCGCATGCCCTTTCAAGTCGACCAGTTTTGTGCCTTCAGGTAACTTCCACAGCGAAGCAGAATTATCAGCGGTGGCGACAGCCAGAACACTCCGGTCGGCATTCAAAGCCAGGCCAGTCACAGCAGCCGGCA
>TARA_R100001132_G_scaffold9706_1_pt1 | contig 18627 bp, 11 predicted proteins | sample TARA_R100001132 | Tara Oceans TARA_R100001132 (sample SAMEA2621247) | marine metagenome | biome: marine biome (ENVO:00000447); feature: mesopelagic zone (ENVO:00000213); material: "saline water (ENVO:00002010), including plankton (ENVO:xxxxxxxx)" | depth 800 m | reverse complement strand
GGGGCGGGAGCAGGTGCAGCCGCGACAGGAGCCGGCGCCATCTGAGGAGCGGCAGCGGGAACCATCGAAAAGGTCTCCTGCGGTCCGCGTCGCAATTTCCAGGTCTCTTCACCGCGCTTCAGATTGACCTCGGTCAGTCCGTGCTTTTCCATCATTTCAAACAGAGTCTGAAGTTTTTCCAAATCGAAAGGTTCGCCTTTCGGCACCTCGTTTTTTGCCATTGACCTACCTTATTTTCGTATTCTCAAGCTGCATTCGTATTGCCTGCTGTAGAAAGGACCGACTGACAATAGCGTCCCTCAGCAACACGTTCCAGATTTTCATTCTCTTGCTGACAATATTGGGAAAGGGTCCAAACGCTTACGACTGGCGCGCACGCTCTACCCCGCCTGACATGTATAAGATTCAGATTCTAAGCCAAATCACATCAGAAAACCAAGCGAAACAGGGGAGTTTCTCTAATAAAATCAGGCACAATTCAAGTCGATTTCCCGCCTGGGCTCCTGCAACGTAAGTTCCTGCCATAATACCTTTAACGATCATTAAGACGACACCATGCTCCAAATTAGATCCCAGCCTCAAGGACAATACATACGAACACCACTCCGGCCCACGGTTTAAAGGCGAGCCGATTCATACTCTTTGGGAACACTGGTCATAACCTCATGTCCATTTCGCGTCACCAGCACATCATCTTCAATCCGCACCCCACCCCAGCCCGGGAGATAAATACCCGGTTCCACTGTCACGATCATGCCCGGCTTCAGCTCAGTCGACACATTCCCTCCCAGGCGCGGGCCTTCATGGATATCCAGACCGATCCCATGCCCGAGGCTGTGGGTAAACAGCTTGCCAAACCCGGCTTTTTCAATCACCGCGCGGGCCACACGATCCACGTCCTGGCAGAGAACACCGGGGCGAATCGCTTTGATCGCCGCCAGCTGCGCTTTCAGAACGGTCTGATACACTTTTTCCAGTTTGGCCGGCGGACGCCCGTGAATGATCATCCGGGTGAGATCACTTCGGTAGCCTTTCTGAGTCATCGCCCCCCAGTCCACCAGTAAAAACGGTGAGTCTGCCAGGAGTTTCTCCGTAGGCATCGCATGCGGTAAAGCGGCCCGCTCCCCCACTGCCACAATCGGATCGAAGGCTGCCTGGCGGGCGCCAAACCGTCGCATCGCATGCTCCAGTTCATGGGCTCCCTGCAGTTCCGACATCTCTGGGGTCAGCATCGCTCGAAACACTTCAAAGCCGCGCTGGGCCTGCTGGATTGCCTCGCGGATTTCCTGAATTTCCGAGACGTCTTTAATCATCCGCAGTTCTTCTACCAGACCTGCAATCGGAATCCACTGGGCGGCAGGGGTGATCCCGCTCATCGCATCCAGCAGTTCACAGGTCACAATATGACTTTCGAAACCCAGTTTGGGCAGATGCGATTTCTTAAGCACCTGCTCCACCGCTGAGATCATCGATTCGGTTGCTTTCCGAATGTGAATATCCAGGTCCGGGCACTCTTCTTCCAGCTGGGTCGTATAGCGTCCGTCACTGATCAGCACCGTCTGCCCTGTGCCGATCAGCAGATAACTGGAATCCCCGCTGAATCCCGTCAGATAAGTAACATTCGTTTCGCAGGTAATCAGCATGGCCTCGGCCCCCCTGCGTTTCAGCAGCGAAATCAGTTTCTTCCTGCGGGCAGCCAGATAATCCTTACTCATGATGGTCCTTTATTAAATATAGTCAGTCGCTGTATGAATGCAGAGCGAACTGACTGTCTGGTTTTTATTCGATTCAGAGTTCACCGGTTAAACCGGTCATGGCGGATCTTATCTCTTTTAGCAGATTTTTGCGAAGAAAAAAAACCGAAGTTTCAGTTTCCCGGTTTGAAGTGCTATGATTTCAGCATACAGAAGCTCTGCATTCCCGCCTGATACCACATTCTTTTTCTGAAAATCGATGCTGCATGAATGAACAAAACGACGATCTGATTTTCAAAATCCAGGATATGGATTGTGTCGAAGAAGTCACGATCCTCAAGCGGGAACTCGCTCCTCTGCTCGGCGGTGAAGAACATCTGTTCTTTGATGTACTCAACAGAAGAATGACGGTCCGCGATCAGCCAGACAACGTCACTGCAGAATCGATCATGCAAACCATCAGCCAGACCGGCATGCGGGCCGAGCTGTGGAATGACGATGCAAAACAGTCGGAGCAAGGCACACTCTGGTCTCGCCAGGGCCGAACCATACTGACAACCGTCAGTGGCGTCTGCATGGGAACCGCGTTTCTGACGCACGTCTATCTGACAGGCAGCATCGGCGCCGCGCTGGGCGCGGAACAGGCGGCGCATGGCGCGATGCCGCTGCCGGTGCGTCTGCAATACCTGGTCGCAATCATCGCCGGCATCTGGTTTGTACTGCCCAAAGCCTGGTTCTCTCTGAAACGGTTACGGCCCGACATGAACCTGCTGATGTTTACCGCCGTCGTCGGCGCACTCTGCATTGATGAATGGTTTGAAGCGGCAGCCGTCGCGTTTCTGTTCGCCTTCTCACAATTGCTCGAAGCCTGGAGTGTCGGACGGGCACGCCGCGCCGTCGCCGCCCTGATGGATTTATCCACGCCCATCGCCCGCGTTCGCGATGCAGACGGCAGGGAAATCACGGTCAACGCCGAAGCTGTCACCGTCGGCACCACATTCATTATTCGCCCGGGTGAAAAAATCCCCCTGGATGGTGAAGTCATTAAAGGCTTCAGCGAAGTCAATCAGGCACCCATTACCGGCGAATCCATTCCGGTCGGCAAACGGGAAACCGATGAACTTTATGCCGGCACGATCAACGGAGATGGACTGCTGGAGGCGAAATGCACCAGGCTGGCGGAAAATACCGTCCTGGCGCAGATCATTCGCATGGTCGGAGAAGCCCAGTCGAAACGGGCTCCTTCGGAACTCTGGGTCGAGAAGTTTGCCAAAATCTACACACCGATCGTGATGGCACTGGCCCTGCTCGTCCTGATCTCATTACCTGTTCTGTTTCAGGTCAGCTGGGACAACGCCGTCTATCGCGCACTGGTACTGCTGGTCATCGCCTGCCCGTGTGCCCTGGTAATTTCCACGCCCGTCAGCATCGTCGCAGCACTGGCGGCGGCAGCACGGAATGGCGTCTTGATCAAAGGGGGAGTGTTTGTTGAAACACCTGCCCACCTGAAAGCCCTGGCGCTGGATAAAACAGGAACCCTCACGCAAGGCAGACCGGTAGTAACAAAGATAGTTCCCCTGAATGGACACACTGAATCGGAACTCCTGGAGCGGGCCGCCGCGCTGGAAGCACACAGTAATCATCCCCTGGCAATCGCGATTCTGGATGCGGCAGAACAACAGCAGGTCTCCTACCAGGCTGCTGAAGATTACCAGATCATTCAAGGCAAAGGCGCCACCGCAACCATCAACGGCAGAGAATTCTGGCTGGGTTCGCATCGCTACCTGGAAGAACGCAAGGAAGAAACCACCGAAGTCCATCAGCAGCTGGAAGCACTTTCCAATGCCGGGCAGACCGTGGTGGTCATCGGCAATGAATCCCACGTCTGTGGTTTCATCGCACTGGCGGACCAGGTGCGCGAAACGTCAGCGTCTGTCATCAAAGCGCTGCATCAGGCGGGCATCAAGCAACTGGTCATGCTCACCGGTGATAACGCAGGAACGGCGCAGGCAGTGGCAGACGAAGTCGGCATGGACCGGGTGCATTCTGAATTACTGCCGGAAGACAAAGTCGCTGTGATCGAATCCCTGGTCAAAGAATACGAATTCGTGGCGATGGTAGGTGACGGGGTGAACGATGCCCCCGCCATGAGCCGCGCCAGCCTGGGCATCGCCATGGGGGCCGCCGGCAGTGATGTCGCCATTGAATCAGCCGACATCGCGCTGATGACAGATGATCTCACGAAAATTCCCTGGTTGATCAATCACTCTCAACGCACTTTGAAGATCATCCGCCAGAACATCATCTTCGCACTGAGCATCAAGGCCCTGTTCATGCTGCTGATGGTGCTGAACCACGCCTCTCTCTGGGCAGCCATCGCCGCCGACATGGGCGCCTCGCTGCTGGTCATTTTCAACGGCCTGCGCCTGCTGCAGTCTCCCGTCAGCAATGCGTCCGACAAAAACTGAGCTGCTCAGTTCAACGTGTATATTCGCTGCGGGTTTCGAACACGTCGTCCGGTATCTCTGACGCAGTGATCGCTTTGAAAATCTGGCTGAGCTGTCTGCGGTAGACATCATCCACACATACGATTTCACAGCCCCTGTTCTCGGCTTCCCGCATCAGTTCCGTCGGTTCCGGCAACTGGCTGATATCCATCACCGTCATGCTCTCCCGCAGATAGGAAGGATTCAACTGTTCTTTGCTGTGTCCCAGTTTCAATTCAGGGTCGGTCTGTACCACCACATCGGACAGCGTGTCATACAGGTTTGCGAAGGGAACATAGCGGACATCAAAAGCACGGGCAATTCCCTGTGCGGCTTTATCATTCTGGGAAGTCACACTCACGATGCCCCCCTGCTGCGTCAGACTGTAAACCACTGCTTTCGTCAACCCGCTCTGCCCCAGCACCAGGATATTTTTACGCTGAAATGACGAACCGGAACCCGGCGATTTCTTTTCCAGCGTCGCTTCCAGGCTTTTGATGGCACTTCGCCTGACGGTATCATACGCGTGCCAGCCATCTGGTTGATTTAACTGCAGATCTCCATAACCGGTCTTTTCAGAAGCCTCTTCCAGATGCTCCGCCAGCGGCAGAATGAACTCGCCCATCCGCGGGCTTACCACCAGCGAGCGGATTTTCAGAATCCCCAGCATCTTGTGGACCTGCTTGAAATCATTGATCACCAGGGGCAGGCAGACGTAATCCAGCCCGAGTTGTTCGGAAGCCCTGTTGAAAACTTCAATCGTCCGCCGCTCTGCGACTCCCACTCCGGCGACGCCGATGAAGCGGGTTTTCGCCGAAATCTTTGGATAGTGAAAGACTTCATTCAGCTCCGCCACCGTCGGCTGCCCTTCAAACGCCTCCATCCCTTTTTCCAGGGCGGCATAAATCCAGGGACTGCCATACTTCACCCCCAGCAGTGAAAACGTAATGCCCGCTGCACCCAGCCCCATGCCGACCACCGGAATGTCCCGCTTCTGACTGATCGCCGCCAGCAGAGGCCACGCGGTCTGCAGGGTTGGTGTCGGCCAGGTGAATTTTACCACGTCGGCCCGGGCTTCTGTCATTTCGTCAAAAATATCATCGACCTGCGACAGCGGCTTTTTCAGGCTGGTATAACTGATGACCCGTTTGGTCTTCCCAAAACGGGGGATCTGCTTTGCGGTTTCCAGATCCAGCTCAATGTAGGCCGGTTCCGCGATGATCGCCTGCTTCAACAGCTGGATGCGTTCCGCTTCCGTGCCTTTGAACTGTCCCCCGTCTTCCGGTCGTCGACAGGAAACCAGGATGGGTGTCTCGAAGCCTGAAATCAGGTCGCCGATATCGGGAGTTTTAATCAGTCGATCCAGACAGAGCTCCACCAGGTCAGACTGGGCGGCGGCATTCAGAATATCCACCTTGGCAAAGTTACGGGATTCCGGAGTCACAGAAATACAAATCATGATGTCACACAATCAAAGAGAACTGAGCTGAGCAATGATCGGCCGCGCGGTGAAACCAGATCCAGAGTCCGTTAATTATGCCAGATTTGCCGAGTATTGAAAGGAAGAAATAGTTCGTCCGGTTTGATTCTTTTACTTCTGGTGGCCCTGGGAGCGAATGCCATCTTCCCTGATCACGGAGGTAGCCGCTAGCCATTCTCAGCGGACTCTGAGGGATCGAAGACAGGCCAGCCCAATGCCCACTGCAGTCGAAACTGCGCCTGATTGTACTGGACGACGGCGGTCAGGTAGGCATGCCGTGCCGCTTCGAGTGCTCTGACAGACTGCAATACCTCAATCGGAAGTCCCTGGCCATCACGAATTCGACTCAGATTTCTCTGGTAGGACTCTTCTGCAGCTTTGATTCCTTCTCGAGTAATCTTAATGCTTTCAGCCCGGTGCTTCACTTGAGTCTGGGCTTCTGAAATTTCGCGTGCGACCTGATCGAGCATTTTGATCTGCTGGAACTTTGCCTGTTCAATCTGTGCCTGGGTTTCCCGACGGGCAGCCCCTTCACCAAAGCCCAGGTTACGAATTTCCCAGGTCACCAGCGCATCAAAATCATAACGGCCTCCCACATCGTTCAGGCTGTCACTCAGACCTCCGCCAAAACCACCACTACTGAAGCCCAGTAAGACGCTGGGTATGAAGGGAGCATATTTCTGTCGTTTGTATTGTTCGCAGGCAACGGCCACCAGCGACTGGGCTTCTTTCAGTTCGGGACGATTCGCCAGACCCGTGCTGATGAGGGTTCCTTTATCCAAATCCGGATTCACCAGCTCAAGGGGAACGACTGTGAAATCGAGTGGTACGATGGACTGGCCCGTATCGATGCTCAGTGATTCTGAAAGCCGAGCCGAGGCAATCGCAATCCGTTCACGACCGGTCACAACCCGATTCTTATCAAGGGTTAATTCTGTTTTCATTCGATCCGCATCAGACTGCAGCCCCTGACCACTCGCCGCATAATCATGGGTCAGTTTGGCCAGGCCGGCTGTGTGATTTCTTGTTTCTTCCAGGATCCGCAAATTCTGTTCGGATTCCAGTAACTCAAGATAGGCAGACGCGACCTTATACAGCTGCTCGTTCAGCGCACCGTCAACCGCATGCCCTCTCGCCCAGGCAGTCTTCTCAGCAATCTCAGGCTGAAAGATCGCATCAGCCAGATGAAACCGAGCCACTAAGCCAGGAACAGGAGTCGTGCCGGCTCCTGTTGCTCCTGCACCAAGACCATACTGAAATGAATTCCGGTTGACATCCACAATGGAGCCATCACTGGGTTGCAGATTTCCATCATGCCGATCAAAACTGAAGCCTGGCTGGATTGAGGGCAGCCAGAGCACATTGGCCTGGTCCAGCCTGGCATAGGCTTCCTGTACCCGCCATTGCGCAAAACCGACAACAGGATGTTCTCCACCAATCATTGACAATGCGGTGGGTAAATTGAGACGCAGAGCATCCTCGGCAGCAGCCGTCAGCTCTGACTGCTCAAAATCCTCAATGGGCAGAGTGCCCGGGGCAGGCGGCGGTACATTTACGGAAGCGGTGGTAATGGTTCCAGGAACAGCCGCCGGTTCCACGATCTCTTCCTGTAACTGCACACGATAGGTTTTACCGTTGACGGTCAAGGTTCCGGTAGCAGGCCCTGCTTTTGACGCCAGGGTCTTAATCTCATGATCAACCCGCTCAATTTTATTTGCAGACAAGGCCGGTATGTCGTTCTCATGAGTAGCAACAACCGCGGCAGGGGTACGCGGCTTTAAACTGACCAGCCTGGCTTTTTTCCCTGTCAGATAACGTGTATTGCGGGAGGGGGGAGCCAGCAGCACTTCATCCAGCTCTTTTTCGGCCAGGATCGACGCACGGTTGGGAACATCAGGTCTGTCATCTGCAGAGCCGGTTAAGGCAGTTTGAACTGTCGAGCAACCCGTCAGACAGGCAAGCCCGAATCCAATCCATACCCTGCTCCTCCTCCGATGCATCGTGAAACCTTCCGTGTTGTGGTTATGGCAATTTATCTGATTACACTCCCTGTCTGGATTATATCGGCAAGATTCCGTGGTAATTCCGACCCGGTCACGCAAATCACTTTCGATTTACAAGACCTGAAACAGCTGCCTCGGTTACGCTGACTTTGCGGCATGGAAAAGGGTTTCCGGTTAAATAAGCCGAAAACTGTACCAATTGCAGTGGGTCCCTCTACAATCTGCCTGTTTTCAATGGTAGATTTGTATTTTTCTCACTCGCTTCCTGAAACCAAAGGTCAAATGTACATGAAGTCACGCCAGGCCCTGATTAAGAGTCTCAGCATCAGCGCGCTTTCGATGTCTGCTGCTTTGACGGGTTGTTCTGTGGAAACTGATGTCACACACCTGAAAAAATCGTCCCAGCCTGTCCCGGTTGAGATGATTTCCATGACACAGGAACAGATCGCCAGAACCACGACACAACCTGCTACCGTCCTGCCTTTCTATCAGACAGAGATTCGAGCAAAGGTCAGCGGCTATGTGAAAGAGGTCAAAGCTGACATCGGCGACTACGTCAAACAGGACACGATTTTAGCTGTCATCGATGTACCCGAACTGCAGAAACAGCGGCAGATCATCGAAGCACGAATCTCCCAGAATGAATCAGAAGAAAAACGGGCCGAGGCCGGAATTCAATTGAGCCAGGCTAACGTACAGTCAGCAGAAGCGAGACTGCTGCAGGCGAAATCAGAACTGAACCGCACAAAGGCGCTGGTAGCAGCAGCTGAGGCAGAATTTGACAGGACCAGTGACCTGGTACAACGCAGATCACTGGAAAGTCGTGTCCTGGATGAAGTCCGGAAAAAACGCGACTCTGAACTGGCCAACCAGCAGACCGTGTCTTCTGCCATAAACTCCGCGAGTGCCGATGTGGTGGTCGCCAGGGCAAAACAGAAGTCTGCTGAAGCAGACCTGCAGGTAGCAAAATCGCAAACTTCAATCGCGCGGCACCAGTTGGAAGAGCTGGATGTATTGTTGAATTACGCCACTATCAAAGCGCCTTTTTCAGGCATGATCACAGGCCGCACCGTCAATCCCGGGGACCTGGTGCGTGAAGGAAATGAAGTCGGTAAAGGAGAACCACTGTTTGAGATTGATCAGATCGAGAAAGTACGTGTTGAGATACCTGTTCCCGAAATCGAGGCCGCCTTCATCAGTCGCGGTGACGTGGTAAAGTTGAGCTTCCCTTCATTTCCCGCTGAGGAAGAACTCAAAGTCGCAGTAACTCGATTCACGGGAAAACTCGACCCCCACACCCGCACGATGCTGGTAGAAGCTGAAGTCCCCAACCCTTCCCGTAAACTCATCCCTGGCATGTTTGGACAGGCAACGATCTCTCTGGGCTCTCCCGCAGCAGCCAACATGCTGCCGGCAAGAGCAATTCGATTTGAAGGCGGGAAAGCCTTTGTCTATGCGGTGACAGACGACGTCGTTTCTGTCGTTCCCGTGACGACAGGCATGGATAATGGCAACTCGATTGAAATTCTGTCGGGACTCCAACCGGGCCAGAAAGTCGTGGATGCCCATTTGAAACGCTTCAAAACGGGCGAAAAAGTTGCGCCGATCCAATAAAGACCACCTTCTTTGTTGAGTCAGCGGCGGTGACGATTCTGAAACAGTGACAGACATGAAAGCGCGGGCGTTATGGGACTTATCAATTTTTCACTCAAAAACCGATATGCGGTGCTGGCAGGAGCATTCGCATTATGTCTGCTCGGTGCAGCGGTCATTCCGGGAATCACCATCGATATTCTGCCGGACTTCAAGAAGCCGGTGGTCGTCAGTTTTTTCTCCTACCCGGGTTTACCCACTCTGGACATGGAAAAATCCGTCACTTCCCGGGTGGAACGCGCACTGACTTTAGCCGGGAAAATTGAGCATCAGGAATCCCGGACGGTTCCCGGTGCAGCCGTGATCAAAATTTTCTTCCAGGCGGGCGCTGATCCAAGTTCGGCGATGAATGATATCGTGAACCTGGAAGCCAGTGACATGTTCCATTTACCCCCGGGCATCGAATGGCCTTTCACGCTGCGCAGTGAACCTGCCAACCTGCCGGTCGTTCTGGCTGCGATTTCGGGGAAAGGGTTGAGTGAATCGGAGCTTTACAGCATCGGATACTACGCCGTTCGAAACAAAATGGGCGGGTTAAAAGGCGTCCAGATCCCACACCCCTTTGGCGGGAAATTTCGCCAGATGATGGTGTATGTCGATCCGGTGAAGCTTCAGGCACATCATGTCAGTACAACCGATGTTGTGGAAGCGCTGAAAAAATCAAACCTGGTACTGGCTGCAGGGACGGCACGAATGGGAGGCCTGGACTACCAGATTCATCCCAAAAACACCTTACCCACGATTGACGAAATTGAAGCGATTCCGGTAGCGGTGCGCGAGGGACGCCCGATTTTTATTCGCGACTTAGGAGAAGTGAAAGACGATGCGGCCCTGCAGTACAATATTGTCAGAGTGAACGGAGAACGCAGTGTTTACTGCCCGTTGTTAAGAGAGCCCGGAGAAAACACTATCGAGGTCGTCGATCGCATTTATGAGGGAATCGCGGCGGAAATTCCCAAAATGAAAGAGCGGGGAGATATTCCGGAAGCCACGGAAGTTACCCTGGTCTCAGATCAGTCACATTACATCAGGCAAGCCATGTCCAACCTTTACAGCCAGGTAGGACTGGGGGCTCTGCTCGTGGCGGTCGTCGTTTTCATTTTTTTACGTCGGCTGTTACCGACATTCATCATTGTTTCCATGATCCTGCTCTCCATTCTGATTGGCGGTCTCGGCTTTGCTTTTACCGGGCAGACGATCAATGTCATGACGCTGGGAGGAATTGCATTAGCCATCGGAACGGTTGTGGACGCCGGGATTGTTGTCGTTGAAAATATCATTCGGCATCAGCGAATGGGAAAAACCGCCCTCGACGCCGCACGCGAGGGAACGATCGAAGTTTCCGGGGCGATTCTGGCCGGTACAATCACCACGTTGGCCGTCTTTCTCCCTGCTGTCTTTCTGACAGGCATGATTAAATATCTGTTTGCCCCGCTGTCACTGGCGGCAACGTTTACCATTGGTGCCTCTTATATTCTGGCATTAACTGTCGTCCCCGCCTTTTGTGCGACTTTTGTCCGTGAACGGATACGTAACAAAAATAACGAAACAGAAACGGTTGCCGCTGAGAGTTTCTCTGACTCAAAACCGCACGGTCCCTACGGACATTTTCTGAGTGCAGTACTGAAAGCTCCTGCCCTGAGCACGTTCATTATCGCAGCTGGAATCGGAATGACTTTCTTCCTCTGGCCTTTGATTGGTACCGAGCTCTTCCCTGATGTCGATGCGGGAACATTTGAAATCAGAATCAAAACCCTGCCCGGTACAGAGCTGATCGAAACAGAGAAGCTGGTTGCCAGTATCGAAGAAACAGTAAAGGAAGTGATTCCGCCGGAAGAAATCGACACGCTGATCGCAAACATCGGGTTGCCCGTCGGGAAAGGGGCCGGATTCTCGACTGTACTCAGTTCGAACTCGGGACCTGACACGGCATACCTGATTGTCAACCTGAACCAGGCAAAACGGTCGACAAGTACCCGGGACTATATTCAGGAACTGCGCGGGAAGCTGGCAGAGAAGTATCCCATGGAAAAATTCCTGTTCGTATCGGGAGGTATCATTAATCTGGCTTTGAATGAAGGAGTTCCGACTCCGATCAACGTCCAGGTTGCGGCGGGAACTCTGGATCAATGTCGGAATGCTGCTGAAAGAATTGTGGACGTGGTTCAGGATATTCCCGGTACGCAGGACGTTCAGATTGCACAGTCACTCGACTACCCACAGTTTGATATTCAGGTAGATCGCACGCGGGCCAAGTACCTGGGAGTGGACCAGGAAGAAGTCGCTCAAACGGTATTAACGGCTCTGGGTTCCAGCGTCGGTTACTCTCCCACAATCTGGATCGATCCCAAGTCGGGCGTCGACTTTTTTATGGGCGTGCAATACAAGTCGAATGATTTCCAGACCCTCGATGAAATCCGAAACATACCACTCTCACTCAATACTCCGAATGGGCCGGTCACCATCCCCCTGTCGAATATTGCCACCATCGAGCGTGTTACGATTCCGGGCGAAATTGCGCACTACAACATTTCGCGTGTGAATGATGTGTATGTGAATGTTGTCGGAAGGGATATCGGTTCGGTGGCCCAGGATATCAGAAACGCTTTAGATCAACTGGAATTTGAAAATGGTGTCTCGACGACGCTGCGCGGACCCGTGGAAACCATGCAGACGGGCATGAATCTGCTGGGGATGGGACTGGTGGTCGCTGGTATTCTGGTCTATCTGGTTCTGATGGCCCAGTTCCGCTCCTTTGTTGATCCACTGATCATCATGCTTGCGGTTCCTCTTGGACTGGGAGGCGTACTGCTGATTCTGTTTCTGACGGGTACCTACATCAACATTCAATCATTGATGGGAACCCTGATGATGATTGGAGTCGTCGTTAACAACTCTATTTTACTGGTTGAATTCGCAAATCGGCGTCGTGACGAGGGGCTCTCCCCGCAGGAAGCCGCACTGTCGGCGGCCCAGGTGCGATTACGCCCGATTCTCATGACATCGCTCACACTGGTGGCTTCGATGATCCCACTCTCTTTCCAGATTGCACCTGGCAATGAAGCGATGATCCCACTGGCACGTGCGCTGCTGGGTGGCATGGTCGTCTCCACCTTGCTGACACTGATTCTGGTGCCGTGTATTTATTCACTGGTACATCGCCAGAAATTAAAACCGTCAACATAATATCCACAGCATTACAATCTCAGCCGGGAACATGATTTCTGTTTCCGGCTGAAACATAACTACAGGTTTACTTTTTTCTGACTGAAGTCGCCGGTGCCAGGGGAGGCAGTGCAGTCGCTTTGAGGGCCGGTGGTACGATTGTTTCACAGTTTCCCGCCGGGCAGGCACCGCACAGATTTTCGATATCCCATTTATATCCGCATTTTTCACACGTGTACTCGTGCTTCTTCAACACGCGTACGGTTTTGATTTTACCGCATTTGAGCTCACAGCACTTCTGCCAGGGAAAGCGGACCGGAGGAATACAGACCTCTTTGCATTCAATGTTAAAACAGTGCTTCTTAACCTTTAATGTTTCCACATGCAGTCGACAGCTTTTGCAACCGTGCGAGCAACTGTTACAGCTGTTGCAACTTCCACATGCTCCGTTTGCCTTGTCGCAAGTGGGAGTCCCTGATTCGGCTGAGATGCGCGTCCCCCCCGAGAAGCAAACCGTGACAGTCAGCAGAACAATTCCAAAATATTTCATAATTCTCACTTTCTGAGAGTCCAGACTTTAAAATAATGTCAGCCATTGAGAGTGTATTGAGTTGAGACTGTTTCCAGTTTTATTGTGACGTCTCCAAGACCATCGGGGCCGGGTACAAAAGACGGACAGATGCTCTGGTGAAATATGATGCGGTCTAGAAATCAACACTGAAGCGAACACCAAAGATATCTGATCGACCGTCCGTGTAACCATCAATGGGCCCCCTGTCATCAATCTGGGCATGGATGTAGTTAAACTGCATACGGGCATGCGAATTCCACCACCAGACCATACCAGCGGTAAAGTTTCTTTCATCACCACCGGTAATGTCACCGTCAGACAGGTCCAGGTAAGAATAGCGGGCAATCACCTGCCAGGCTCCCCAGCCACCACCAGTCTCTCCATCACAGGTATTGACCCAGAAGAAGTTTTCCAGTGGCTTTACCCGCTCAATGGTTCCCGTCCTGCGATCGATGGGTTGATATTCGCCCGTCAGGAAGTAACCGGCCTCGACATAAGCACCTTCAAAGGTCAAGTCGGGTCCCGTTGCACCCCGTCCCACGTGGGTTACCTGGTATTCACTGACAACTGAGAATGATCCCACTGTCAGCATCGCTTCCAGACCCAGAGTGTTGAACCAGTCTGCTCCGGCAATCGCTCCCGTATCCAGCCAGCGAACGCTGCCGGAACGTGCTTCGGGGCGGGTACGGAAACGGGCTTCATTGTTATTGGAGGCGGTGGCACTCGGATCTCCGTCCGGCTTCGCCCACATGTCGGCAATACCCAGATGCAGATAACCACGCCCCCCCGAAGTTTCATCATACCAGGGAGTCCCGGCCAGACGTGCGTTGAGACTGTACTGGCCTGCGTCGCCTGCATACCCTGAGTCATTGGCAATATTTTCCAGCTCGTAAATACCATAGCGCCAGTTCCAGGTCTCCTCTTCTGAAACGCCGTAGGCAGCAATCCCCAGACGACGGGCATCCTGGTTAAAAGCTTCAATCACCAGTGGACGTTCAAGGAACCAGTTGAAGCGACTACTGTTGAGGTGGTCCATACCCAGCGGGCGCTTCTGATTACCAATCAACAGTGTCTGGAAGACCGGCAGATCATTCCACCCGAGATAAGCATCTTTAATTGTGGGGTCATTGGCATCATCAAAGTCAAACTCCAGCTTGTAAATCATGTTGTCCTTAATATCACCCGCAAATCCCAGACGCAGCCGTCGAAACTCCAGGTTATTTTCCGGATCCATGGGGTCAGCTGGATTATTAAATGCAGCGATCCCGGGAGTACTGTCAGAAAAATTCCAGCCATCCAGGTGAATTCGACCTGTGATTTTCATCGTGGTCGCTTTGGAGGCATCCTTTGCCTTTTTCTCCTGCTCGGACTCGGAGAATTTTTTCCAGTCTTCTTCCAGAGTGGACAGCCGGGTCTCGAAGGCGGGTGAGCCCGAGTCATCCGTGTAATTATTGATCAGCATTTCATCCGAATCGTCCAGCCCGCCGGCTGCACGTTCCAGACGGGGAGGCAGTAAAGGAATCGTCTCACGCTGTGGCTCAGGCTGAGGAGTAGGGGGCGGAGTGACTGGCTTCGATTCTTCCAGTTCCTGAATCCGTTTCTCTGCCTGCTCCAGCCGATTCAGCAGCCGCTCCAGCTGTTCAGAGCTGATTTTCGTGTCTTCCGCCAGAATACCCGACGGACGGAACAACGTTCCCAGCAACAGGAGAATTCCTGCCGTTTTGATAAATTTGCGCATCTTCATCCCTGATGTGAGTAGCCCGGAATCCATTTCGGGCTGTTTTGTGAGGTCCTGTCTCGGCAACCCTGCAGAAACAAATTGATCCTTAGAGGGCTTATCGGCGGTTCGAATTTAAAGATAATATTAAGAAATGATGAAGACGACTCGCATACGAACTCACAATGCCTACACGCCAGACAAACCGCCTAACCGGAACAGCTTAACGCGGTAAACGAATGATAAACCTCGACTTATTAGATTCGATCTGCCTCATCCACAAAAAATTCCCTGTGAAACCCGCTCCAAAGCCAGACTTTATTCCGGGTAACCTGTACAGCATCCTTTTTCATTGCTCCGGCCATCGAGGTCTTTAAACTTCCGGTGAAATGCGATCTAAATCAATTCGTATAAGCATCTTCTATGGCTTGTGTTCCAGTATGAATGCTGGGCACAGAGTGCAAAAGTTCAGAATCTTACGGGATAAGAATTCCGGGGAGTCTTGTACCATTTACTGATAAAAGCTAAATTCAATCGCAATTAGTTTGCTATTACAATCTATGGGTGCCGATGTAGTGAGCATTCCGATACATTCTTCCTGCTCACAGTGATAATCACAGGTGGCTTTTTAACTCGATGAAACCGCTTTCTCCTTTTAAAAACGACGTGAGAATCACGCTCCTGTTATTGACGATTCCACTACTTGTCTTTCTGACTGCCCCTGGCTTCTTTCTCACGCGCCCCACCATGGCGGCGGAACATGAGCATGTCCACGCCGAGAACGAAAATCAGAAAACCGCTGTCGCAGAAACGGAAGAACCAGCGCCCGCTGATAACACCTGGTCCTATACCCTGCTGGGGATTTACTGTGTTTTGATTGTCGGTTCTTCGTTGCTGGGGGGCTGGCTGCCTTCCCTGATCCGCTTAACACATACCCGCATGGAAACACTGATCAGTTTTGTCGGCGGACTCATGCTGGGCATTGGCATCTTTCATCTGCTGCCGCACGCGGTTGCCGAAATGGGATCTATCGACCGGGCCGTCTGGTGGATGATGGCAGGAGTGATCACCCTGTTCTTCCTGCTGCGTACCTTTCATTTTCACCAGCATGGAACCGTGGAACTGGAGGAAGAAGCAGAACACACACACGACCACGATCATGACTGCGACCACCACCACGCGCATGCTCCCGTGCATTCTCATACGCACGCGCACTCGCATCACCTGAGCTGGGTCGGCATCGCCTTCGGGCTGGCTTTGCACACCCTGATTGACGGACTCGCACTCGGTGCCAGCATCGTCGCCGATCAGCATCACGAAGTCTTCCTCTCCCTGTTCGGGCTGGGAACCTTTCTGGCGATCGCCTTACATAAACCGTTAGACGCGGTTTCCATTACCTCATTGATGGCAGCCAGTGGCTGGTCTGCAGGCTGGCGGAACGCTGTGAATATCGGCTTTTCGCTGATGTGTCCACTGGGTGCCCTCCTGTTTTTCCTGGGCGTGCAGCAGTTTTCAGAAAATCAGCACATCATCATCGGCTGTGCCCTCGCGTTTTCCGCAGGCGTGTTTCTCTGTATCTCACTCGGCGATCTGCTGCCCGAAATGGAATTCCATTCGCATAACCGCTTCCGCCTCTCTTTTGTGCTGCTGCTGGGCATCGCCCTCGCTTATGGAATCGGCTTCCTCGAGCCGGAACACGCGCACCAGCACGGCGGCCATTCACACGGTTCCGAAGCAACCGGTACGGAACACGGCCACTCGCATTCTCATTGAGTGAAGCGACCAACCGACGCGACTTATTCTTCGTCGCACTCGCTGCAGATTCCCTTGAGCAGAATTTCGGTCACTTTGCCCACCGCGGCCCACTGCTTATTCTTTGGTGTCTTGAACTCGACATCATGCAGACAGGAAACACTGCCACACTCGGTGCAGACAAAATGCGGGTGCTCGGCGTCTTCCGGTTCATCAGGATTCCGCAGCTCGAACCGCCAGGCATGATCTCCCAGTTCGGTTCGCTTGACAAGACCCGCTTCCGCCAGATCGATCAGGTTGCGATACACGGTGGCTTTATCGAAGCCCATCGGCGTCAGCTCTTCGGCAATCTCAGCATGCGTCAGAGGTGAAGTCGCCTGCCGCAAAAACTGGATCACCGTGATCCGGGCAGCCGTACTCCGTAAACCGCTCTTGCGAACCAGCGTACGGATTTCATCAATCTCTTCTGCTTGGGACAGATTTTTCATGTCGTTATATCCAAGGCACCCCACAGCGCCGGCGAGTTAATATTCAGTGACGGAAGCTCATATTAACGATTATATACAAGAATTACGAGATACCGGTCATTAATTGTGAATTGCTGCCTAATTACTTCGCACCACACTGCTTGAGAACCCAACCCTGCCCCGTCAGACCTTGATCTTCGTCCAGCTTTCCCCTGTAATGGAGTCTCAGAGTATCGGGTAGCCCCGAATGCAATTCGGGGTGAGCGCAGCGAGCAGGAAACTGTCAGTGCGATTCCCCAATCACCGGAAACATCCCCTGTTCTTATTGACGGTAACACAAGATGCACCAACTATCTTTCATTTCAGATTGCAGTACTGCCAGAAGAAAAATTTACACCCGCAACCTGCTCGCCACTCTCTTCTCCTGCCTCTTCCTCACCCCGGCGACCGCCGAAGAACGCGATCCCGCGGAAAAACCGTTCACCGTCACCGAGAGCTATCAGCAGTTGGCCGACAACATGGAACCTCTGCAGGCCTGGCACGCCACGAACAAAGCCGAACACGAAGCCTGGCGAAAACAGTTTCATCCCACCGTCACCCGCATCCTGGGAAAGATGCCTGAGCGAGTTCCGCTGGAAGTCAAGTGGGCGGAAAAGAAAGAGTTCGACACTTTCACCCGACACAAAGTTTTTATCCGTACCGAAGCCGCCTATTGGGCACCCGTCTATTACTTCGTCCCCCACAAGTTAAAGAAAAAAGTCCCCGCCATTGTCTGCATGCACGGACACAGTGGCATCGTTCCCTATATCGATGAAGGCAAAACCAAGGCCGACAAACAGAAGACCCGTCAGAGCGAACTCGATTACGCCGTCTACTTCGCAAAGCACGGTTACATCACCGCCGCCATCGTCATGCGGGGCTGGAACGAAACCGCGGGCGACCAGGATCGCGGCGTCTCTCACACCAAACGCAGTTGCCTGCAGATGACCATGAACGCACTTCTCATCGGCAGCACTCCGCAAGGCCAGCGCAGCTGGGACGCCATGCGCGTCATCGATTTCCTGCAGACCCAGGACCAGGTCGACCCGGACCGCATCGCAGCCGCCGGCCTCTCCGGAGGCGGAGCGACCGCCATGTATCTGCCCGTCCTCGACGAGCGTGTCAAACTCACCATGATCGCCGGTGCCTTCTCAACTTACCGCGACTCCTACTACGCGATGCCGCACTGCCTCTGTCAGTGCATGCCTGAGATGATGCGTTTCGGCGAAATGTCCGATGTCGTCGCTTTGCACGCCCCGCGTCCGGTTCTGCTCATCAATGGCATCGAAGACAAAATCTTCCCCATCGAAGCCGCCCGCACAGGATATGAAAAACTGCAACAGGTTTACCAGGTTCTGGACGCAGAAGAAAACATCGACGCCGACTTCTTCGAAGGCGGCCACCGCTGGTCCAACAACAAAAGCCTCGACTTCCTCAAACAGCACTTCGGCGAATGAGAGTCTGTTCCAGACCTTTTTAAACACGTTAAACCGCGACTCATGCCGTGCCGCTGAGTTTGTTTGTAAAAATTCACCAGTCGGCGTTCCCTGTTCCACCACGCCATCTGCGTCACCATTCGCCTGCAGGACTGAACTTCCCC
>TARA_R100001132_G_C3275633_1_pt1 | contig 18713 bp, 27 predicted proteins | sample TARA_R100001132 | Tara Oceans TARA_R100001132 (sample SAMEA2621247) | marine metagenome | biome: marine biome (ENVO:00000447); feature: mesopelagic zone (ENVO:00000213); material: "saline water (ENVO:00002010), including plankton (ENVO:xxxxxxxx)" | depth 800 m | reverse complement strand
CGATGCCCATTGACTGACCGTGTATTTCGTGAGACGGTTACCAACTATCTGCGTTAGTTCCTGATTGAATTCGGCTATAGAAGCATCGGAGACTTCATAACGAAACGGTATGAGTCAACAACAATTAGGTAGATCAAACTCAGCGATTCGATCTGAGAAAAGTGAAATCACTTAATCCCCGATTATACTAAATGCGAGATAATGATAAATATTTTGGCTTGAGAGTGATTTTTGTACGTAGCCAACCTTCATAAGACCTGGTACAGGTTTTTAAGGCAGGTCAAGGTCTATTTTTTCAAGGATAATAACCGCTGATTGTTTAGGGAATAGCGATCAGTTCGTCTTCTTTCTCCTCAAGAGCCCTTCGAGCGAAATTGATATGATCTTCGTCCTTATTCAAATGCATTTTGGACAAGAAAACATCGAACATATCCTTTAACCATTTTTTTTCTGATTCAGAATTAGTCTTTGCTTTTCGTTTAAATGATACTCTGTAAATACAACCGCTATTTTTTCCTATCAAAATAGACATATCCGGAGTAGAGAACTCATTTGTTTCTTCTGCAGAGTCATCAAGATATTTAAACTCAACTACAATACGATTATCAACTTGATCAAAATGGCTTCGTATCGCTTCCGGAATATCAAATGGGGATAAATCAAATGAAATATCTACACCATTCTGAGTAGCGTGTGTAGGTTTACTTAACCGTTCAATATCTAAGTCTATCCATTCAGACATAGGAGCAACCTCACCCTTCAAAGATTCCATAACGACGCAGTTCTCTGTTCAACGTACTTAACTCAGCTCGAAATTTTTTTTCGCTCGTATCAATACATGAATATCCGTTAGAACTATCCATTACTAAAACACCCCAACATTCTTTTTTCTCATTCCTAATTATAACTCCAAGGATCGATGTGGGGCATGTTTTTCCCTTTTTTAAACGCTGCCAAACTGATTTTACTGAGGTATTAGTATTTCTTGCATAATCTTTGACTTTTCTATCTAACTTATCGTATTCATCTGCTTTAGCTGATGAGACTTTTAACAATTTTATGGTTTTTAACCATAAGCGACTGATAAGTCCGACGTATTTATCCCCATTTAGATCTGGCAATTTATTTTCTTCACTTCCCACCCGATACGCCCCACTCCTCCATGCCTGACCAGCTATTCCTTCAGAATTCTGCGCAGCATCTGGGGCTAGAAACACAGTTGCTCCATCTTGAGTAATATGACCGGATCTATAAATGACACATAACCAACCGGACCACGGTCCTAGCCAATATCCCCAAGGATTTAATAATTTTTTAAATGGCCAAACCCAAAACTTAAAGTCAACATGCTTAAAAAGAGTTACCCGATTGTGATCAACGGCTGTATTTTGGGGAAGTTCCGGGAAACAAACCTGCCTAAACTTGTCAAGTAAATCCGAAATGTGTCTATCAATTATTCGTTGTTCAGGAGTTTTTTCTCTTAAAGACCATCGAAATAAACGAGACATTGCCAAAAGTAAAACGGAAATGATTAAAACCTGTGGTGCTTTATCTTGTATCCAATCTACAGGCTTATAAAAAAGAGAATTAGTATTCAGTCGACTTAAGTCTATATCAAGAATATAGCCAACTGCCCCCATGGCAACGATAGAAACCCAATCTATCCACTTCAATACAGACCTGAATATGCTTCTCACTTAGCACCAGAAATAACGATAAATTCTTATAGGTACGACATTTAGGAATCTGAAATTACTAACATGTTAATGCATAACATGGTGGCATTGTTCACATTTATACTATCGCTTTCTGCAGTACATTCAAGTTAATTTCAAGAAATTGGGGGCTCAGAAAGTAGACCTGAAGAGAATTAACACAAACGTCTATAATTCGATCATACTTGATCCAAATATTATTACGCCGATCAATAGTTTTTCTTACTAATATAAGCACTTCACGCGATCCGCGAGTCATCGACGGGGATCAGCTTGGGGATCGGGATCTGCAGACCCACGACGCCGCCATGTTTTTTCTGCAGGGTGGAGAAGCGGCATTTGAGGAATGCATACAGCTCGGGGGGCGGGTTCAGTTTCAGATACTGTTTTACCAGCACCGCCATGTGGGCGTCATACTCTTTCTGGCTGTGGGAGTGCACGTGGTAATGGCCTTCCAGGCGGCGGATGTCGCCGTCGAAGGCGGGGCTGATGTGATACAGCTCGTGGACCACGGTGATCAGCTTTTCCTCAAACGAATGATTCAGAAAACGGGGCAGGTAAAATGTGAGGATGTACAACATCTCTTCCTGGTCCTGGTAGATCCGTTGCACCGTCCATTTCCGACCGTAGCGGGTCGTCTGCAGATCGCCGTTCTCGAACCGGAGGGGCGTTAATTTTGCCTGCATGCCATAAGGCACGTTGCGGCGGGCCTGGGCGAACGCGATGGCGATGCGGTCCATGTTGACATGATGAAATTCAGGCAACCGACGCGAAATGTCACGGCACAGATGATACATGGCGTGACTGAAATTAAACGGCTTCTTCGTTGACATGCTGCGACAGAATCCTTTCCGCTACAACTTCACAACAACGTAAGACTGGTTCATGGTCCTGGTTCACTTTGCAAACGCGATGCAGACGAGACTGTATCCAGTTTTATTGTAACGTCTACAGGGCCACTTGAAGCGAGTATCATAAATTGAGAAACGCTATCGCAAAGTGTGTTGCGCTCCAGCCTGGCTGTGTGTCCGGTACGTAAAAAAAGCTAAGAGTATTTTCGATCATTGGAAATACTCTTAGCCTGTCAATATTAGCGAGAACTCGCAGTTCAGCAAAGCCGAATATTGCGGGTCGCAGCTTATGCGTCTTTTTTCTCGTCGTCTTCAGAAGATTCATCAGCCGCTTCCGCACTGGCTTCTGGAGCTTCATCAGCGGCGGCAGTTTCTTCTGCTTCGGTTTCAGCAGCTGGTTCTTCGCTGGCTGTTTCGTCGACAGGGGCTTCTTCGGTGGCGGTTTCAGTATCGCTATCGAGTGTGGCACTGCGTTTGGTCGGTTTGACGCGATCGCGTTCGCCTACGAATTCGATGATGGCCTGCTCGCCGGCATCACCCAGACGAACGGTGGCCAGTCGCACGATGCGGGTGTAACCGCCGGTCCGCTCTTCGAAGCGTTCTGACAGTTCGTTGAACAGGATGTCAACGGCTTCATTGTCTCGCAGGTCAGCAAAAGCCCGACGACGGTAGGTCAAAGCGGGAGCCATTGCCTGGTTCCACTGATTCCACTGTTCTGATTCACGCCAGGTCTTCCACTCGCTGGAATTTTTATCAGCATCAGTTGCATACTGAGCTGCATTTTCCAGATGAGGCTGGGCCTTCTTGCCAAGTGTGATCAGCTTTTCCATGAAAGGGCGCAACTCTTTGGCTTTCTGCACGGTCGTGGTAATACGACCAGAAACCTTTGGTGCGTTTTCAGCTTCCTCATCAATCCGGACGGTTTTAATGAGGCTCACCGCCATATTGCGGAACATAGCTTTACGGTGTGATGCATTGCGGCCTAATTTTCGGCCTCTCATTCGGTGTCGCATGACTTAACTCTGAATTATTCTGATTGCTGAGAGTAAAAGACTCGTGGATTCAATTTCGACAACGCGAAAATCAAATGGTGATTAACGCGATTGCGATGAGGAGCTGGGAATCTTCATTCCCAGACGCAGGCCAATCTGGTTCAGTCTTTCACGAACTTCAACCAGGGTGGTTTCCCCAAAGTTACGAACATGTAATAAATGATCTTCTGATTTTCCCACCAGGTCGCGGACGGTGTTAATGCCTTCCGATTCCAGGCAGTTGGTCGCACGCACAGACAGGTTCAGCTCGGCCAGACTCTGGTTGAGTTTTTCTTCCAGTTCCAGGTCGATGGGAGCATAACCGGTCGTATCCAGCATTCCCTTGAGACCACCTTCGGGCGGCATTTCCGGGCCGGGCTCGCGGTAGGTAATAAAGGGATTGAGGTGCTTGCGGAGAATCTTGGAGGCTTCCACCAGAGCCATGTCAGGCTTGACGGTTCCGTTGGTCCAGATTTCCAGGATCAGTTTGTCGTAGTTGGTACGCTGACCAACACGGGTATCTTCAATTTTGTAACGCACGCGCACAACAGGCGAGAATGTGGCATCCAGGGGGATCACGCCGACTTCTGAATCATGCTGCGAGTGTTCTGAGGCGGGGGAGTATCCGCGTCCGTTCTCGATGGTCAGTTCCATGTTCAGGGGAACATCATCGGTCATCGTGGCAATCACCAGGTCCTTATTGATGACTTCCACCTGATCGTCGGTGATGACATCAGCGCCCGTTACAACACCCCGCTCATGCCTTTCAATTCGCAGAGTCTTGGAAGTGGAACTGGAATTCTTGACGATCAGCGATTTCAGGTTCAGACAGATCTCGGTGATATCTTCAACCACACCGGGGATCGTGGTAAATTCGTGCTGCACACCCTGGATTTTCACGCGGGTTACCGAGCTGCCTTCCAGGCTGGAAAGCAGGATTCGTCGCAGACTGTTGGCAATGGTTGCACCGAATCCACGCTCAAATGGTTCGGCTACAAACATACCATAAGTTGATGTCATTGACTCCCGATCAGGGATGACACGGCTTGGTAATTCCAGTCCTCGCCAACGGATTCGCATTGAAATAATCTCCAAAGAACACAGTCAATAGAACATGATGTTAAATCGATGTTCCAGTTATTTTAAATCTATATGTGTTGCGGCTGCCGGGGCGGCTCGCAGTGTCACCAGAAGTCCTGGTTCAGACACGTCGTTTTTTCGGGGGACGACAGCCATTGTGTGGCAGCGGGGTAATATCTTCGATCGCACGGATCGAGATGCCTGCTGTCTGCAAACCGGTGATGGCACTTTCCCGTCCGGAACCTGGTCCCTTGACGCGAATTTCCATTTCTTTCACACCGAACTTGGATGCTTTTTCGGCACAGATTTCCGCGGCCCGCTGGGCAGCAAACGGAGTACTCTTGCGGCTGCCTTTGAACCCGGAAGTTCCTGCAGTGGCCCAGCAGAGTACGTCGCCGTTTAAATCGGTAATCGTAACGGTGGTGTTGTTAAACGTTGCTTTGATGTAAGCAATCGCTTTTGTGATGTGACGTTTCACTTTTTTTCGTTTGACTTTAGCCACTCTGCTACTCCTGATGTTTCTGTCAGCTTGGATTCAGAAACTGATACTCATGATTTGTGATGTTTTAATCTCAGGTCGCCGCAACTGACAACGACCTCGGTCTGATCTTGTTCTTCTCTCGACACAGCCTACAGAACCCGGGGGATTCAAAGGCCTAGTGGCGGGCATCCTTAACACCCTTTTTACCGGCAACGGTTTTCTTACCACCTTTGCGGGTACGGGCGTTGGTTTGTGTATTCTGTCCGCGAACCGGCAGTCCACGACGGTGACGAATGCCACGATAAGACTGAATGTCTCGCAGTCGAGCAATATCCTGGGTTGTGGCACGACGCAACTGACCCTCGACGGAATAATCGGTATCCAGCATATTCACGATCCGGCTCAACTCATCGTCGGTCAGATCTTTGGCTTTCAACTGAGGATTGATATTTAATTTGTGGCAGATATCAAGCGCGGTCACCTTGCCGATACCATACAGGTATGTCAGGGAAACATAAACGGGCTTGTCGTTCGGAATATCAACACCGAGGATACGTGGCATTTTTAGTTCACTCCGCTGGATTTAAAAAACTGAAGTCAAATCAATGAAACTGAATTCGAGACGATTAACCCTGACGCTGCTTATGGCGCGGGTTGGAAGAGCAGATCACATACACGCGCCCTTTTCGCCGAATGACTTTACAGTTTTCACAAATCCGCTTAACACTGGCTCGGACTTTCATCGTACTACGACTTCTCTATCTAACTTTGGTTCACGATATAATCGAGATGACAAGAGGCGAAAACCGGGGTTCCGCTGAATGTAACTCGTGTAAATTTAATTAATTGCGCTCATAAAATGAGCAAACTCCGGCTTCGTATCAAACCTGAACAATTTCCGAAGCGGAGCGAATCAGGAAATTATAAACGCCGCGAACGTGAATCGACAAGCGAAACGCACCTTTTTTGGTGAATTTCGCCATGACTCACCCGTTTAACCTTTACAGATCGCTCTCAAGTAATCCTGAATAGTTTCGCATCACCAGATGGCTGTCAATTTTATTGACCAGGTCCAGCACCACGGAAACCACAATCAGTAATCCGGTTCCACCGTAAAAACTCGCCACCAGGAAGTCGACCCCTAACCAGGTGGATACCAGGGTCGGAATAATGGCAACCAGTGACAGGAACGCGGCACCCACGTAGGTAATACGCACCATCACCTGCTCCAGGTAGGCGGCAGTTCGTGCCCCGGGACGATATCCGGGAATAAACGAACCATAATCTTTCAGGTTTTCTGCCATATCTTTGGGATTAAAGGTAATCGCCGTCCAGAAGTAGCAGAAGAAGTAAATCAAGACCACATAAGACATTGTGTAAACAAAACCACGACTCATCGGCTGGAATGCTTCATCGAGCATCGCCCAGAATTCAGAAGTGGAAAAGTACTGGCTTAAGCCATGGAATAGAAAGTAAGGGAACATCAGCAGGCTGGAAGCGAAGATGATGGGCATTACACCAGCCTGATTGACGCGTAAGGGCAGTGACTGTCGCTGACCACCAGAAACCCGGCGTCCACGCACGTGCTTGGCAGATTGAATCGGAATACGACGCTGCCCCTGGGTAATGGCAATCACCCAGACCACCACAAAGACGAACACCAGTGCCAGAATCAATAACCGGTCAATCCCGGTATCGGTTCCCAGGGCAATCCCCTTCTCAAAGGCTGGCTCAATCAGGCTCCACCCAGCTTGAGGCATCCGGGCCAGGATCCCTGCCATAATCAGCAGACTGATCCCGTTTCCAATCCCGTAAGCATCGATCTGCTCACCGATCCACATCAGGAACACGGTCCCTGTGGTCATCGTGATGGTAGCCACGATCTGGTAATACAAACCCTGGTAACCATCCAGGATCAGGCTGTTTCCGGAGCCAAAGCCACCGGCCAGCGTTCTGATCCAGAAAAAGCTCTGCACCAGACAGATCACAACAGTGGCATAACGTGTATATTCATTAATCTTCTTCCGGCCCGCTTCTCCTTCTTTCTGGAGTCGCTCGAGGGGTGGATAGACCGTGCCCATCAACTGGAAGATAATCGAAGCAGAGATATAAGGCATAATGCCCAGACCAAAGATGGTACTCTGGCCGATATTCGAAGCGGAAAACAGGGAAATGACCTGGATAACCTGTCCGATGCCACCCTGCTGGCCCTGTAAATCAGCGAGTGTTTCCGAAAGCTGGGCCTGATTGATGAAAGGCAGGGCGATCCAGAACCCCATCCGGTAGATGGCCAGCAGTCCCAGCGTCAGAACAATTTTTGTACGTAGCTCGGGAATTTTGAACAGAACTAATAATTTACCGAGCATAAGTAGCGATCCTTTGTGTCATAATTCAGCAGGTATTGATTTAAGCTTTGCCTGGGATTTTAGCGAATCCTGAACAAAAGGGGAATCGTATTCTTAGCTGCTGAGATCAAGTCCTTGAATGAAATTACTTATGACAAAACGCGACTGACAGTTCCGCCAGCTGCCTGAATCTTGGATTCAGCAGAAGCAGAGAACAGGTGTGCGGAGACGTTAAGTTTTTTGGTCAGGTCTCCGTTCCCTAGGATTTTCACCTGATCGAAACGACCTTTGGCCAGACCTTTCGCAGCCAGCACTTCGGGAGTGATTTCAGTCCCGTTTTCAAATGCCAGCTCCAAAGCAGCCACATTCACCACGGCAACTTTTTTCGCGAACTGCTTGTTGTTAAAACCCCGTTTCGCAACACGCATTGCTAAAGGAGTCTGTCCCCCTTCAAAGCTGACGCGGCGCGAGGAACCGGAGCGGCTGCCATAACCGTTTTCACCACGGCTGGAAGTCTTGCCATGTCCTGAACCAGGACCACGGCCGACGCGTTTTTTCTTTTTATTCTTCTGTATGCCGCGATGGACGTCATCAATAATCATTAGACTTCAACTCCTCTCAAACGTGCAATATCATCCCGGGTTCGCAGTTTTGAGAGTCCATCAATGGTGGCTTTCACAACATTGATTGGATTATTGGAACCACGACTTTTTGTATAAATATCAGTAATACCGGCTGCTTCAACGACGGCACGAACTCCGGCACCGGCGATAATACCTGTACCAGGACGGGCGGGTAACAGCAGCACACGGGCAGAACCGAAACGGCCGACCACTTCATGAGGCACGGTATTATCTACAATATTCGATTTCACCATGCTGCGGTTGGCCTGCTTGACGGCTTTGTCAACAGCCAGCGGTACTTCGATCGCTTTACCATATCCCCAGCCTACACGACCTTCTTTATCGCCGACAACAACCAGAGCAGTGAAACTGAATCGACGTCCCCCCTTGACCACGCAGGCACAACGGCGGATTTGAATGACGGTTTCTGGTGTTTGCTTTGTACCTTCTTTTGACACGGTATCTTCTCCAACCCGTATTGAGTGTTGTCTCTGTTAAAAATCGAGTCCTGCTTTGCGGGCAGAATCAGCCAGGGCAGCAACACGCCCGTGGTAACGGTAAGGGCCACGATCGAAGGCGACTTCTTTAATCCCCTTTTCGATGGCTCGTTCGCCAATCAGCTTACCTACTTTTTCCGCAGCGGCAATGTTACCGCCATTCTTAATCTCACCGGCCAGACTTTTGTCTTGCGTGCTGGCAGAGACCAGTGTCACACCAGCTGTATCATCAATCAGCTGCGCGTAAATATGATTATTGCTTCGATAAACAGATAACCGTATACGTCCTGTTTTACGAACCGTATTGCGAATGCGGAACGAACGTCGTTGCTTCTGTTTTTTCAGTGTTTTTTCTAGTTTCATTTTACCGTCATCTTTTCAAAAACAGTATCACCTGTAACTCAGGCCGCGGACTGTCTGTTTAAACAGGCAGGCGAAGACTGCTAGTTAGCAAATGCCTTACCAGCTTTACGCCGTACATATTCACCTTCATAACGAATCCCTTTACCTTTGTAAGGTTCAGGAGGACGTACGCTACGAATATTTGCTGCAAACTGACCGACAGCATGCTTGTCTGCACTGGTCAAGACAATATTGGTACTGTTGGGAAGCTCACAGATCACACCCTGGGGCACTTCCAGTACGATTGTATTGGCAAACCCGACCTGCAGGCTCAGTTTGTTGCCATTCAGGGACGCCTGGTAACCCACACCCTGAATTTCCAGCTTCCGTACAAACGGAGTTTCCACGCCCTGAACCATGTTGGCAACCAGCGCCCGGGTCAGACCATGCAGGGCACGGCTTTGACGGGCGTCATCAGGACGGGTCACATTGATTTCATTCGTTTCCGAATCAAGTTCAACCTTCATTGAGGGATGAAATGTAAAGGACAGATCACCATGTTTTCCCTTGACGGAAATCGAGGCGCTGTCAACTTTGACTTCCACTCCAGCAGGAACAGGAACTGGCTTTTTACCGATTCGAGACATAACTTCAAATTCCAGTTAAATTAAAGGCGGCTGAACAGAATTCGTCCGCCTGGATAAACATCTATATTACCAGATGGTGCAGAGTAATTCGCCGCCTACACCCTGTTGTTTCGCTTCACGATTGCTCAATACACCCTTGCTGGTCGAGAGAATGCTCACGCCCAGTCCCTGCAGCACTTCCGGCATGGAACGCAGGTCCTGGTAGTTCCGTCGACCGGGTTTACTTTCACGGTAAATCTTCTGAATTACACGTTCCCCGTTGGGACCATATTTCAGATTCACCCGCAGAATGTTCTGAGGACTGTTTTCGATTTGTTCAAAGTCCCAGATGTACCCTTCCCGCTGCAAGGCACCTGCAATGGCAACCTTGATTTTGGAAGCAGGAATATCAACATAAGGCCGTTCAATCTGCAGTGCATTACGAATTCGTGTCAGCATGTCTGCAATAGGGTCTGTCATCATTAGCTGGCTACCCTCACTATTATTCTCCGACAATCTACCATTCAGGTGGTACTGTTCTGTTATTACTTGTATAGACGATTCTAAACGGTTTTTTTACGAAACGGCATTCCGAGTTCTTCTAACAGCAGAAAACCTTCTTCGTTGTTAGAAGCCGTGGTGACGATCGTAATGTTCATCCCCTGTGTATTTTTCACGGAATCCGGATCGATTTCCAGGAAGACCAGCGATTCATTCAGGCCCAGGCTGTAGTTTCCATTACCATCGAAGGCTTTGGGATTGATTCCACGAAAGTCGCGTACACGAGGCAGAGCCAGTGAAATCAGACGTTCGAGGAATTCATACATCCGGTTCCCACGCAGAGTCACCCGGCAGCCGATTTCCTGACCTTCGCGAAGTTTGAAACCAGCGACGGACTGACGGGCACGGGTAATCTGTGATTTCTGTCCGGCCAGCAGTGTCATGTGGTCTGCGGCTTCGGTCAGACGTTTCCGGTCCTGATTGGCGGCACCGATCCCCATGCTGATCACCACTTTTTCAATCTGTGGCAGTGAATGCACGTTGGTGCGGCCCAGTTTTTCTTTCAGGGCAGGAACAATCTCTTCACGATATTGTTTTAATAATGTTGGTATTGCCATTGTTTTGCTTCAGACTGACCGAACTCGCGGAACAATCTTCCTTACTGAAAACTACAAAATCTGATTATTGTTTCTGATATTTTGCCTTCGCAGGACTGATCGTTCCCAGCGATGCACTACACTTCTTACAGAATCGTTCCTTGCTGCCGTCATCTGCATAGCGATAACCAACACGGGCTGCTGAACTGCAGGCTTCACAATAAAACTTCACGTTCGAAACATCGATCGGCATTTCCACTTCCAGGCGTCCCCCTTGAGGACTCTTGGGATGGCCACGTTTCACGTGTTTGAAAACACGATTTACATTTTCCACGGTCAGCTTTTTACCGCCGTCAACTACCTGTAATACTTTCCGGGGAGTATCGCCTGCATCTGCTCCCGTGATTACAATCACTGAATCGCCACGTCGTATCTTCATTCTCAGACTACCTCGTTTGCCAGGCTAATAATTTTCATATATTTGCGTTCGCGAAGCTCTCGAGCCACAGCGCCAAAAATACGTGTTCCCCGAGGATTCCCCTCGCCATCGATCAAAACCATTGCATTCCGGTCGAACCGCACGTAACTGCCGTCATCGCGACGACAGGGGTACCTGGTTCGAACAATCACGCCACGTAATACCTGACCTTTTTTAATGTTACTGCCAGCCAGAGTTTTCTGGATGCTGACGACAATCACGTCGCCGACTTCAGCAGTTCGACGCCCGGTACCGCCCAGCACTTTAATGCAGCGCGCAACCTTGGCACCCGAATTATCACATACATCCAGATCGGTTTGCATCTGAATCATGGCTTTGCCTGTTCCTTATCAACCAAAAGATGAGGTCTACCTGATCTTTGTCTTTGTACTATTAAATGAATCCGAAATCGCAGTCAGACTGAGATGAATCAGTCCTGTTTTTTCTCGACAACCCGGATCAGATCCCAACGCTTTGTTTTGGAGCGGGGTCGACTTTCGATGATTTCGACAGTGTCCCCTTCCTGTGCTTCATTTTTTTCATCATGCACGTGACAGACAGTCCGGCCACGCACGGTTTTGCCGTAGAGTGGATGACGGTATCGTCGCTGAATTTCGACTCGTAAAGTCTTGTCCATTTTCGAACTGGCTACAGTGCCTGTCATTATTTTTCGCATTTTCTTACCTCAACGAGCCTGCTTAAGCATTATTCTGCTGACTTAATTCGCGTTCACGACGGATTGTCTGGATTCGGGCAATCTCACGTCGGAGCCGCTTAATGTTACTAGGTGCATCAAGCCGCTCGGTTGCAGCCTTGAACCGCAACTGAAACAACTCTTTCTGTGTTTCCTGCAGAGCGAAAGACAATTGCTCGTCGTTCATCTCGCGTAATTCACTCGCTTTGGTCATCAGTAAAACCCAATGATGTTTTTCGGTCTGCCCGCACCAGGCGGACAGGACCGAAGTGATGTAATTGATAATAACCTGTAATTAACCAGCTTAGATGGAAGGCCGACGTTCAATCAGCTTTACATTCACCGGTAACTTGTGTGCAACACGCGCGAAACAGCGTTTGGCTGCTTCATGCGAAACGCCAGCCAGTTCGAACAACACAGTGCCCGGCTTAATGACGGCAACCCAGTGATCCGGTTCCCCTTTTCCCTTACCCATACGGGTTTCCAGCGGTCGGGATGTAACCGACTTCTGGGGGAAGATCCGGATGTAAAGTTTACCTTCACCTCGAACATATTGTGTCGCTGCAATTCGGCAGGCTTCAATGGTTTGTGCTGTTATGTGCCCAGGGTCCAGAGATTGTAAGCCCCATTCACCAAAGGCAACAGTGTTACCACGTGTCGCATTACCTTTTATGCGTCCTCTTTGGCTTTTGCGGTGCTTGACCCGCTTTGGCATCAGAGCCATCGCGATTCTCCTCATCAGAATAATCACCAAGGTCGATCCAGACTTTCACTCCAATAACTCCGAAGGTGGTGTGTGCCTCGCGGAATCCGTAGTCAACATGACGTTGCAGAGTCGAAAGTGGAATAGAGCCACGGCTTGCTTTTTCACGCCGTGACATTTCTGCCCCACCCAATCGACCGGAAAGCTCGATTTTAATTCCATGAACGCCCGTTTCCATTACCTGGTCCAGGGCACGTTTAATAGTTCGACGGAAGCTACCACGCTTTGATAACTGCTGAGCAATATCTTCCGCAACCAGTGCTGCACTTTGCAGTGCATTGTCAACTTCAATAATCTTCAGTTCCATTCGCCGACCGGTCAGATCTTCCAGTTCCGCTTTCAACCGGTCCACTTCCTGCCCTTTACGACCAATAATGATCCCCGGGCGGGCTGTGAATAAATGCACGACAACCTGGTCGCGAGTTCGTTCGATCTCGACCTTGGGAATGCCGGCAAATTTGTATTTTGTATGGATAAAGTTTCGGACTTTCTGATCTTCAATCAGCAGTGCCCCAAAATCTTTCTTGGAGGCATACCAACGACTTCTCCAGTCTTCTACCACGCCGACTCGAAATCCGGTTGGTCGAACTTTTTGCCCCATGATACAGGTTATCCTTTAAGTATTTCTGATTGATTTTTGTGACTTCTGACAACAGTCAAGTAAACAGTCTTCTCAGTTCTAAGGCAGCTCAGGAGCGTCAATAGAAACATGAATGTGTGACATACGACGACGGATCGTGTAGGCCATCCCTCGGGCCCGGGGCTGAATGCGTTTGAACATCGGTCCGCCATCAACGCGGGCTTCGGTGATCTTCAAACCTTCGACATTACGAGCACCCTTGTCTTCAGCATTGGCCATTGCGCTTTTGATGACCTTCTCAAGAAAACGTGCTCCCCGGTTTGGAATGTATTTTAACGAATCCAAACCTTCTGAAGCAGTCATACCTCGAACCAGGTCTGCAAAAGGACGAACCTTTGTTGCTGAAATTCGTGCAAATCGATGCATTGCTCGAACTTGCCCCATGACAATTACTCCACTTCACTATTGCATAATTCTATCGGTTATCGGCCGTTACAGCCGCAACAACAACAAACACAAACGCTTATTTCTTCTTCATCGTATGGCCGCGGAAGTTGCGGGTCAGCGAGAATTCACCCAGCTTGTGCCCGACCATTTCTTCCGACACATACACGTTTAAGTGAGCGCGCCCGTTATGCACCAGGAATGTATGACCTACAAATTCCGGAGCAATTGTTGAAGCTCGAGCCCATGTCTTGATCGGCGTCTTTTTTCCCGATTCGTTCAGCTTCTCAATCTTCTTCAGAAGCTTCACGTCAACATATGGCCCTTTTTTCAGAGAGCGACCCATAAAACTTGTCCTCAATTATCGAAAACAGATAGTTATACTTTAAACTTGAATTAACTTACTAAATCAGAGCTTCAACTGGCCATAACGACGTGACTTGCGACGTCGAATAATGGCTTTTGAAGAAGCTTTTTTCCGCTTCCTGGTCTTTCCACCTTTGGCGAGCTTACCAGTCGGGCTACAGGGGTGACGACCACCTGAGTTACGACCTTCACCACCACCCATCGGGTGAGCGACCGGATTCATACAGGTACCACGCACATGAGGACGACGCCCCAGCCAGCGCTTGCGACCTGCTTTTCCCAGAACGACTTTTGTGTGTTCCGAGTTTCCAATTTCACCAATCGTGGCTCGACAGGAATTCGGGATACGACGAACTTCGCCGGATGGCAGAGTCACCTGTGCCCAGTTTTCTTCGCGTGCATTGAGCACAGCGGAAGTACCGGCACTGCGACAGAGCTGACCACCACGACCAGGCTGCATTTCTACGTTATGAATTGTTGAACCCAGGGGAATGGCAGACAGAGGCATGCAGTTCCCGATGTTCGGCTCTACTTTTTCTCCACTGACCACGGTATCACCGGCTTTCAAGCCTTCCGGAGCCAGAATGTATCGCTTTTCACCATCTACATAATGCAACAGTGCAATCCGGGCAGAACGATTCGGATCGTATTCAATTCCGTTGACCTTCGCGGGCACACCATCTTTGGTGCGACGGAAGTCAATCAGACGATACATCCGCTTGTGTCCGCCACCCCGGTGACGTGAAGTGATCACGCCCTGGTTATTGCGTCCACCCTTTTTCTTATACCGCACCAGCAGGGATTTCTCAGGAGCTTTTTTGCGATCGGTAATCGCTGCAAAATCGCTCACCGATGCACCACGCCGACCTGGTGTTGTTGGCTTGTAGAATCGGATTCCCATAATTTAGTTCCTCAATATTTTTGTTGGCTTCAAAACCAGATCACAAATTGTTTTGACTGACACCCTACACAAAACATGGCTTAAAAGAATGAAATGCGATCATCTTCGTGCAGTTCAACAATGGCCTTTTTCCATGATTTGGTATAACCAACTTTATACTTATGACGCCGTGGCTTTCCGCCTCGATTCTGTGTGCGAACAGAAACCACCCGCACATTCCACAAGTCAGACACAGCTTTCTTAATATCTGTTTTTGTGGCAGACTTATCGACCACAAACGTGTATGCATTAAAAGACTCAGACAGGTGAGTCCCTTTTTCTGTCACCAATGGCCGGATGACGACCTGATACGGCTCCAGCTGAACGCCTTTTTTTGAACCATCCGACATAACAACTAACCTCAATACTCAGACTGGATGACTAAACTGAAAATCCTGTAAACTATTCTTCAACCCGACCGAGCAGCCGATCCAGGGCCGACTTGGTCAGAACCATCTGCCGCTGATGCAGAACATCATAGGCATTCAGGTCGCTTGCAGGTGAAACCTGCACTCCAGCAATATTGCGAGCAGATTTCCATATTACAGGATCATGCCCTTCCACAGTCAGCAGACAGCTGGTGCTGGATAACCCCAGAGCCTTCAGCACGCCTGTGACTTCTTTTGTTTTTGGAACCTGCAACACCAGCTCATCAATCAGCGTTACCTGTTCATCTTCGAATTTACTTAAAATTGCCATGCGGGTCGCCAGCTTGACTGCCTTCTTAGGCAAACGATAGCTCCAGTCTTTGGGAGTTTTCGCAAAAGTGTGACCACCACCACGCCGCACAGGAGTCCGGGAAGCACCAGCACGGGCACGACCAGTTCCCTTCTGACGGTACAGCTTCTTGGTACTGCCAACAACCATACCACGGCTCTTTGTTTTGGAAGAACCAATTCGCTTATTCGCCTCATACATCACGACTACATCGTGCAGTAACTGGCGATTGATTCCATTGGCCAGTTCCGTGGACTCAAATTCATATTTGCCCACTTCTTTGCCAGCTTTATCTTGAATTGCAACAGAAATCATTTCGACACCATTTATATAAGGCAGAACTGTCTACGTACTTCAAACACTCAAAAACTAATACTTGTTAGTCTGACGAATCACCAGGTCACCCCCGTTGGGCCCTGGCACGGCACCCCGGACCAGAAGAACGCCGTTCTCCTCATCGACCCGGACCACTTTCAAATGTCTGACAGTAATCTGCTTGCCACCATATCGACCACCCATTCGCGTCCCCTTCATTACACGGGAAGGATCCGCACTCTGACCAATCGAACCACCATGACGGTGAACCCGTTTCACACCATGCGAAGCACGTTGACCAGAGAAATTATGTCGCTTCATTACACCGGCGAAACCACGCCCCTTGCTGGTACCAATCACATCGATGAACGGCACATCAGCGAAGACAGACACAGTCAGCTCGCCACCCACTTCGCAACCATGATCTTCTCCATCGGTGCGAAACTCTTTCACAAACCGTTTGGGTTCACAGCCTGCTTTTTCAACAGTGACGACACCAGCTTCGGTCCGTTTCTTCTGACGCTTACTGTCCAAGGCAGCCACGTGACCACGTTCACTTCGAGCAGCGAGGCGGCGTGGTTTATCTTCAAAACCAACCTGAACCGCTTCATACCCATCCGTGTCCAGAGTACGCACCTGGAGGACATGGCAAGGACCAGCCTGAATTACAGTGACCGGAACCATTACCCCGTCATCATAAATTTGCGTCATTCCGACCTTTTTACCCAGCAGACCGACAGGCATACTCATCACCCTTAAACAACGGGAACAAAGCTTCCACGAACACCGTCCGTACAGACAGCAGGAAGCATAGCACCACCAGCCAAAGCTGGATCCCTAACCAATCAAGCGACACCGACACAGAGCCAGCACCGCGAGCATCATAACGAAAACCGATAAAAGACTAGTTTCCGCCAGCGGACGCCTTAATTTTAATATCAACTCCAGCAGGCAACGACAATTTATTCAAAGCATCAATCGTCTTACCGGTTGGAGACAAAATATCAACCAAACGCTTATGAGTCCGAATTTCAAACTGCTCGCGAGATTTCTTGTCGATGTGCGGCCCCTTCAGAACCGTATATCGCTCAATTCGCGTTGGCAACGGAATAGGGCCATGCACGATCGCACCGGTTCGCTTCGCGGTATCAACAATATCTGCTGCCGACTGATCCAAAACGGAGTGATCATAAGCTTCCATGCGAATTCGAATTCGCTCTTGACTCGCAACGGCCACCAATAATTTCCTTCTTTAAAATTAGACTCTTACCCCGTTTAGACATTTTTCTCACACGGGGAAGCGAGCAATACTAATGAGACCCTTACCACTTGTCAACAACCCCAACAAAGCTAAAACGCTTTTTTTGAAATTCTGACATCTTCACCTGGAATTCTCATTAGCCACTGGTCATCTGAATTCCGGTACACGGCTTTCAAACCAGCAGAGGAGACAAGTTACACATTCACCCGCTGGATACCAAGCGTCCAACCCTATGATTTTTCAAAAATTATCCAATCATCTCTTTTAAGACACTCGGCGGAGCCGGTGCGTACTTCAATGGCTCCATGGAAAACGAGGCACGACCCTGCGACAGACTGCGAATCTGGGTAGAATAACCAAATAACTGTGACAGCGGCGATTCGACCTCCATCACACACAGATCACCCCGCCACTCACTGTTTAACACATTGGCATTACGGGAACTGAGGTCCGCCTGGATATTTCCCCGAAACTCATCAGGAGTCACGACTTCCATCTTCATAATCGGCTCCAGCAACTGCATTTTTGCATCCATGATACAGCCATGCAATGCCTCGGAAACCGCGGCCTCAACCGCAGTATCATTCGTTTCCCCTTCACGGGCATGGGCATCCAGGACAGTGAATTGCACATTCATCAGCGGAAAGCCAACCTGGCCACCTCCATCAACCCCCATCCTTAAGGTCTCCATGACCACTTTAGTCAACGCCGGATCCAATTCCTCGGGCTTTAACTTACTGATAATGGAAACAGGTGACTCACCCTTGAAAGGTTCCAGCCGCAGCTTGACCCTGAAATACATATTGCCGTTTGCCGAAGGGCGATTGAACTCCACTTCTTTCTCGATCGCCGCAGCGACCGTTTCGCGATAGCTCACCCGAGGCTTATGCACACGCACGCTCAAATTAAATTCTTTCTGCATCCGGTTTCGCAACACTTCCAGATGCAATTCCCCCATACCCGACACGATTGTCTGCCCGGTCTCTTCATTAGGAATGGCCTTGAAGGTCGGATCCTGGCGGGACAGCTTGACCAGGGTCTCTTCGAGTTTTTTCCGATCCGCGCTCGACTCCGGCTCAACTGCCATCGAAATCACTGTCTCGGGAAATGAAATACTTTCCAGCAGGATCGGATGCTTGATATCACACAGTGTATCCCCCGTAACCGCATCTTTGGGCCCGATCACCCCGGCAATATCGCCGGCATCAATGCTGTCTGTTTCAACTTTTTCCCGCGCGTCGGCATGTACGCGCCAGAGCTGACTGATTAATTCCTTCTTCCCCGTTCGTGCATTCAGCAGTCGCGTACCACTCTTCAACTGTCCCGAATAAACTCGGATAAAGCATAAATCGCCGTGCTTGTCTGTCTGAATCTTAAAGACCAGGCCGCACATGGGCTCATCGACTGAAGTCTCCCGCGACTCAGGCTCGCCGGCTTCACCGCCCCGCTTTTTCGGTTGCGGATTGA
>TARA_R100001132_G_C3275635_1_pt1 | contig 18744 bp, 12 predicted proteins | sample TARA_R100001132 | Tara Oceans TARA_R100001132 (sample SAMEA2621247) | marine metagenome | biome: marine biome (ENVO:00000447); feature: mesopelagic zone (ENVO:00000213); material: "saline water (ENVO:00002010), including plankton (ENVO:xxxxxxxx)" | depth 800 m | reverse complement strand
GTTCGTGGCGGGGCAGAAAGGTGCGGATCTCGTCCTTGTATTTCATTAAAGCCTGGTGCAGAGGCATGCTACAACCACCTGGATAAGCAAAGATGGTTTTCACGCCCTGCCGCACCAATGCCTGGACCAGAATCTCAGCGCCATTGATTGTCTTCGTTTGCGTGTCTTTTTCGTTGGCAGTGGCCACTGTTTCACCCTTCTGTTTTTTCGATAATCTCAAAATGTCTCAATAATTTTCCAGAATCGATCAATGCCGCCGGTTCACTCAGAAAAGCTCCCGTCCGGCTGACCGCTGTTTTGCTGTTACCACAACAGACAGTTACGTAGACGCACCTCGTACGCCAAATGTTCGTTGCGGTAATCAATCACTTGATTGGTGGTCAATTCTATCTTGTCTCAGGGACAATAACGAGTCATTTCCTGCTCAGAATCCAATATTCGTCGAGAGACACGCCCATTAGTCCGCTTCAGCAAACAGATTGCAGAGACTGTTTCGTTTATAGAGATTAAACATGTTAGATCGGGTCCTCTGCTCGACCGCGGACAGGTGATGTGCGCGAAGATTAATGTCAGATACGTTTAAGTCTATTGCTATTCGTTGTTTATGAAACAGGGGATGGGCCGGATTGACCGAGAATCGCTGGTTTGAGAACAATGGTGGGCGGGCGAAAAGTTGATTCGGCACTTTACATAAATGATCTTTGAAATGAGCTTGCCTGGTAGCACAGTCGATCAGTAATGATAGAGCGGAAAATCGAATCTACTCTGATGAGCATAACTTCACTGTCACCTCCTGCTCGCTGCGCTCGGCCCGAATTGCATTCGAGCTCACCCGATCCTGATCGTATGGCTAAATATTTCGATCACTGCTGGTGAGCGAAGAGTTCCACACAACAGGAATATCGTGCTCAATCTTTCCCACCCGGCTTCCGCGGAAACTGTGCTTCCAGCAACTGCACCGCTTTTTTAAATTCCGCCTGATCCGAGGGATGTTCGATGATGTTCGTATTCTCTGCCGGATCGCTGGTGTGATCGTAAAGTTCCCGCGCGATCACCTTACCGGTATTGAAATTACGCCATTCGGTGTAACGATAGCGGGGCGTGCGGACGGAAACACCCATGTTTTCGGGCTGCTTTTTGTAGTACGCGGGGCGTGGATGCTGCGTATAGGCGGCTGGTTTGACTGACTGTGTCGGGTCCTTCAATACAGGCACCAGGCTTTTGCCCTCCAGCTTTCCGGGGGAGGGGAGTCCGCATAATTCGACCAGCGTCGGATACATGTCGAGCAGTTCCACCAGCGCGTCTGATGTCTTGCCCGCCTGCTGCATATGAGGCGTTGCGATCAACAGAGGCACACGCGCATCATTTTCGAAGTTGGATGTTTTGCACCACAGCCCATGTTCGCCCAGATGAAAGCCATGGTCCGACCAGAATACGATGATCGTGTTCTCGCGCAGTCCCAGGCGATCCAGTTCCGCCAGTACTTTACCAATCTGCGCGTCCAGGTAACTGATGCCTGCCAGGTAACCGGTCCGCAGTTCTATGATCTGCGCATCGGTCAGCTTCCCCTCCACGGCTCTCAAAATTTCCCGACTGTCATGCAGGGCAATATCCGGTACGTTTTTCGGAGGCTGGGGATTATCGGGAACCGTAATCGGACTGTCGTCATACAGGTCCCAGTATTTCTTAGGTGGATTGAACGGCAGATGCGGTTTCCAGAAGCCCACTGCCAGGAAGAAGGGCTGCTGTTTCTGTTTGATGTTCTGCAGCGCTTGGACGGCGAGATCGGCGATGCGACCGTCAAAGTAAGCGGAATCAGGGACGTCGCGGCACTCGGATCGCGGCGCTTTCGCAAGGTTGACCGGCAGTTCCCGGTTATTGTTTAACAGAGGCTGGTCGTCATCGTGTCGCGCAAAATGCATGACGGCCGGCACACTCCACGAAGCGGGGTCGCCCTCGATCTTCTGCCGCCAGTTATGAAAAATCTTGCCGATGTTCTGTGTGAAGTAACCTTGCTGCTTGAACAACTGTGGCAGCGTCACGATGTCCGCATCGACTTCGCGAAAGTGTGTGGGCAGATCCCAGATCTCAAGACTGTCCGGACGTCGCCCCGTCATAAGTGAGGCCCGCGAAGGGTTGCACAGCGCCTGCTGACAGTAGGCCTGTTTAAACAGCACGCCTTCCGCCGCCAGCTGATCCAGGTGCGGCGTCTTCACCAGGGGATGTCCATAACAGGCCAGATCGCAACGCAGATCATCCGCGCCGATAAACAGCACATTTGGTTTTTCAGCCGCCTGTGATTGTAACCCGAGGGCAGGGCAGAGGATCAGGAGTAACACAACTACCAGCGGAGAGCGGCGTCTGCCAGTAAAAATCATGAGCACAGGCTTTCAGAGTAAGAATTCAGAACGATCAGGACCGACTCTGTTTTCATTCTGCAGCCCGCAGACTGATTCCGCAAGCATTGATTTGCAGAGGCTCCCATTTGCGGAATAAATAATATTTGTGAAAAAACAGCAAACTGAATAAACAAATAATTTGATTGACAGTGTCTGATAATTGTATTACTGTGTTGATACAGTACTAAATGAGGGTTTTCCCAATGCAGATTCAATTATCAGAAGCGGATGGCACGCCTTATTACCAGCAGGTTGTGAACCAGGTCAAGTTTCTGGTGGCCTCCGGTCGTCTCGAAGCCCACGAGCAGTTGCCGTCCGTCCGTGGTCTGGCACAGCAGTTGACCATCACCCCCAATACCGTCGCGCGAGCCTATCGCGAGCTGGAAGCCGAAGGGGTTGTGATCTCCAGACGCGGTGCCGGCGTTTTCATTTCGAACGGCGTTTCCCCCCTGTCCAACAAAGAAAAACGCCGCATCCTCAACGAACGCATGGATGCCCTGCTGACCGAATCGCGTCAACTGGGTGTAGATGAAGAGACCCTGTTGAAATTACTCCGTCAGCGGAGCCAGAAATTTGATTCACATCAAGAGGTCGAAAAATGAGCGAGCATGTCATTGAAATCAGCAATCTGAGTCGTCGTTTCGGCAAGAAACAGGCGCTGTCCGACGTCAGCCTGTCTGTGCCTGAAGGCTGTGTGTTCGGACTGGTCGGCGAAAACGGAGCCGGCAAAACCACCCTGTTGAAACATGTGCTGGGCTTTTTGAAGCCGCAGCAGGGGAGCGTGCGCGTATTTGGTCTGGACCCGGTGGCTGACCCGCCGGGCGTACTCGGGCGGATCGGGCATCTCTCGGAAAACCGCGACCTCCCGGCCTGGATGACGGTCCGCGAGCTGATTGAATTCACGCGGGCCTTCTATCCGAAATGGGACCCCGTCTACGCCGAAGAACTGCGGATGATGTTTGAGCTTTCGCTGAATCAGAAAGTACCCACACTGTCGCGAGGCCAACTCGCACGGGCCGGTCTGCTCGTCGCGCTGGCGCATCGACCGCCGCTATTGGTGCTGGACGAACCTTCGTCCGGCCTGGACCCGGTAGTTCGCAAAGACATTCTGGACGCCATCATTCGCACGGTGGTCGAGGAAGGGCGAACGGTTCTGTTTTCCTCGCATCTGCTGGACGAAGTGCAGCGCGTCTCCGATCGCATCGCGATCCTCGATCAGGGCAAACTGTTACTCACGAGTCCACTGGATGAAGTGCTGGTCTCGCATTACCAGTTGACAATCCGCTTCCTGGAACCGCAGCCCTTTTTCCCCCAACTCACCGGCGCACTGATGTGGTCGGGTTCCGGCAGAGAGTGGAAGATCGTCTGTAACGGTCAGAAACAGGAACTGGAATCAGAGCTGGAACTGATGGAAGCCGAAATCCTCGATCAGACGGCACCGACGCTGGAAGAAATCTTCGTCGCCCGGATGAAGTCGGCTCAACGTGCTTCTGCACAGGAGTAAATTATGACACATCTGCTCTTTGTCGTCACAAAAACATTTACGAAACGCGCCTGGCTGGCGGCGGTGCTGGCTGTCAGTGTGCTGGTGTTCGTGCCGCTCGTTTTTCGTGGATTGATGTCGATTAAAGAACTGGGGGCTTATGGTATCTCCACTGATCCGTTTCAGTATCATTTTGTGTTCCTGGGATTGTCATGGATCTTTTTTATCGCAATTTGTGTCCATGCATTACAGGGGTGTGAGAAAATCGTGCTGCGATTGCCAGTTTCTTCAACTGCGATTGTCAGCGGCTTGATCATGTTGACGGTCGGGCTGGTATTGATCCTTAATCTGGTTACGAATGGGCTGTATCGCGTCTTCTTTTTCGATCACAACCGGCTGAGCGAATATTGGCCATTACTGGGGCCATTATTATTTTTAGTCACACTCGTTCTGGTAGGACATTCTTTGTTCTGGAGCAGGTTTGCCCCCAGTGTAACCGGCAGTCTCTTCAGTATCAGTTTCGTCGCTGCTCTTTGCTGGTGGTTTGCCTCACGCTATTTTCCAAACGGTTTTCAAGAACCGGTAGTGCCTTGGAATCATGTCACTCTTTCGGACTGGTCAACCTTGCTGGTTATTAACATCGCTGCCTGGTACCAGGGAACTCGTGCATTTGAGAAGGTTCGAGCTGGGACGGCTGAACCCAGCCTGCAGTGGTCGAAGCTGATGGACTTTTGGAATACCCTTTCATCGGGAATGCATATTGATAGTTCTGTAGAATTCAGTTCGCAACAACGTTCGCTGTCACAATTGCATTGGGGCGATTCCTGTCGCCGTCCGGTGGTCATCGGGGGACTGTGTTTTGGCGCGGGGGGAGTGTTCCTGAGTTTTCTGTTGTTCAAACTGTCTTTTGTACCAGGAAGCCAGCAGTCTGCCTTTTGGAATTATCTCCAAAGCATCTCAGTTGTAACCAATACATTGATTTTACTTGCGGCGCTGCTTACGGGGTTTCTGCTGGGCGATGGGATTCACAATCCCGGACGCACAGAACTGAAACGTTACCTGAATGCCGTTCCACTGTCAGATCGTGTTTTTTCTGCTGTTTTGATGCGAAATTTAGTCAAGACGGTCTGTCTAGTCTGGTCCTGTCTGGTGCTGGGTTGTCTGATCAGTCATATCATCGTACTGCATTATTTTGATTTCAATGCATCCCCATTGAATATGCTGTTTTTAGAGTCTTATGTCAGCAGGATGCCAGAACAGCCAGTGTCTTTTCTGTTTCTCTCGGCGACAATTTTATGGGGTGTTTCATCCACCATGGTATCGATTTTCTGGACGGGTCGTACCTGGTTCTATTTTACGGTGCTTTCCCTGTTTGGCGGATTGTGTTTTGCCTTAATTCTGATCGGTGCCTGCATTCAATCTGAATCCATTACCGGATTGCTTTACGGCTTGGCCATGACGCTTTCCTCTTTTCTATTGGGAGGGACGGTTGCCGCTTATTTGATTACATATCGAAAAAAACTGATTTCAGTAAGCGGTATACTCGTGGCAGTTCTTTTCTCGCTGGCCGCAGTCTGGTTCTGCAGTTCTCTTTCTGCTGAGGATTATGATTCCCTTTTTTACCGAATCCTCGATTCGAATTTCTTCTTTCGTGCAGCGGGAATTAACAGTATGCGATTTTTTGTTTTCGTACTTCTGGTTTTACTTACAACCCCCTTCGCGACGATTCCCCTGGCGGTCTCCTGGAATCGGCATCGGTAATTGTTCAAGGTGCATTTGATGTCATCTGCCTTTGTTGTGACAACTCGACTGATCTACAAGCGTGCCTGGCTGTCGATACTGTTCTGGTCGGTGTTGTTTGTACTCATTCCCTTCGCGTTTTTGAGAATCGAACAATACCTGGCAGGACCAGTCTCCTGGCGATGTGGGAATCGAACATTCACTGATTATGCATTTTATTATTTTTCATATCTGTGCATGTCCAGCACGATTTTCATGAATGTCAGTGTGGATGTGATAAAGGATTGTCGGAAGATCTGTCTGGGGCTTCCTGTATCGTCCCGTGTCATTGCGAGTTGGCTGATGTTAATTGTGGTAGCGCTGTTTGTCGCGATGCAACTGGTGACCTATGGAATGTACCGTCTCCTGATACTGGATCAAACCGTTCTCAGAGAATTTTGGCCAGTGACAGGACCGCTCTCATTTCTCGTGACTTTGATTCTTGTCGGATATTGTTTTTATTGGTTAATGCATGTTCCCAGTTTGCCTCGTCTGTTGGCAGGCATTATCGTTTTGCCGGGGATGTTGGTCTGGTTTGTTGCCCGCTTTTTTCCGGATGGTTTCAATGAAGGTCTAGAGCCCTGGAACCGGGTGACCCCGGGAGAATGGGGGACCATGCTGGGTGTCTCACTGGGAGCCTGGTATCTGGGGACGATTGCTTTTGCGCAGGTTCGAGCTGGCACCACCGTTTCCAGTACATCCTGGGAGCGTCTGCGGGAATGGTGGAAAGTACTATCCGTTGGTACGGGTTCTGAAATACAAAAGAGTCAACATTCGCTGGCGGCGATGCTGGCGCAAGTGCACTGGCGTGATTCGTGCCAGCGTGCTGTGATGACAGGATGTGTGCTGGTAGGGGGTCTGCAACTGACAGCGAGTGGTCTGTTCGGAGCGTTGATGTTCTGGAACAATGCATACTTGCGAGGGGTTTCGCCAGATTCATTTATGATGAATCTGGTCGGGATGCTGGTTGCCGTTTCTACTTCCTTCTGCTTCATATCGGTTGTGGTTGTAGCGGTTCTACTTGGATTGGGAATCAGTAGCAAACGGCCCGGGGAGATGAAGTTGTATTTGTCTCAGATTCCCGTCTCCGATCGAAGTATGAACAGCATTTTTGCTTGCAATATGTTGAGAGCCTGCGGTTATACCTGTCTGATCAATCAGGTTGTCCTGCTGATTTGTCTGTGTGTAGTTGCTGCATTGTATGGTTGGCAGACGTTTACAGTGCTGCTCCATTCCGGATTTTTTCATGTGCGATATTCGCTTCATATTGTGCTGATGCTGGGCGGGCTGTGGCTCATTGCCGCCAATCTGGTCGCTTTGCTCTGGTCGGGCCGAGGAAGACTGCTCGGTGTGGCTTTGTTGTGCCTGGAGTTGGTCTTCATGTTTTATGCGATGACGGTGTATTTACTGGGGCGGTATAGCAGCAACTACTTTTTGAATGGAGTCGTTTTCTATGGAATGCTGCTCTCAGTCTATCTCCCTCTGATTTGGGGAATGTTTCACGCGTTTCGTACCGCTAGCCGTAAGCAACTGTTGACGCGAAGACAAGCCCGGCTGGCATTGTCTGGATGGTGCGTCTCAGCCATTGTACTGCTGATTTACATGCTTAGCCGTTTGGATAATTCTAACATGTTGCCTCAGACGGGCGCATTCTGGTTGGTCAACTCCGGCTTGTGTGCATTATTTCTGCTCCCCTTCGCGACGATCCCCCTGGCAGTGTCGTGGAATCGGCATCGGTGATATATGGCTTTTTCAATTGTAAATCTGGTTCAATGAGTGTGCGGTGAAATCATGACTCATCTGCTCTTAGTCGTTACAAAAACATTTACGAAACGTGCCTGGCTGGCAGCGGTGCTGGCTGTTTGTCTGCTCGTGCTGGGGTCGCTCTCGTTGCGTGAGCTGATCTACCTTCTGGAGGGGCCGACGGACTCCGGCAGTGTGAACCCCTTTCATTTTCATTTTGCGTTTCTGGCGACCTCCTGGGTGACCTTTATTGCCGTCTGCCTGCAGGCGCTGCAGGGGTCGCAGCAGATGATTCGGGGGCTGCCGATTTCTTCTGCCAGGATTGCCAGCGGCCTGATGTTTTCTTCCGTCGGAGTTGTGGTGCTGCTCAGTCTGGTTACAAATGGTCTGTATCGGCTGGTCTTTTTTGACGAACACTGGCTCGCCGACTATTGGCCCGTGCTGGGGCCGCTGTTGTTTCTCTGCACACTGGTGATGGTCGGGTATCACTGTTTCTGGAGTATGCACGCACCCGGTTTTCTGAAAGTCGCAGGCTGGGGGATGGCTTTTGGATTGCTGTTTTACTGGTTCGTCAGCCGATATTATCCGCATGGTTTTGCGAAAGGTGTTGTTCCCTGGAGCCATGTCACGCTGACAGAATTTGTCACACTGCAGCTGGTCAGTCTGGTTGCCTGGCTGGGGGGAGTCCGTGCCTATTCGAACATTCGCAATGGTGCTGCCATGCCGTCGCCGCAATGGGATCAGACGCAACTCTGGTGGACCGCATTGATCACCGGCCGGATTCCCGAACGGATGTCGGTCCCCCTCTCACGACGAATGACACTGGCGCGCATGCACTGGAGTGGCTCCTGTCAGCGGGCAGTCATTGTGGGTGGAATCCTGTTTGGTGTGGCTGTGCTGATTGTGAATCTGGCTGCCGCTGCAATGTATGATTCCAGCAGCCCTGAATTGAATAACCTGCTAGAGCTTTCCGAAACTTTTCAGGTATCCACGCTGGTACTCTCCGGCATTGCGGCGATTGGAGTGACCATCATGCTGGCTGGCAGTGTCGCCGGGACGGGCAATACAGAAATGAATCGCAGCCTGGCGATGACGCCTCTGTCAGATCGCGAACTTTCTGCTTCGCTGTTTGGGAACATGTGGAAAACCTGTCTGGCGTGCAGTGTGATGCTTCAACTGGCCCTGCTGCTCAGTTACGCCGGTTTTTTGATGATGCAGGGAACAGAAATAGTTCACTCAAACTACGACATGGGTGAATGGCTGAAACAGAACCTGATCTATTCCAGCGTCGCAATGATCGGGTCCTGGATCCTGACTGCCAATTTACTCGCACTCTGCTGGACCGGCCGCCAGTGGGTCTGCAATACAGTTGTAGGCGTCGTGGTGGGAGGCAGTGTAACGTTCATGATCATAAGTCAGATTCTGAGATCCAGTGGCTTTTATCAGGCTGCCCAGTTATTGGAAAAAAGCGTATTTCTCGTGATGACGTTGTCGATCATCAGTGCCACGATTGGTGCCTGGCTGGATGCCGGAAAACGGTGCTTAATTCGAAAACGAACGCGCAATGCGGCGTTGTGCTGCAGTATTGCCGGTCTGGTCTTGTTCAAAACCTGGGTCTTCCGGCAGACAGTCGGACCCGATCACTGGATCGGATTTTTATGGATTGCAACTCTGATTGCATTGATCCTCGCACCGTTTGCAACGATCCCCCTGGCGCTCTCCTGGAATCGGCATCGTTGACAAAACTGAATTGTGTGAGATGTATATAGTCTGTTGTATTGAGTCTTCCTGAAAGTTGAGGTGTCCCTGATGTCATCTGCCTTCTATATGACGACCCGCAATTTCTGTAAACGCGCCCGGCTCGGCGCCTTGCTGGCGGTAGGAACGCTGGTGCTGGGGCCGTTGATTTCCCGTATGATCATGCGGCTGCAGGGGTTGAGCCTGGAGCATCTCGAACAGAATGTGTTCGATTATCACTTTGCCTACCTGGGGGTCTCGTACATCTTTTTTCTGGGGGTCTGCCTGCAGGCGCTGGCTGGCAGCGAAAAATTCTGCCTGGGTCTGCCGGTCTCTTCCACTTCCATCGCCACCTGGATGATGCTCTCGATGGTGGGGCTGGTAGTCGCGCTGCAACTGGTAACCAACGGCCTGTATCGCGTTCTGTTTTTCGACGATCGCTGGCTGGCAGACTACTGGCCTCTGCTGGGACCACTGCTGTTTATGGTGACTTTGATTCTGGTGGGGCACGCGGCTTACTGGAGCCTGCATGCACCCAGCCTGACGAAATTCACGTTCTGGTCTGCCGCGATTGTCGCGCTGTTCTGGTGGTTTATCTCTCGCTACTTTCCCAACGGTTACTACCAGAAGATCGTACCCTGGCGAGCCGTCACGCTGGGGGAATTCCTGCTGATGCAACTGGTGGGAATCGCTGCCTGGTATCAGGGAACCCGGGCGTTTGCCCATGTACGAAATGGGACCGCTCTCCCCAGCCCCCAGTGGGAACAGCTTCAGGTCTGGTGCAATGGTTTGCTGACAGGCTCTGTCCCTGAGCAGCCGATTGTGCCTCTCTCACGGAAAGCAGCGCTGGCCCGATTGCATTGGCGCGATTCCTGTCAGCGTGCGGCGTTACTTGCCGGAGTGGGATTTGGACTGACCATGCTGGTGATCAATGTGCTGGTCATCGCCAACTTTGATCCCTCCCGAACCAACCAGAATAATTTCAGTCAACTGGTAGAAGTTTTTTTAATTTCCTCAATGTTCTTTGGTCTGGTTGCAGCCATTATCGTTGCCGTCCTCATGGGAGAGGGGACCACGGGTAGCGGACGAACTGAAATGAAGCAGTTCCTTGCCAAAGCGCCGCTTGTCGATCGCGATCTGAATTCGACCCTGTTCCGCAATCTGCTCAAAACACTGGGACTGACATTTATGGGTATCATCGTTGCGCTGGGGCTCAGTCTGATCATCGCCGGGATCTGGCATGGAGCTGAGGTATTTCAGGTGTTGTTCTCTTCGGTCATTCGGGGAGGGGGCTCGATTCTGCCTGTGTTTTTACTGGTCATCGGTTTCTGGGTCATCGCGGCCAATATGATTTCTGTCTTCTGGACCGGTCGTTCCTGGTTTTATTTTACGGCGATCGGCGTCTTCTTCGGGGGGATTGTCTTTTATATCATTCTGATGAATCTCGGAGATACTCTGTTTCGCAATTCGATTCTTTATCACTACATGACAATCGTGCTGCTGTTGTTGCCGCCTCTGTTGATTTGTGCGGGAACCTTCGCCGCGTATATGGTTGCCTGCCGCAGGAAACTGATTTCACAGACAGGCTCAATTGTGGCGCTGGTGCTCTGGATGTGCTCTGTCACTGGAGTTCTGATCTGGATGCTGGAACGCTCTCAATATTATCACGGTGTTGTCTGGGGATTGTTGCTGATCTACGCGACGCTGGCAGCTTTGGTTCTCGCGCCGTTCGCGACGATTCCCCTGGCGCTCTCGTGGAACCGGCATCGGTAATCTAACTGAAACAGGATCACTCTGCTATGAAAAAGAGGCTTGTTTTAAGCCATGAAATTCGTTGAAAAATGAGGTACCACTGATGTCAGCCATCTTTTATGCGACCACCAAACAGTTTTGTAAACGTGCCTGGTTCGGCGCGGTCCTCGCCGTCGGGGCGCTGGTGATGGTGCCTTTGTTAATTGTGCTTATTCTAAAGTTCAATGGATTACAACCAGGACAGATGAACCAGAGTTACTTTGACTTTCACTTTGCCTATCTGGGGGTCTCCGGGGTCTTTTTTCTGGGTGTCTGTCTGCATGCATTCTCTGGCAGCGAAAAGTACTGTCTGGGTCTACCGGTTTCTTCGACTTCCATCGCCACCTGGCTGATGCTGGCAATGGCGGGATTCGTGGTGGTGCTGCAACTTCTGACCAATGGCCTCTATCGGCTGCTGTTTTTTGATGAGCACTGGCTTGCCAATTATTGGCCTTTATTGGGGCCTCTCTTATTTCTGGTTACCCTGATTCTGGTGGGACATTGTATGTTCTGGAGCATGCATGCTCCCAGCTTTACCAAGACATTTCTGGGAGTCGCTTTGACGATGGGTATGCTGGTCTGGTTCGTTTCCCGGTATTACCCGAACGGGCTCAAGTCAGATATCGTTCCCTGGAGCCGCGTGACGCTGGGCGAGTTTGTGACCATGCAACTGACCTGCCTCGTAGCCTGGTATCAGGGGACACGTGCCTTTGCAGAGGTCCGTGCCGGCACCGCGGTTCCCAGCCCTGCCTGGGAAAGGATGAAGGTCTGGTGGTATGCGCTGCTCACCGGAGCGATTCCCGAGCAGTCAGCGGTTCCCTGCTCGCCGAGATCATCGCTGGCCCGTTTGCATTGGCGCGATTCGTGTCAGCAGTCTGTTATTGTCGGGGGAGGAGTATTCGGCCTGTTGTCGTTGATGTTCAACCTTTTGATAGGGACACGTCTGAATTCAGAGCCGACGGCTCTGCGAGATGTCATGGAAGGTTTTGTAGCCATGTCAACTATTCTCACCTTGGCCGCTGCTGTCACTGCAGGAGCGATATTGGGGCTGGGGATTTGCAGCACGGGACGCACGGAAATGAAACGCTGTCTGGCAATGGCTCCGCTGACGGATTCTGATTTTAATGCCACCCTGTTCGCGAACATGGTTAAAGTGTTGGGCTGGTCCATTCTGATCATTCAATCGGCTCTGCTGCTGAGTCTGATCGTCACTGCAGTACTATATGAAGTAGACACGTTTCGCGTACTGCAGGTAACCGGTTTTCTGGGGAATGGATCAAACAGCTTGAGTGATATGCTGTTGTATTTATTCGGGGAAAATGGATTTTTATGTCATACGCTGGTGACATTGATCGGATTCTGGATCATCGCCGCAAATATAGTTTCCGTACTCTGGACAGGACGTACCTGGTTTATCGTCTCTGCGATCGGAATCTGCTTTGGTGGTCTGTATTTCTACAGCATGATGATTAGCTTGCTGGAAGCATTCTTTCCTCGTCAGTATCTGGCGGAATTGGTTATTATCAGTATGTTGCTGTTTTTATATTTTCTGATTCTGGGGGGCACTCTTGCCGCCTATTTGACTGCCCTTCGCAGGCAATTGATCTCAAAAGCCCGGTTCCTTGGGGCTGGTTTGCTCTGGTCATTTGCTGTCATGGGAGTTCTGGTGACTTTGCTGAGCATGGCTCCCCATTACCCGTTTCGGACGATGTGTGGGGAGTTTTGTGTTTTTTCAGTTCTGGGTGCCCTGAGCCTGGCACCGTTTGCCACGATTCCCCTGGCGCTCTCGTGGAATCGGCATCGGTAATTCAGAGTTGAATAAATAATAAATCAAAGAGTCATACTGTGATATGGATTAATAGAAACTGAGGTAACCCTGATGTCTTCTGCCTTGATTGCGACGACAAAAAGTTTCTGCAAACGTGCCTGGCCGAGTGCCTCGATCGCCGTGGCGACTCTGGTGATCGTGCCTCTGATGATCAATATTCTGATGCGGTTGCAGGGATTGACTATCCCTTATAGCGATCAGGAAATATTCAGCCTGCATTTTACCTACCTGGGAATTTCCTGGATCATTTTTCTGACGATCACTGTCCGTGCTCTGGCAGGCAGTCAGAAATATTGTCGCGGGTTACCGATCTCTTCCCGCGCCATCGCGACGTGGCTGATGCTGGCGATGGTGGGACTGGTGGTTGTCTTACAACTGGCGACCAATGGTGCCTACCGGGCTCTGTTTTTTGATGAACGCTGGCTCTCCGATTACTGGCCCGTTTTAGGGCCGGTACTCTTTCTGGTGACGCTGGTCCTGACGGGGCACGCGATATTCTGGACTCTGAATGCACCCAGTTATACACGCATCATTTTGAGCATGGCTATCATCGTGGCCCTGTTCTGGTGGTTCCTGTCGCGCTACTTTCCCCAGGGATTCAAAGCCGAGGCCGTTCCCTGGAGCCACGTGACTCTGGGCGAATTCGTGCTGATGCAGCTGGTCAGTCTGGCGGCCTGGTATCAGGGAACCCGCGCCTTTGCCGGTGTCCGTTCCGGGACCGCAGTTCCCAGTCCGCAATGGACACAGACACGCAACTGGTGGGACAGCCTTACCACCGGCGCGAGCTCCAGCGGACAGACGGGGTTGATTTCACACCGGGCAGCTCTGGCCCGCCTGCACTGGCGCGATGGCTGCCAGCGTGCGGTCATCATGGGTGGGGGACTGTCTGGAGTCGCCGTCCTGGTTCTCAATACAACGATGCGAAACGGCAATGGTTCACATCCGATTAATATCACCGAGGGTTTTCTGCAAATCTATCTGATGTTCTCGATCATCGCTGCCCTCGTGGTCGGGCTGATCGTCGGTGAAGGAACATGCGGACCGGGCAGAACGGAAATGAAAGGCTTTCTGGCGGTCACCCCGCTATCGGATCGTGACTTCGCGGTCGCATTATTCGGAAATATGGTCAAAACGGTACTCTATTCCAGCCTGCTGATTCAGGCGGGGCTGATGTTGAATATGATGGCGTTTGTCGCCCCCGGAATGCTTCAGGGAGACCAGGCTTCGATTATAATCTCCAGAGTGGCCCTCTACTGGTTCGTTTACAGCGTGAATACCCTGGCCTGTTTCTGGACGATTGCTGCGAATGTGATTTCCGTATTCTGGACGGGGCGTTCCTGGTTTTATTATCTGGTGATCGGAAGTATTATTGGCTGCTTCGGGCTCTTTGTCTTCATCGTCAATTTTACGGATCGATTCTTTTACTCCCGTAATATTAACTACCTGCAGATGGCATTCTTCCTGGTGCTGGCGCTGTTGATTTTCATTGGCGTGGTGACCGCTTTTATAACCGCCTGTCGCCGGGGACTGGTCAAAGTATCAACCGCAAGAATCGTCGGCGGTCTCTGGCTGATCGGTTCTCTGGCAGCGATCTGGCTCAAATTTCCTTCAATGAAGGGGCGGGAAGAGATGATGGCCTTCTGTCTGTACGTCTTTTTACTCTCCCTGTATGCACTCGCATTCGCTCCCTTCGCGACGATTCCCCTGGCGCTCTCGTGGAATCGGCATCGGTAACTCTGGTACTCTCAAGTGATTACGTAGCTGTGTTGCCGCCCTAAATCCTGTGAAATTCTTACTTTCAACGCAATTCCCTCTCGATAGTGACTTGCAGTCCTGAGCTGAGCAACTAAAAATAAACAGTTAAGGCAGCTGTTCTGTTTCAGGGCTGATCGGTCAGTGTGCACATTTCTGAATGTGGATGCCCTTCTCCCCTGAAGAGGCGCGCTGCTGTCCTGTATCAGCTATCTGAGTCGTTCCACTGAGGAGAAATCATGGCAACTGCAACATCTCGCATTTCCGCGCGAACCCTGGCCGCAGGGATCACGTGTACTTTAGCCGTCGGTTTCAGTCTTTCCCTGATTCAGGCTGAAGAACCGGTCATCAAGGTTCCGCTGGGGCTGCCTCCGATTGTCTTTCCGGAAGATAACCCACCCACTGCAGAAAAAATCGCGTTGGGCAAACAGCTGTATTTTGACAAACGGCTCTCGCGTGACAATACCATCTCCTGTGCCAGCTGTCATTCGCCGGATAAAGGTTACAGCAACGCCGATCAGTTTGCGACCGGCTTTAAAGGCCAGAAAGGGGGCCGCAACTCACCCACGGTGATCAACGCTGCCTACAACAAATTTCATTTCTGGGACGGCCGCGCCGGATCGCTGGAAGAACAGGCGCTGGGACCGATTGCGAATCCCATCGAAATGAATTTAACGACCAAAGAAGCCGTCGAACGGATCAATGCCATACCCGGCTATAAAAAGCAGTTCCAGAAAATCTTTGGCTCCGATGCGACCGAAGAAACCGTCGCGAAAGCCATCGCGACGTACGAACGTACGATTCTGTGTGGCGATGCCCCCTACGATCGTTTTAAAGCGGGCGATAAAAAAGCCCTTTCGGAATCCGCACAGCGGGGCATGCAGCTGTTTTTTGGAAAAGCGGCCTGCAGCTCGTGTCATTCCGGTCCTACGTTTACCGACCATGCTTTTCATAATATCGGCGTGGGCATGGATGCGAAAGAACCGGATGCCGGACGCAAAGCCATCAGCAACCTGGGCGGCGATCAAGGCAGCTTCAAAACGCCGACCGTGCGTGATATCGGCCGATCTGCTCCTTATATGCACGATGGCAGCCTGAAGACTTTGAAAGAAGTTGTAGAACACTATAATAAAGGCGGTATTCCCAACGAGTTTCTCGATGAAGAAATCTTCAAACTGAATTTAACTCCTCAGGAAGTCGATGACCTGGTGACCTTCATGAAAGAAGGCCTGACCAGTTCCAACTATCCTGAGCATAAAGAACCTGAGCTACCCTGATTGAACTCTCTCGGCAATGTCTCAATAGATGCAGACGAGACGCAAAACTAATTGAAAATCCCTTTTTCAAAGGAAGATGAACACCATGCAGTGGAATTTACAACGAATCTTGAAAGCAACCGCATACTGCCTGACCGCAGCCTGCCTGATGCTCGGAAGTTCTTACCTGGTCGCCGATGAAAAAGGTGACAAAAAAGGCGATGAGAAAAAAGAAGCCGCCAAGAAAGAAGAACCCAAAAAAGAAGAGCCAAAGAAAGAGGAGCCCAAGAAGGAAGCACCGAAGAAAGAAGATGCCAAGCCTGCTCCTAAAAAGGAAGAGCCTAAAAAAGAAGAACCCAAGAAGGAAGAGCCTAAGAAGCCGGCTGTCACTGTGAAAACCCTGGTGACCAACCTCGAAAGCCCCAGTGGTATCGCTATTCAGGAAGGTACGGGACACGTCTTCGTTGCCAGCCGCTACGGTGTTTACCGCTATGACCCCAAAGGTAAAACCGTCGATCTGGAAATCGCCGGCTACCCGACCGACGTCTACGGCAAAGGTCCTAAATACAACATCGGACCTCTGGGCGTGGCTTTCATGGATAAAGATCATCTCGTCGTAGGTGACGGCAGCCGTCCCGATGGGGAAGAACTGGTTCGCATCTACAAAGTCGGCGACAAACCTCTGGAAAAATGGGTCAAAGAAGACACTGCCGCGCAGACGCTGGGTCCCATCAAAGCCGGCGATAAATCTGCCAAAGGCGAAGGTAACTTCTACGGCGTTGCCGTGGGTGGCGGAGATATCTTCATCACCTGTAATGGCGACGACACCAAAGGCTGGGTCGCCAAGTCGGTCATCAAAGACGGCAAAGCCGGTCCCCTTGAACCGAGCATTGCTACCAAGGAAGCAACCAATGTCGATGCACCGGTTGCTATTACATTCTCACCCGATGGAAAAGAACTGGTCATCGGCCAGATGGGTGAAGTCAATGTCGCCGACGATTGCCTGCTGACCTTTTACGATCCCAAAACCGGCAAGCTCACCAAGAGCCTGAAAACCGGTCTGAACGATATCGCCGGCCTGGCTTACAGCCCCAAGACCAAGAAGCTGTATGCGACTGATTTCTCCTGGGTCGACGCTGCCAAAGGTGGCCTGTTCGAACTGAAAATCGAAGGCGATAAAGTGACCGCTGAAAAAGTGATTTCACTCGATAAACCAGCGGCTATCTCTTTTGACAAAGAAGGCAACCTGTATCTGACCGTCTTCGGAACTCAGGGGAAAGATCCTGAAAAATCTCCCGGTTCACTGGCAGTCATCAAGGCTGGTCTCTAAAACAGACGCTCACAATGCGGGTTGTTTCGTTCAACGATCAACCCGCGTTCTGTTAAAAACAAAATTTCTATCCCCCATATTTTGAAGGTAAGTAAAGACTAATGACCGTTCAAGTTATGCAACCCGCTCCTGATTTTGCACTGCAGGGTTACGATCGCGCCTCTGATTCATTCAAGGATTACAAACTGGAAGACTTCAAAGGCAAGTGGGTTTGCCTGTTCTTCTATCCGCTGGACTTCACATTTGTCTGTCCTACAGAGCTGGTCGCATTCAATGAAGCTCTCGGCGAATTTGAATCACGCAACTGCCAGGTTCTGACTGCCAGCACCGACAGCAAGTACTCCCACAAAGGCTGGTGCGACGCGGATCCTCAACTGGGTGGCCTGAAATACCCCATGCTGGCTGATGGCACTCACAAGCTGTCCCGCGATTACGGTGTACTCAAAGAAGATGCCGGTATCGCTGTGCGTGGGATCTTCCTGATCGACCCCAATGGCGTCTGCCAGTGGCTGGCAATCCACGGTCTGAGCGTCGGACGAAACGTGGAAGAAGTCGTGCGTGTTCTCGATGCACTCCAGACAGGCGAAAACGTTCCCTGTAACTGGAAAAAAGGCGAAAAGACACTCTAAGCCATCCGGCTTCGTTAAACGAATTTCAAAGCAGGAGACTCCCATTTGGGGCTCCTGCTTTTTTTACCGCCCTCCTCCGGTAAGTCGCCGGGATTCGGCAGTTTGAATGCAAAAGTAAGCTCCGTCACCTCGTTTTTACGTGACTTCCGACCCGTCTGCTGCTACCTTAAAATTATCAAACCCTGATTCGCATCCGATCCAACTGAGGAGAAAACCGTTGAAGTGCTCAGCCTCTCTGTTCCGATTTTCGTTACTGTTCGTCGTTGCCTGCAGCTCGGTCTCCTGCCTGGCTTCCAACCAGGCCGATCAGAAAGAGCAGCAGACTCAAGAGCAGACGCAGCAGGATAAACTTTCGGTTCTGCTCATTGACGGACAGAATAATCATCAATGGCAACTGACAACGCCGGTCCTTAAGAAGATCCTCGAGAATTCCGGGCGCTTCACCGTCGAAGTCTCCACCACCCCCGAAGGCATCCCCCGCAAGCCACGTGTGCCGACCGGGAAAGATCAGGAAAAAGACGATGTACAGCAACTCAAACGCTGGGAAGAAACCGTCGCCCGCATCAAATGGGAAGCACCCGCGCAATGGAAAGCGTGGCGGCCGGACTTCAGCAAATACGATGTGATCGTCAGTAACTACAACGGCGAAAGCTGGCCCGAGGAAGTCAAACAGTCGTTCGAAAAATATGTCAGCGAGGGAGGCAGCTTCGTCGTCGTGCATGCTGCCGACAACGCATTTCCCGACTGGCCCGCCTACAACGAAATGATCGCCGTCGGTGGCTGGGGAGGCCGCGATGAAAATTCAGGCCCCATGTTGAGACTCCGCGAAGGTGAATGGGTCGAAGATACCTCCGCCGGTCGGGGAGGCACACATGGCACGCGGATTCCTGTTGTCGTCAAGGTCCGCCAGCCCGAGCATCCCATTGTAAAGGGACTCCCGCAGGAGTGGATGCATCCCGCGGATGAAGTCTACGGCAAACTCAGGGGGCCCGCCAAAAACGTTTCTGTTCTGGCAAC
>TARA_R100001132_G_C3275637_1_pt1 | contig 18768 bp, 11 predicted proteins | sample TARA_R100001132 | Tara Oceans TARA_R100001132 (sample SAMEA2621247) | marine metagenome | biome: marine biome (ENVO:00000447); feature: mesopelagic zone (ENVO:00000213); material: "saline water (ENVO:00002010), including plankton (ENVO:xxxxxxxx)" | depth 800 m | reverse complement strand
TGCTCAGAAATTGATCCATGTCAGTCCGACCGCTCAATATTGTACGTGAAACTCGTGATTTCCAACACTGTAATTGCTAACGAACGTTAATCCACAGATTATCAATAAATAAATTGATGATAGACAGAAATATTGTTAGATATAGACAGTATCAAATATTGTCTATCAATAGTCATTTGTTTGAGCAACATCCATGCGACCTTCAATCATCCTCGCGATACTAGTTCTCGGAGTTGGCCCTGATGCTCAAATTGTCGAAGCCCAGGAGCACCGAGTAAGAAACGACGAGTATCTCGCGGCGTACAACGACAGTGGCGGCTGGGCGTATTGGCACGACTCAAAACGCGGCCAAGATCCACACGGTTCGGAACTGATGGTTCGTCGTTCCAATAGAACCGAGTTACGTGTTTCGACGAAACCACTTTTCCAGATGCGGGGAGTATCGAAGGTGATCCTTCACGGTGTCGATTTCACCGACGCCGAACTCGACGGTATTTCAGAAATGAAAGACTTGCCATCACTACTGATTAACGGCAAGATTACTGACGATGGCTTACGGCACCTTTATGGTCTAACCTCGTTGAAAGAACTGTGGATTTATCAAACGGATATTAATGGCACGGGACTTCGCCACCTGAAAAAACTCAACCAACTTGAATTCCTCTATATCGACTCCGACCTGAGTGACGACGGATTTGCCAAACTCGCTCAAATGACACATCTCAAGCGATTGTCGATTCCGGGCTTGAAAGTTGATCGACTCGAAATGTTACATCGGGTTCTTCCAGATACCGAAATCGATAATTAGCAAATAACAATGCCGTGAACCGGAGTGGCGAAGTCCGCGGATTTGCAATGGAGAATCAATCGTCGTCGCTCGGTGATGGCTGACGTTAAATGAAAATCGAATTCGAAGCACACATGAAATTTAAAGATGGCGATAAAGTAAGAGTTAAGCCTCATATTTGTTGGCCCGAAGGAGCGGTAGGAACCGTTTCCATTCAACCTGATTTTGTGAAAGAGGTTATCGGAAAAGAAGCATCAATGGACAGTACGCAGAGAACAGTTAAGGGTAAGGTTAAGATCATCACAAGCATGTGGGTCGACTTTGATGAACCAGCAAATGACTGTAGTGATGATGGCCCTTATATTGGTGGCGAGGTTCAAATTGAATATTTGATTAAGATCTGAGTAAAGCATCTAACAAAGCGATGCTAGGTACTAACCTAGGCTTCGCTCCAGAAAGCCCCAGAGCACGACGGTTAGGACGAATTCAATGAACACAGGGATTCGCTTACTTCTTTGCACTGTTACGTTCTGCGTGTGCGGGTGCCCAATGGGCACGCCAGGCGATCACCACCGCCCTCATGAACATCAAGACACTACGATTTCAATTTCTCCAACCAGCGACGCGATACTGTTTAACGCGACGGGCTCAGGTGGTAGCGATCTCTTTTTGCTGAATCTGAAAAACCTAACCGTCGAGCGAATTACAGACTCAAGGAACTACGAAGTTGCCCCGAGTTTTTCGCCTGACGGTATGAAGATTGTCTACGCAGCTGGCGTCCCCGGTGAGCGAGCGGACCACATTTTCACGATTGGCCACAATGGCCAGTCTCCGAAACAACTGACCGCCGCCGATGCCAATGATACGTCACCTCGATTCTCTCCTGACGGTTCGATGATCGTGTTTGCTCGCGACAAAACATACATTTGGGGTGGATTGGCTGCAAATTGGGAAAACGGTGGTGTAGTCTGCGTTGTGGCTTCTGATGGGACCGGTGAACGTCAGTTGACTCCCGATGAAGATTTCGCCTTTGCCCCCTTCTTCACCACAGACGGCCAATCGGTGATCTATTTCACAACTAACGGATGCTTTTCGACTCCGATTGACGGTTCCGGTAATCCAACCAAACTTGGCCCAACCGCGACTATGCCCAACCTCTCTGCCGACGGTATGCGGATCGTGTTCTCGGATGGAAATTTCTCATCGGATCATGAACTGTTCATTGCAAATCTGGATGGCAGCCATAGAACACAAATTACGACAAGCAAAAACGGTTGCTTTCATGGTGTCTGGACTGGTGACGCGAAAAACGTTTACTTCCTGATGGAAGAATGGCCGCAAGGATCTTCCGGACATCCAAAGTCGAGTATTTGGAAGGTGAAAACTGACGGAACCGGGCAGAAACAAATCTCGGACTTGTCGCTATTCGACAATCCAATGAACTGGAAACCGAAAAAATCGCCCTAACAATCCGTTGCATCCGAATTCGCGGGCCGCGGGGGTTCTGAAAATCAAAGCCGTTTGCCGTAGCCCGGTGACGCGTAACGTTACTCTTGCCCTCGTTTGATATACTCAACCAAACGTTTTCTCAAATGCGTTTTTAAACGACCGTTTCAAAAGACACCCCTTTAAAATAATGGCTGGATAGATATCCATCGCGAAAGTAGTCGAGTGCGGTACTGCAAAATATACAACCGTTATTACAAACGATAATAGATGAATATCAACGTATTCTCCAATTGACTTGAAATAAGATGATGTATCATTTGTATTTTGTGTGAATCACGACAAACTATGGCAATCCAAATTTTTTTGTGCTTGCAAAGCGTATTCGATAGTTGTTTACCAATGTTTATTTATTGACAGAAATTTTCGTATTGGGTAAGGCCTGCTTCAGTCGGGCCAGATTGGCATCGCTGATATTGGTGCTGTTCAAACCAATCTGCTCCAGATTATTCATGCTGGCCAGAGCGCTGGTACCCAGATCTGTAATCGGGACTGAATAGATATGTAGGTCAGATAATTGGCTGAGAGGCTGAATGCCATCCATGAGTGCTTTCTCTGAATTCAATGGGTTACCTACCCAGAGCCGTTTCATTGCTGGAAACTCTCGGAGGAGTGCCAGACTTGTATCATCCATCTCGGTCATGTGGATTTGAAGATTGACGATATTTTTAATCTGTGTAAATTCTGCCAACGATTTACCAGTCATGGGATTACTGGAAACAGAGAGAGTCTCCAGAACTGGATATCTTACCAGGTCTTTGGCTGAATCATCCTGCAGGTTCAGACTACCTGTAAAGATCGAGGTGAGTTTTAGTTTGGGGGAGAGCCTGGCAATTCCAGCGCCGGTAATTTTTGTGCTCGGAATATGCAATAATTGCAGATTGGTTAGTTGATTGATCGTGGGAATGCATTTATCCGTGAGGGGTGTGATATTGGCTATGATCGATTCCATTTCCGCCAGAGGAATCAGATTGGGCAATTCTTCATCTTTAATATCGCAGGAGAGTAAATCGACTTCAAAGATCTGGTAGGGCTCGGAGGGGAAATCAGCCATACGTCTGATTCGTGTTCGACCGTCGTTATTTAACCGGACACTGCCCCCGACAGAAAAGACCCATTCAAACGCTTCTGTTCTGGTTGTTGCGATGGGAATGGATGCGGGTGTAGTCTCAGAGCTGTTGAATGTCACAGTTGGCTTTTCAGGAACTGCAGGTTGCATTTTCTGACTGATCTGCTGTGAACGGAGTGCTTTCTTTTCTTCTTCGGTGCGTGGCTTTTGATATTCAAAATAAGACATGATCAGATAGCCGACTACGATGACGGAGATGATGCCTGCAAAGCGGACCAGGAGTCCGCTGCCTTCGCCGGCGGGTTGATTGGAATCGGGATCGAGGTTGTGGCCGCTCTGATTTCGTTTCTGTTTGCGGACCACCCGTTTAACCTGCTGGTCGTATTCTTCGCGAAGTTCGGGGGTGAGTAGTGTCAGCTCCGCTTCATCGATTTCAAACATCAGTTGATTCGCGGCTTTGCGGTGCGGGCCGTGCAGGTTCTCTTCGATGGCAGCCCGCTGTCTCTGTGCGGCGGTTTCAATCACCTCGCAATCCGTTTCGTTGACCGAAATACCCAGCAACTGATAGTGGTGAGGCGGTTGCTTTTCCGGGGGAATTCCGAGCCATTTATGATAGGCATCAAAGGACATAGAGTAGACCTGTAATTATCATTTTTTCATAACCGGAAATACTTCTGGCAGACAATATACGTTCCCATTAGGGACTTTGCTGAGAAGCAATCGAATCTTTTTCTAATTTGCTATGCTTGCTAACTGATTCACACCGGCATCTGTTAAGGGGGCCTCAACGACTTAATGCCCTGGAGTACATAAATCCGAGATTCCTCATATAGATCAGCCTGACACCCTTCGTAGCATGAATTGTAACTATTGCGATCCCCCCATGTCTAACGCGAGACGTATTTCATTTCTTTTGTTGCCCATTGCTGTTGAAATTCGAGAAGCCAATTCTGTTCGCTGAACTCGCCGGATGCTGGGCAGCATGAAAAATGTCCGTATTTGCTGACACTCTGGTCTGAAAAGCTGAGTTCGTGACGGAACTATGTACAATTCCATTTGGAATCAATCGAACCCAGTTTTGTTTGGATTCTGTCCGCGATTCTCATCATACCTCGTATAATCAGGTAAAACGAAGGTTTTCTTGGAAAGATCTTTTGATCGGTTCGACGCATCGCGGAAGATGTGTCGAAGTCTTCTCGAAGGCACAGGAGACGGACATCGTGTTTGGCGAACAAATCCCAAAGTTCAACGAAGTCCAATATCAATGGGAGCATTTTCAGAACAGGCCCGCTCCAACCAATTGTCCCAGCCTGCACTGTTTTACTGCTGAATGAATGTTTGAAATTCATGGATCAGTTGTGTCGCTTGAAAAATCATTGATGTCCGTAAAAGTTCTTTCACCAGTTTTTTCTCGTTACGCGACAGTTCATCAATGGGTTTCCAAGCTTCAGAACATCTATTAATTAAAAGCAGGCTTGAAAATTAGTTACAAAGTGGTTTTCAATTTCTCATCGTTCGAGATCGCGATCTAGACAAGTCGTCACTCTTTTTCATTTGATGTCACTTGCAACTATGTATACTTTGTTTTCAAATGAAGCCTAAAGTAATTGTCATATTGTGATTGAGATGACTGATAAAAATACGCTGCCATGCATTGGCCTCTCAAAATATTGTCTCGATAGTTTAAACCTGCAAATATCATGCAGGATTTCTTTAACATTTTGGAGTTAAGAATTTGATTCCGAATCAGGTTTTAGCAAGCAAGTCTGGTTCAAATCGGAGCACGTCTCTCCGAAGCTAAAAGCAAACCAAGGAAACTATGATATGCATGATGAAAATGAAAAAATAGAAAAAAGTAACGCTTCAAATTCAAATACTCAAATGGATCTTCGATCAGAACTGCGCACTAACTTGATTGAAGAGTTCACCAATAACTTAAAAGAGGCTGGAACACTAACAAGTGCGGCGAGTGAATCATTGGTGAGAAAATTAAGAGGGGACAGTTTGACTTCAGAGGATATTATCAAGGCACTCAATTTGGAAGATAGCACTGATACAGAGGTGTCAAATGGGTGAAGCGATTAGCTCTATTCAATTTCAACATTTTCGCGGCTTACCCAATAATACTTTTAAACTGAATGGTAAGAATGTTGTTCTCTTAGGTGCAAATGGAAAAGGCAAGAGTTCAATAGTTGATGGAATTGAGTTTCTGTTTTCAGGGCAAATTAACCGCTTCTTAGGGCCTGGAACTGGAAGCATAAATCACCACGAAGCGATACAGCATGTGAAAAGAAATGGAGATCCCAAAATCACTGCATCGCTGTCTCCTTCAAATGGTAAGATAAGCCGATCACTTACCTCAAATTCTGAGTGCTTTTCCGATAAGGAGGCGGTAAAGAGTTACTTCAAACAGCATCGAGGAGCAGATACTTTTATCCTTAGACGTGCAAAGATATTAGGATTTGTCTGCGATCAAGACGCTGATCGATACCAAAAGTTTATTCAATTGCTTGGGATTTCTCATTTGGATAAATTACAAAACACTTTCATTGATGCTGATAAAGAAATAAAAAATAGAGAGCAACGTGCCAGATCATCATATTTAACAAAACTGGCTGTATTCAAGAACCCCGTCGAGAAATTTGAACCGAAAGATTTAGACCATATTTTCGATCACATATCAAATTCGGTTCACTTGCTTGGCTTAGACAAATTAGAAAAATGGTCAGATGTTTCACTTCGACTTCCGTTGCTTAAGGCAATGCGCCCGGAAGCAAATAATGAAAAGATTGATGAGATTACAAGAGCACTAGTGAGCCTAGAGTTACAGGTGCCTCTAGCAATCGAAGAGGACATTCTCGATGCAAATATTCTTCGTCAGAAAATTACAAAATTAAGAGTGTCGTCTATTGATGCCCACCGAAGCGAAATCATTAAAGAGGGTTCTGACTACCTCAGCAACAACGAATCGGAAGTGATTTGCCCTCTTTGTGAAGAACCATTTAACAAACCAATATCAGAAGTGCTTACTCGCCTCAAGCAACGAGGTGATGACCTGCGTGAGTTACGAGACGCAGAAGCAAATCGACGTACAACTATCACACGTATCATAGATTCTGCTGGAGAAATCGCATCCCAGTTGAGAAAAGATCTAATGCATTCTTCTCTATTCGATTCTGAAAGTAAAATAATTTTAAGAAATGCCTTGGCATCTGTATTACTTTGGGAGCGACTGGTTAAGCGAAACGAAGCAAGTGACGCAAATGTAGATGTTGTTATCCCCCCACGTCTCTCTTCACTCGCGGAGATTCGCAGTGATTGTTGTGTGAAGCTAAAAGCACAAAAAGCCGCTCTAGTTTCACCGGACACCTCAAAACTAGAGGCCGCGATTGCTTTATTGGAAAAGTGGATCGCTTATTTCAATGAGATTTCAACCGCAGAATCCGCAATCGCAAAAGCAAAAGAGTTAACACATCGATCTAAACTCGCTAAGGATGCATTTTCGAATGCACGAGAAAATGCTATCCAGAAAGTTTTCGATCAGATCGCTCAGACGGTGCTCGATTACTATCGATTCTTGCACGATTATGACGAACCAAGCGAAGAGTCAGAATGCACAAATCTTAAACTTACGCATACAAAACGAGCTGCAACTGGTGGACTTCAATTAGCCATTGAATTTCTCGGTCTGCTCAACCAAAAGGATCCTCGTGCATTTCTTAGTGAAGGTCATTTGGACTCACTTGGGATCTGCATATTTCTTGCAACTGTGCATATTTTCAATCCACCTGGAACACTGCTAGTACTTGATGACGTTCTAACAAGTATCGACAAAGAACATCGTCGGCGAGTGGGCGAACTCTTATTTCGGGACTTCAATAAATTCCAAATAATTTTAACCACACATGATGAGCATTGGTACGATCTTATCCAATCATGCGCTAACGCTTGGGGAATACAAAAAAATTGGTCATTTGTAAAACTTAATTGGTGGTCAGTAGACTCTGGCCCTAATTTATCTGAGCTAGATAGTTCGTGGGATTTTATAAATACACATTTAACAGAACCCGACTACCGTGAACTCGGTGGATCATTTCGACTGATTCTTGAAGATTTCATTAAACGAACGGCTGCAAAGATAGAGCTAAAAGTTAGATATAAATTTGATGGTAAGTATAGCTCCGGTGATTTCATTGTAGCTGGAATTCATAATTCTTTAAGAAAAGAACTGATCAATAAATCGCCTGAAAATGAAACCAATATTAAAATGATTCTTGGGCGAGTATTTGGTCAAGGTGACTTAGTGAATTTTCTAAGCCATGACAATCCTGGCCGACTTGAAGTTACCTTTGACCAAGCGAAAGATTTTATCCACGGATTGCGCGACCTTACTGATCTATGCGAAAGAAATAAACTAATAAAAGGTAGGTAATTATCTTTAATCCGAGCTAAAAGTAAAACATCTACATTCCGCTGAACAAAAGCAGATGCTCGTCGGTCGACAGCAACTATGCCTATTGAGATTCCCACTTCTACTGAATCCAGAAGTTAAGTAGCGTCTGAACAACTTCAAATCCTCCCATCTCGGTCACTTTAGCAATCCTATCAACTCATACGTATTCCAATACGTGCCTTAATACCACCGAAAACGCGGACTCCACACGCGCTAGCGAAACTCATACCTTTTCGCGAATCCAGACTCGACCAAACAATTTTTGTCTGGACGAGCTTTAGTATGCACGATTTAACCAATAATATAACGGACACCACAAGTGCCCCGAGAAGCCATATGTTTTCGCGAAATAGGGTCCTGTTCGTATAACTTGTCGGATGCGGTATCATAATCTAAAGGAGTGATTCTTGAGCTCAACGGGTAACATCGTGTCCACAGCTCGGTCGGATGGTGGAATCTAATTTATCTGCACAAAAACTCAGACACGAACTAGCGCATGCAGTTTTCGAAAGCAGATCTAATATTCAGGCGTTATAATGACGTGGCAATCTCGCCTTATAATTGGCGACCACACCTCTCAAACTGTTTTGTATACGTGGTCATGCATAAAAATCCCATTCAACTCTGGGAGACAATCACATGGCAAAGTTTATATCCCTTATGTCGGTGTTACTTACGTCGATTGCTCTTAGCTCCGCAGCTGAGCCAGATGTTATCCTCGCTCGGAAGTTAATACGTGAGGCCAGCGACCTGTGCGGTTCAAGCTGCCAATACTTTGCAGAATTTGGAGTGGCACAAGCCAAAACCGGCGATTTTAAAGCGTCAAAGAAGTCGTTTGCGGACTCATGGGATTCTGCATTGAAGGTGGAAGATGGTGTTGAACGGCGAATGGTCCTGAAAGATATTGCACGACTTCAAGCCCAAGCGGGGCAAATCAAGGAAGCAGTTGAAGCCTCACAACACCTTTCGTCTCGTTATGAGCAAGCTATGACATTGGGCACAATTGCTGTTGCTCAAGCCGAACTAGGTGAAACAAAGTCAGCTCTGCAGACGGTGGATCAGATGCCAACTGAAGAGGTCTGGCAACGGAATTTCACATTGCAACTGATTGCGACGAATCTGTCTAACCGTCGCGATTTTGCAGATGCGATCCGTGTCATGAAACTCATTCCCAGCGACGTTGAACTGGCGGCAAAGATTCTCGCCAGAAACGCCCCAGCGGAACAACTAACCCCACAAGAACAGGCTATTATCTGTTCTGCAAAGATGAAGTCCACAGGATGGATCACAATCGCTCAAGATCAAGCAGAAGCCGGGGACCTAAAAGCAGCCCTGCAAACGGTACGGAGCATCCGTCTGGAACTGCAACGTGATATTGGGCTGATGCGAGTAGCGCGCGTTGCCGCAAACTCAGGCGATCTTACGGTTGCCCAGGCAGCGCTCAAGGGAATTCATGGTCAAGAGCAAAAAGAGTTTGCTTTGGTGCCAATCGTTGGCGCGATGGCCAAGCAGGGGAGATTCAAGGATGCGTGGGACCTTGCAAAGACGATCAAAGATCCGAACGAAAAGGCCGAGGCATTTTTTGAAATGGCGGCTGCACAGGCTGCCCACGGAGATGCGAAGACAACCCTGTCACTCTATGAAAACGCGTCATTGCTCAACCCATCCGACAACATTGCGCATAGTGTCGCTGCCAAACAGATCGTGACCGCATACTTACAATCACCCCACCTGGAACTTGCTGAGGCTTTCACCCGTGAAATCAATGATCCGGGAACGCTCTCGGAAGCCTTTCAGGCGATCGCGGCCACAAAGTGGCGGATTAAGAAAATTCGCGATGCGAAACGATTGTTTGATAAGAGCCGACAGGCCGCTCTAAAAATTGCGGAACCTTATCAGAAATGTGTCCGCCTTCGAGAAGTGTCAATGGCCCAATTTAAAGCCGAAGACAGAGTAGGAGCAAAGGCAGTGATTGAGCTTGCGGTCGTGGCAGCGCAAAAGATCGAGATTGGCGGTGGGACGGATGTCATCGCTCTCACGGAAACCGCAACGACGCAGAGAACAGTCGGTGATCGCGATGGTGCGGCAACCAGCTTCGAAATCGCGAGGGCAACTGCTTCGCGCTATCCTGATAAACCGTACGTTGCACAACTACTTAAAGATGTAGCATTCGCGCAGGCCCGTGTCGGCGATGTCGAGGCAGCAATTCAGTCTGCACGGCAGCAGGAATCAGTGTTCTGCCGTTCGCGTATGCTTCTCGGTGTCGCCAACGCGATTCTCTCTCAACAGGATACAACACCATGAATCTCGGGAAGTGCTCACTCACTCTTACGATAAATCTATCGTGACCAAGCGGAACAAGACGCATAATAAATGCACCGGACATGCCGACCGGGCCGTAGTTGAGGTCAACTTTACTGGCGTCAACCCGGTGATTTTTGCAGTTATGCCGAAGGGCAAGAAAATCAGGCAATCCATATTTACAGAACTATTCGACGATTGCGTCTCGTCTGATTCTCCTATCTCGAGCGTTTTCATTCCACAAACTCATACGTATTCCTGTACGTGCCTTAATACCACCCATTTCGCGAAATTGCATTCGCCGAAGAGTTTCTGAGGCTGTGTATCAACGGCGAGCGCTTTTTCCGATTTCGAACGTTGCTATAGATCGAAGGCAAGATCATCTTTCCGTGAAACTCGTTGAATGCGGGACAGTAAATGCAAACGAACGATTTAAGGAACTCCAAATACGCTTGTCGAATCAGATTTAAAAAAACGAAACTAACACACACATTGAACCGCACGCGGTTATTTCCTGGAAAATAATCAGGATTCTCTGAATCAGAAAAAATGGCGGTGTTCCCGGTGGTCATTACGGCCATACCGAACACCGCCATTTTTTTTGCGCGCCTCCACCGGCCCCGATTGCGTTCAGAATGAAAACGCAAGAATCTCTCGATCCACATCACGTAAGCCTGCTCGGTCTTCCAGGCATAGTGCATCGCGCGAAACTGATTTCGCATCTGGTCAAGGAGTTTGGGTGATCAGTGAACGGCAGTGGTTATGCTGCGTGACCCTGAAAGAGAGCAGAGAATCAACTTCCGCTGTGAACTCATATCCATTTATAGTGTCAATTGATAATAGACAAAAATCCTGATAAATGTATACAGAATCATATTCTGTCTATCAAATAGTTGGACATGCGACATGAAACCTGAACTTGAGATTGAATTGTTACGATTTATCGAAAAATTGAGTGACCGACGTCTGTACTTTATTGCCCGTGAATTCAACGGGAAACAATCAGATTATCGGGTAACTCGGGATAGTCTAATTCCTATGGCATGGGATTGGATCTCTCGAGGGTTGGCATACTTCGATATCACTCAGCAGTCCCCATCGAACTGGGATCTCCGGCTCACTGAAAAGGGCAAGCGGTACATTGAGGAGGAAGATGAAAACCCATACAATGACAACATTTGGTATGCCAGCTTACTTCAGAAAGCAGTCGGAATAAGCGAAATTGAGAAACAATACGCCCAAGAGGCAATTAAAGCGTTTGTCAATGAAATGTATGTGGCCTGCCACGTAATGATCGGGGTATCTTCAGAGTCTGTAATTGTTCGAATGGCCCAAGCTATGGCAAAGAGCGACCTAATTGAAGGTTATGAGACAATCTCAAATGCAGTTGGCAACCCACGGATCGGTATTCGAGAACTGTTCAGCAAAATGCGTCCTGAACTAGATAAGGCCAAGAAAAGAATTCCGGGCAATCTTGCAGATAACATGTCGATATGGTTAGATTCGATGTTTGATGTCATAAGAGTAAATCGAAACGATGCTGGTCATCCAACTGGCAGCACTTTGAGTAAAGAAGACAGCATTATGGTGCTCAGGTGTTTCGTCACATACATGAGCAAGGCTTGTCGATTAATCAATTATTTGGATGAAATGTCAAACAAGGCAAAGCATCGGACATCCTGACGGGCGCCAGTGGGTAGCGTAAAAGAAAAATGGTCAGGACTCTTAATTAATCCTGACCACCTTTCTTCCCTAGTCAATATACTCAAACATTTTCTCAGATGTGTTTTTAAATGACCGTTTCAGGACTTTCCAAATACGCTTAACAAATGAAATTCATAAACTAAACTAGCCCGCACACTCAACCGCATGCGGTTATTTCCTGAGATATAATCAGGAATCTCTCAGTCCTCATCTCATCAATTGATAATAGACAGAACTCTTGATAGCTTTTGAGAGAATGAAATACTGCCTATCAATAGTTAGGCTGCAATCGTACTCAGTCTGGAAATTCTCCATGTCAAAGAACAAGCGAACGCCAGATGACAGGCGACAACAATGGCTGGAAGACCTGAATGAGGAATTCAGATACGAGATTGTGCTTAACGAGTCGGACCGTGGTGCTGTCTTGGTTGCAAGTGCATTTGTCGAGGAAGCTTTAGAGCACTTGCTGCGACAAGTATTCACAGTCAAATCCTGCAACACTTCCGACGAAAAATTCGCCTCACAGCTAAATCACCTAACCAGGCCTGGCATTGACGCACCGCTTGGTTCATTCTCATCGCGCATCACTTTGGCATATGTATTGGGCATCATTGACGTTGACTATTTGACGGCCTTAGAGGCTTTCCGCAATCTCCGAAACAGCTACGCCCATCGAAAGGCCAACGGTACCCGCCCAAAACTTTCAGCCGAGGCTGTTATGGACATACGCTCTAATGTAATCGGGCCCGGTATCTGGGACATCCGCTACGTAGGGCTTCTCACCATTGACGTCGATTTTGACTCCACGGTAGCGATAGTCGGAATGTTTCGTATTTCATTCGCATTATCAGTATGGATGCTCCTACGTACAATTATTGACGAAACCAACTGGTGGAAACACAGTGCGAACGCACAGACACCGATCCGGTCAGTTCCCAAGTTTTCAGGGCCGACCTTTCGCGAGAGTGACAATTAACTCGAAGACAAACAGGCTGAATCAAAGGTTCCAGGAACCAAAAACAGCTGCGACTCGGTTATCACATTCGTTCGGATCAACACATAAATCTTGAAATCTCGTCAGTACCTTATCGGGTATTGGGGTGGCAAAACAAAAGAACTAAAAAAGTGATTTCGTTGCCAATATTCGCTAGCCCTACAGCGAATGGCTGTTAATCAACAAACCGATCTCCCGAAAAGGAACATAACAATGCCTGGCTTCTTTGAAATTCTCATCATTGCCGTGATCGTCTGCGTTCTCGGCGCTGGCGCTTTCCTGCTTTATCGTGCTGGTACCCGAAAATGAATGGCGAGCTCGGTCGCTTTTGCAATCCTATGAACTCATACGTATTCTGACACACACCTTAAAATCACCGTTAAATGGTTTCGCGTCGTTCTGATCCGAAATTGATCTATGTCTGTCCGACTACTCAATTTTGTCTGCGAAACTCAAGATTTTCGAAACTATAATTGCTAACGAAACTTAAAACGGAAAGCACACAAATACAAAGAAACTATACTTTTTTCATGGATTTCGACGGTCAATTGTTCGGCTAATCAATTCAGGATATTTCGACCTATGTCGTTTTAAATATATAGGATGCTGTTTTTTCCTTTCGTTCTCTGAGACACCCGGCTTTCCCTTTTATTCGACTCAAACAAATATGATAATTGACAAAGTGTACAAATCATTTTCATTATTTGACGTTTTGAGAGCGGAATGAACAATCAGCAGTCGCGCACTTCAAGTCCCAACGCAACCGGTGGTGGTGGAACGCACTTTGAGCAGCATGTGGACGCCGTATTCTTAGCATTACTTTTGGTGCGAGGCATTCCACCCATTTTCACTGACTGTACTGTAGCAGCAGTTCATCTGCAGGCAGAGCGACTGGGGTGGAAAACGGATGACCTCATTGTTGAATGTGAAACAGGTTCTGGCGGTCGAAGGCAGCTTGTGGCTCAAGTCAAACAGTCTGTGACAGTCAGTTCTTCGAACGACGAATTCAAGAAGACAATCGTCGATGCTTGGCTCGATTTCAATAATGAAGAACTGTTCGACCGCGAAAATGATCGAATTGCGATTATCACCCTACGCGGAACAAATGTGTTTTTAGGTGATTTTGCAGGGCTCTTGGATTGTGCAAGATCATCACGCACAGTTGAAGAGTTTACTAACCGCCTTGGTACTGAAGGATTCGTTAGCAAAAAAGTAATTCATTATTTCGATGAAATTAAAAAAATCATTGAAGAGACAGAAGGTTCTTCGGTTGATGAATCACAGGTATGGGAATTTCTCTGCTTTCTGAATGTATTGAGCTATGATCTGAATACTTCGACAAGACAAACAGAGGCTCTGGTTAAATCTCTCTTAGCACACACGGCAGGGGGCGCAGGCGCTGTTGGCGTATCTGATACAACATGGAATAAACTGCTAAGTGAAGTTGGCGAAGGAAAGCCGCGTGCTAAGACGTATTGTTATGAAGACCTGCCTCAAGAACTACGTGATAAACACTCTCCCGTAGAGACAAGTTATCAGCAAGCACTACATCGGCTCAAAGAGCACTCAGGCCTCATCTTAGATGGTATTAATACAACGATCGGTGACGGCATTGAATTGCCCCGCGAAAAACTTATTCAAAATGTGCTCGATGACTTACAACAGAAACAGATAATCCTTGTCAGCGGAAATGCTGGCAGTGGGAAATCCGTTGTTGCCAAAAAAGTGATTGAACAAGCTTCAGCCAATCATTTCACGTTTGCTTTTAGAGCAGAAGAATTTACGGTGGCACATCTTGATGAAACGCTTCACAAAGCTCAAGCTGACATCACAGGAGTAACATTAGGTGTAGTACTGAGTGGTCAATCACAGAAGTTATTGTTGATTGAGAGTGTCGAACGTCTTCTGGAAGCCCCCACCCGCGATGCGTTTGCCGATCTAATACAACTTTTACGAACCGATCCGAGTTGGGGAGTGATTCTTACTTGCCGAGATTATTCATCTGATCTAGTGCGATCGGCTCTACTTCCACGATCTGGTGTCGCCCATATGACGGTTCCTATTCCGCCATTGGACGATGATGAGTTGAATAAAGTGTCCGAGGAATATCCTGACATTTTTCAACCTCTAAGTAATACTCAACTACGAAATTTGTTAAGAAATCCATACATGCTGGATAAGGCGACTCAGATGCGTTGGCTGGAGGAGCGACCACTTCCAGAAAATGAACGAACATTTCGGACAAAGTTTTGGGCAGAAATTGTTCGTGTAAATGATAATGCAGCCGATAACATGCCCCGACGTCGCGAGGAGACGTTCATCGATATTGCACTTCGTCGTGCTCAAGCGTTAACGATGTATGCATCACGTAGCGATATGGATTCCGAAGCCGTTAATAAACTGATAGGGGATTCTCTCGTAGTAGCTTCTGAACAGTCAGACTCACTGATAGCACCAGCACATGATGTTTTGGAAGACTGGGCGATTATGTATTGGATTAATCAACAGTTCCTGGCTTGCCAAGGTGATTATTCTAAGCTACCAGAACTCATTGGAAGTTATCCAGCCATCCGCCGGAGTTATCGAAAATGGCTTGGTGAGCTCGTGGAATATGATGCTAATAGTGCTGACTCGCTATTCGTGTATGCGATCTCGACGAATTCATTACCAGCACAGTTTCGAGATGATACACTGGTATCGCTACTTCAATCAGCCGATCCTACAGAATTTCTTCAGCGACATGTAGAACTGTTGTTTAAAGATAATCAGCGTTTACTCCGACGTATCATTCACCTACTGCGCGTTGGTTGCATGACGACTCCAGATTGGTTTGAGGGTGGTGCGGAACTCGAATATGAAATTTATGAACCTGAGGGCAAAGCTTGGCCTTGCATTTTGGAAATGGTGAGATTACGACTCGCCGATTTTGGTGATAAGGACACCGGGCTAATGCTTGGTTTGATAGAAGATGGATCAAGCGGAGTCTCTTGGAAGACTCCCTATCCAGATGGTTCTGAAGAAATCGTTGAAATCGCGCATTGGTTATTACCTTTTTTCTTCAATGATTATCGTCATGAAGAACAAGGGGAACGAGCACTTAAAGTTATTGCCAAGCTTCCAAAATGCAACGAAGAGATATTTCGTTTGTTAATGATAGGTGATCCCGAATCAGGTAACCGTAATCGTGTGACAGAAGACCTGCGAGAGATTGTTCTTTCAGGAATGGAAGGCTATGCAGCATGCCGTGATCTACCCAATGTTGTTATTGATGTAACTCGAGAATGCATGTTCTTGACTGAAGAGAAACTCAAAGAGAATCGCGGCTTTGGGTTCTCTATAGAGTCAGATTCTACGTTCGGAATTCAACGATTCATGCATGGGAAGGATTTTCCCGCTAGCGCCTTTCGAGGACCATTTTATTCTCTGCTTCGTGATCATTTAGCTAAAGGCGTTGTTTTTATAAATGAGTTGTTCAATCACAGCGCAGAATGGTACGGAAGTGGTCGTGTGCCAACCGACTATATTGAGCAACCATATAAAATCGTATTAACTTTCAGTGATGAAAGTAAGTTCGAACAATTGTGTAATGGACAGCTTTGGAATTTGTATCGAGGTACTTCGGTTGGCCCCTATTCCCTTCAGTCTGCATTAATGGCACTCGAGAAGTGCCTATTGGAAATGGCAGAATTCTATTCAAAAGACTTAGATAAGGTTCTTATTTCCATTCTACAAGGATCTAGATCAGTTGCTGTCACAGCAGTTGTTGCAAGCATTGCGACTGCCTGTCCTCATGATTGTGTAGAAACATTACTTGTGTTCCTTCGGTCCCCTGAATGCATTCATCTTGATCGTAATCGAATGGTTAGTGATTTACATATGCCATCAGACATGTCAGCCATTTTACCATCTCTTTCTCAAGATAAAACATATGACAATGAAAGGAAAGAATCAAATAGATTGCCTCATCGGTCTCGCCAATTAGAAAATGCAATTCTCAATTTACAGTTAGGGCCATCTGCTGAACGGGTACAAAAAATTCTAGACTGGCATCTTGAATCAATACCGCCAGAAGATCAACGCTCAGAAGGTGACCGAGTTTGGATGCTTGCGATACGACGTATGGATTTACGTAAGTACGAAGTGTCGGATCATGTTGAAAAGGAGCAAGAAACGAAACAGGAATCTTCTGAAGAAGAGAGGCGAAAATTACTTCGATTTGACTTGAAAGTGGATGATCCTGATTTGCTGACAATGTCCAATGAAGCAACCACTCAACAGGATGTTATGGACAACCGATTGGGCCTGCAGATGTGGGGTATGCAAGTATTTGAAAACAAAACTCAAACTAGATATGACCCCAACGAATGGAAGATTCATCTCAAGCAAGCTCGCCTGATTAGGGAAACGCGAGACGATGAGCGATTGGGACGAAGTGGTCCAGAGTTTGTAGCGGCTGTGTGTGTTCGTGATCATTTTGATGATCTCTCAAATGAAGAAGCTTGTTGGTGTGTTGAAACGATTTGCGAGGCGATAGAAGAAAATGCGGATAAATGGCATCGAATGGATCGAGTACAGCGTGGTCTAATGGAAGGAGACCGGCCGTGTGCGTGGATAATCTCTGCGCTCATCAATAAATCCCTGCCGTCTGAATTGGAAGATCGAGTTCGAAGGGCACTGATTCTTGCGATTACTCATTCTAATGATGAAGTTTGCACCTATGCTAACGACGGCGTAGGTCGGCAACTTTGGACAATTGATGCTGACTTGGCTATGCGATGCGTCAACATGCTCGCATTTGAAGCGTCGACGGTTCAATTGCGATTGAACGCGGAACAAGAACGTCCTTTTAATGAAAGGAAAGAGCTAGTTGAGATTGAATATGAAGTTGCTCAACAAGTTCGTTCTAAATTTGATGAAAAAATACCTGGCTCATTATATGAGAACCTTAATGTTTCAGACTGGATTGGATCGCTAGCAAACTGTCGAATTATCTCAATTCTACGACACTCACCAGAGAATTCAGTAACTGTCGGAGCTTTTAAGTGTCTAGCTGACGTCCTCGTGATTTGGTGGGATCAGGATGAAGAACTGCGTGGCAGTAGTGAGCGACGGCAACGTTCAGATGGAGTTGAAATTTCACTTGAATCTACCTTAGAAGATTTTGTTCTTCGTATTGACATCCAAGCAGCCGCGCTGATCCTTGCTCCAGTTCTCACAGCGATTGATCGTCATCCGAGAAAAGTAGCCAACATTATTCAAGGTATCATCTCTGCAGAAGATCAATCACCTTCAACTAGACAGTTTTGGCAAGTCTGGCAGTTATTTGCTGATCGCATTAAAACTGCATCGTGGCTTAAAAATGTTGATCGTAAGCATTCAAGTGGAAGTGAAGTCTTTTCCGCTATCTTTCTGACCCAGTATTGGAAGAAAGAAACAAAACACTGGAAAAGCTTAGGTAACAATGGAACAGACAGTCATGCTTATCGAGTCCACGAACTTTTTGATGTGTTACCTCCAACCTCAGTTCTATTAGATAATTATGTTCGATTTCTTTATGAGATTGGTGAAAGGTGTTTACCCAATGCATTTCAACATGTTGCATCTAAACTGAAAACAGGTGACGCTCAAAGCATGTTGAGGATGAGTAACACTGTTTTTATGCTTGAAACTCTGTTGCGTCGATACGTGTATGGCAGGCCACTTGAATTGAAAAAGAACATGCCTCTGAGAGATTCGGTACTATATCTACTAGATACACTTGTCGAAGCCGGTTCCTCATCTGCATATAGAATGCGCGACGATTTTGTGACGCCAATGTCGAGTACCGCAGAGTAAAGCCTGTAGGATAAAAATGCTCAGCCGACCTGTCTTGCCACTTTCTTATGCCCAAAATACAGGAGAGCCAGAATGGCCAACGTTACCCCCGGCGGAATGATTGCCGTAAAGCATCAGTG
>TARA_R100001132_G_scaffold11484_2_pt1 | contig 18950 bp, 13 predicted proteins | sample TARA_R100001132 | Tara Oceans TARA_R100001132 (sample SAMEA2621247) | marine metagenome | biome: marine biome (ENVO:00000447); feature: mesopelagic zone (ENVO:00000213); material: "saline water (ENVO:00002010), including plankton (ENVO:xxxxxxxx)" | depth 800 m | reverse complement strand
ACGCACCGTCGGTGCAGGCGTCGTCGCGTCGATCATTAAGTAAGAGATTGGTCAAAGCGCGGGGATCCGATAAGCTTCCCGCGCCTTTGATTGCCGAGTACACGTTCGCGTGAAGGGGTATAGCTCAGTTGGTAGAGCGACGGTCTCCAAAACCGTAGGTCCAGGGTTCAAATCCTTGTGCCCCTGCCAGATTTCTTAATCAAATCAACGGTTTTCTTGATTTGATTGAGGTGGGAGTGGGAAAAGTCACCGTTGCATCCGCCGAGTTTGCTCGCGGGTGCGCGTGACTTTTTTATGGTGTGGACACGTTTTTTGCGTTTGGGGTGTTGTGCTCTGGGCTCAGAGGGCTTAAACCACGCCGGTTTCGCGTGGCGTTGTCCGCGCGTTTTCCGCATGGCGAAATCGGACAGTGTCTGGCAGAGCACCTGTGGAATGAAGATTGAAGTGGTTCGGGCAGCTTGTCCAGAGCCCAGGTGCCTTGAGAAATCAAAGTACCAAACATAGGTAAAAGCGTAACCGCAGGGGCGAAATCCAGGCGGCGCGATAAGGTGGAACGAAGGATTATGGCGAAGACAAATCCCGCACAGTTCGTCCGGCAGGTTCGACAAGAGGCCAATAAGGTCACTTGGCCCACCCGCAAGGAGACCGGAGTCGCGACCCTGATGGTATTTGTTATGGTCGTTATCATGGCATTGTTTTTTCTGGCTGTGGACGGCGTGATCGCCTTTTTGGTGCAATTAATTCTTGGGCAGTAAGCCTGGAATTTTGAGTAGAAATTAAAGGATGCGCATGACGGTCATGCGGTCCCGTGTTGGAACGAGAGGTTGGACGTGGCGAAACGCTGGTACGTAGTGCACGTGTATTCGGGCTCGGAAAAAAAGGTCGCCGAGTCGATCATGGAGCAGGTGAAGACACAGGGCCTGGAAGATATGTTCGAAACAGTTGAGGTTCCGACCGAAACCGTTGTCGAAATGCGCCGCGGCAAGAAAGTGAACGCAGAGCGCAAATTCTTCCCAGGCTATGTGCTGGTCCATTGTGAAATGAACGATCTGACCTGGCATCTGGTCTGCAACACGGCAAAGGTTTCCGGTTTCCTGGGCGCGGATAAAAGTCCGTCGCCGATTTCGGAAAAAGAAGCAATGCGCATTCTGGAGCAGGTCAAGGAAGGCGTTGATCGGCCCAAGCCGTCGATCACGTTCGATATTGGCGAACAGGTGCGTGTCAGTGACGGGCCCTTCACCTCCTTCAACGGTACAGTTGAAGATGTGGATGAAGAAAAAGCCCGGCTTAAGGTTTTGGTGTCGATCTTCGGTCGCGCGACACCGGTTGATCTCGAATATTCTCAGGTTGAAAAGCTCTGAGTCTGGACGGTTCGATAACAGCGATCGAAAAACCGTCGCGGTAGGCCCGTCCCGGAAAAGACCACCGGGGGCCGTTACACCCGCGGCGTGACCTAGCATCGGACGATTGCCCCTGAAGGGTGAGGCGCCGATGTCAACAAAGAGAGATAGAGGTTAGAAATGGCAAAGAAGAAAATCGCGGGCTACATCAAGCTCGAAATCAAGGCGGGGCAAGCAAACCCGTCTCCGCCAGTTGGTCCTGCATTGGGTCAGCGCGGTATTAACATCATGGAATTCTGTAAGGCTTTCAACGCCGCAACCCAACAGATGGAACCCGGCACGCCGACCCCTGTTGTGATCACGGCCTATGAAGACCGCAGCTTCACCTTTGTGACCAAGACCCCGCCGGCAGCCTATTTCCTGAAAAAGGCTGCCAAGATCGGCAAAGGATCTGGTGTGCCGAACAAGGATAAGGTTGGTCAGGTAACGCTCGCCCAGGTGCGCGAGATTGCCGAAACCAAGCTGAAAGACATGAATGCTGTCTCTGTGGAAGCAGCGATGGAATCCATTAAGGGTTCCGCGCGCTCCATGGGCATCACGGTTGTGGGGTAACGGTCATGGCAAAAATTAGCAAAAGAATGAAAGCCGTCTATGAGGGCCTAGACCGCAACAAGCAATATGCGCTTGAAGAAGCGGTTGGGATTCTGACCAAGGCGAAGAAAGTGAATTTTGATGAATCCATCGAAATTTCACTGAATCTGGGCATTGACCCGCGTCATGCGGATCAGCAGGTCCGCGGCGCGTGCGCCCTGCCGCACGGCACGGGTAAAACGGTGCGTGTGGCTGTGTTTGCGCGTGGCGACAAGGCGGATGAAGCCAAGGCAGCCGGTGCTGATTTCGTCGGGGCGGAAGACCTGATGGAACAAGTGCAGGGCGGCATGATGGATTTCGACCGTGTCATCGCGTCTCCAGACATGATGGCCATCGTTGGTCGCCTTGGTAAGGTTCTGGGCCCACGCGGCCTGATGCCGAACCCGAAGCTGGGCACGGTTACGCCCAATGTGGCGGATGCTGTGAAGGCTGCGAAAGCCGGTGAAGTTCAGTTCCGCGCCGAAAAGGCCGGGATCGTGCATGCCGGTATTGGCAAGCTGAGCTTCTCTGCCGATCAATTGGCAGAAAATGTTCGTGCCTTTGTTGGTGCGATCCAGACTGCCAAGCCGTCGGGCGCCAAGGGCACCTTCATTCAGAAGGTATCGATTTCGTCGACCATGGGTCCGGGCATTAAGCTGGACCTGGCATCGGCACAACCGCAATAACCTGCGGCTGAAGAATTCAGGGTGGTGGCCTTTGGGCCATCGTCCTGGAGAGTGCGCAGCATGATCGCCGACCCATCTGGGGATCATGCTGTAAATATCTGTCCGAGATTGACGGTGGTTGGAAAAGCGATTTCGCCAATCTGACCTTAAGCAGGCCTTCTGGCCGTCATGAGATAGGTAGGACTGGAATAAAGGATGATTGAGTTCGGTTCGGCGACGGATTGCTCTTGGTCATTTCCATCCTCCCGGGCAGGAAGGCGGGCGCGTCACGTGGGCGCGTTCGATTTTGAAAACCGGTTCCAATTGTTCCCTAACGGGGCAGGCGGAACCAAACTAGCGGAGACGATCAGTGGACCGTTCAAAAAAGGAAGCCCTGGTCGCCGAGCTGCACGAGACATTTGAAACGGCCAGCCTGGTGGTTGTTACCAGCCAATCAGGTTTGACCGTAGCAGAAGTCTCGGACCTTCGGCAGAAGATGCGCGACGTGGGTGCTGGTTACAAGGTAACCAAAAACACGCTCGTTCGTTTGGCGCTGAAGGGAACGAAGTTTGAGCACCTGAACGAGGTGTTCACGGGTCCGACGGCGATTGCCTTCTCAAAAGATCCGGTTGCGGCTGCCAAAGTGGTGACCGACTACCAGAAGACCAATGAGAAGATTTCAATCGTTGCCGGGGGGCTTGATGGCTCCGGGCTTGATGCCGAACAAGTCGTAGCGTTGGCAAAACTGCCATCACTGGACGAATTGCGGGGCAAGCTTGTGGGACTTATTCAGACCCCAGCCACACGGATTGCTGGCGTGCTTCAGGCACCTGGTGGTCAGTTGGCGCGCGTGTTCGCAGCGTATGGGAATTCAAATTGAGGAGCGGCTCGGGACAATCACGAGTCAACACAACTGCCTTAGGAGTGAATTGAAATGGCTGATCTAGAGAAACTGGCCGACGAGCTCTCAAACCTGACCGTCATCGAGGCGGCTGAGCTCTCGAAAATGCTTGAAGAAAAATGGGGCGTTTCTGCTGCAGCACCGGTTGCTGTCGCAGCGGCTGCTGGTGGCGGCGATGCTGCACCGGTTGCTGAAGAAAAAGACTCCTTTGACGTTGTTCTGGCCGCCGCAGGCGAAAAGAAAATCAACGTCATTAAAGAAGTCCGTGCCATCACTGGCCTGGGCTTGAAAGAAGCTAAAGACCTCGTCGAAGCTGCGCCGAAAGCCGTAAAGGAAGGCGTTGCAAAGGACGAAGCCGAGAAGCTGAAGAAGCAACTCGAAGAAGCTGGCGCTACCGTCGAGCTGAAGTAATCGGGTTACGTCGCAAGGGGATAAACCGGCCTGGTCCGGGGTCCTCTTGCGACGGCGTTTACAAGGGGGGCGAGGCCATTCGGCGTCGTCCCTCGACGCGCCTCAGAGTCCCGGCGCGCTGCGAATGCGGCGATGGATGGGAAAATGGGGTGCGAAACCGGGACGATCCTGCCGCTCAGACGCGCGTCGTTTGGATGGAATTGGGTCGGGTCGGAATTTTACCGCATTGATCTCCCGCGCCCGTGCAAGGCGGTGCGGTGTGGCGGATCGGGTGCAAACAGATGAAGGATGAGGAACGAGATGGCGATGTCGTTCACCGGTCGGAAGCGTATCCGTAGAAGTTTTGGGCGTCTTGGCGAAGTTGCGCAAATGCCCAACCTGATCGAAGTTCAAAAGACCTCCTATGATGCCTTTTTGCAAAGCGGCGTGCCGCTGGAAGACCGACAGGTTGTCGGGCTGCAGGAAGTGTTCAATGGCGTCTTCCCGATCAAGGATTTTTCTGATCGCAGCCGTTTGGAATTTGTGCGTTATGAATTAGAGCGCCCGAAATACGACGTTGAGGAATGCCGCCAACGGGGCCTGACCTATACCGCGCAGTTGAAGGTATCGCTGCGCCTGGTGGTTTGGGACGTGGATGAAGAAACCGGTGCCCGCTCTTTGCGCGATATCAAAGAGCAGGAAGTCTATATGGGCGATATTCCGCTCATGACAGAGCACGGTACCTTCATCGTCAATGGCACCGAGCGTGTGATCGTGTCTCAGATGCACCGCTCGCCGGGTGTGTTCTTTGACCATGACAAGGGCAAGACCCATTCGTCCGGCAAATATCTCTTTGCCGCCCGCGTTATCCCGTATCGTGGTTCCTGGCTGGATTTCGAATTCGATGCCAAGGACCTTGCCTATGTCCGTATCGATCGCCGCCGCAAACTGCCGGCGACGACGCTGCTGTTGGCGCTGGACAATGAAGAAACCGCTGCCAAGCGTGAAGCACTGGCCAAGGAAGGCGAAACGCTGGATCCGGGTCTGGCCCAGGGCATGTCCAAAGAAGACATCCTGAAGGCCTTTTATGACACCGTCACGTATTCCTTGACCAAGAAAGGCTGGAAAACGCCTTTTGATGCGGAACGTCTGCGCGGTCAAAAGCTGCGCCATGATCTGGTCGATGCCAAATCCGGCGAAGTGATCATCGAAGCGGAAGGCAAAATCACCCCGCGTCTGATCAAGAAGCTGTCGGAGCAGGGCGTGAAGGAAGTCCTGGCGCGTCAGGAAGATCTGATCGGTCGCTATGTCGCCGAAGATCTGATCAACGAAACCAATGGCCTTGTTATTGTCGAAGCTGGGGATGAGTTGACCGAAGAGAACCTGCAGCAATTGGTGGATATCGGTATCACCGAATTGCCAACCCTGCATATCGATCTGGTCACCGTTGGCCCCTGGATCCGCAACACGCTGGCGGCGGACAAGAATATCAGCCGTGAAGACGCGCTGGTCGATATCTATCGTGTGATGCGTCCTGGCGAGCCGCCAACGCTGGAAACGGCAGAAGCGCTGTTCCGCAGCCTGTTCTTTGATTCAGAACGCTATGACCTGTCGGCTGTGGGTCGGGTTAAGATGAATTCCCGCCTGGGCTTTGACCTGGCAGATGTGCCGGATCACCAGCGTACCCTGCGCCGGGAAGACATCCTGCATATCATGAAGGTTCTGGTGGAACTGAAAGACGGTCGTGGTGAAATCGATGACATCGATCACCTGGGTAACCGGCGTGTGCGCTCGGTCGGGGAATTGATGGAAAATCAATACCGCATCGGTCTGTTGCGTATGGAACGCGCGATTCGGGAGCGGATGAGCTCTGTCGATATCGACAGTGTCATGCCTCATGATCTGATCAACGCAAAGCCCGCTGCGGCGGCTGTGCGTGAATTCTTCGGCTCTTCACAGCTGTCGCAGTTCATGGATCAGACCAACCCGCTGTCGGAAGTCACCCATAAGCGCCGTCTCTCGGCGCTTGGCCCGGGTGGTTTGACCCGCGAACGCGCTGGGTTCGAAGTGCGCGACGTGCACCCGACCCATTATGGTCGTATCTGCCCGATTGAAACGCCGGAAGGCCCGAATATCGGGTTGATCAACTCCCTGGCGACCTATGCCCGCGTCAACAAATACGGCTTTATCGAAACGCCGTATCGTCGTGTCGTCGAAGGCAAGGTCACTGATGAGGTGATCTATATGTCCGCGATGGAAGAAACCCGCTACACCGTTGCGCAGGCAAACTCCACCGTTGATGACAATGGCATGCTGATCGAGGATCTGGTGCAGTGTCGCGCCCGTGGGGACTATATGGTCGCCCGGCCGCAGGATGTGGATTTGATGGACGTATCGCCGCGCCAGTTGGTGTCGGTTGCAGCGGCGCTGATCCCGTTCCTGGAAAACGATGATGCGAACCGTGCCTTGATGGGCTCAAACATGCAGCGTCAGGCTGTGCCGCTTCTGCAATCCGTCGCCCCGCTGGTCGGGACCGGGATGGAAGCGCGTGTGGCGAAAGACTCCGGTGTTGCCATCGTTGCCAAGCATGATGGGATCATTGACCAGGTCGATGCGACCCGTATCGTTGTGCGCCGGACCGATCCGGATGCAGCGCGGGAAAGCTCGGTTGATATCTATAACCTGCTGAAATTCCAGCGCTCCAACCAGTCGACCTGCATCACGCAGCGCCCGCTGGTCCGCGTTGGGGACCATATTTCCGCTGGCGATATCATCGGCGATGGCCCGTCAACGGATCTGGGCGAATTGGCCCTGGGCCGGAACGTGCTGGTCGCGTTCATGCCCTGGAACGGATACAACTTCGAAGATTCGATCCTGATTTCGGAACGGATCGTGCGCGATGACGTCTTCACCTCGATCCATATCGAAGAATACGAAGTCATGGCCCGCGATACCAAGCTGGGTCAGGAAGAAATCACCCGTGATATTCCCAATGTCGGTGAAGAGGCTCTGAAGAACCTCGACGAAGCCGGTATCGTTTATATCGGGGCCGAAGTGGAAGCCAGCGACATCCTGGTTGGAAAGGTAACGCCCAAGGGCGAATCCCCGATGACCCCGGAAGAAAAACTGCTGCGCGCGATCTTTGGTGAAAAAGCCTCTGACGTTCGTGACACATCCCTGCGCATGCCTCCTGGCACCAAGGGGACGGTTGTTGAAGTCCGCGTCTTCTCCCGTCGTGGGGTGGACAAGGATGAACGTGCCCTGGCAATTGAACGCGCTGAAATTGAAAAGCTGGCCCTGGACCGCGACGATGAACGCGGTATCCTGGAGCGGTCTTTCCGCAGCCGTTTCCTGGAAATGATTTCAGGCAAGAAAGTCACGGCCGGGCCGAAGGGCTTCAAGACCGGGTCTGTTGCTGAACAGGCCGCCCTGGACGAGTTGACCAATGGTCAGTTGCGCCAGATCGCGGTGGATGATGCCGCGACCAATGACGACCTGGACATTCTGCGCAAGCAGTTTGACGAAAGCGTCGCCCGCGTTCAGGCCCGTTTCGACGATAAGGTCGAAAAGGTTCAGGCCGGGGATGAATTGCCACCAGGCGTCATGAAGATGATCAAGGTCTTCGTTGCGGTGAAGCGCAAGCTGCAGCCGGGCGATAAAATGGCCGGTCGTCACGGCAACAAGGGTGTTATCTCCAAGATCATGCCGATTGAAGACATGCCCTATCTGGAAGATGGGACCCATGTCGATATCGTGCTGAACCCGCTTGGGGTGCCCAGCCGTATGAATGTCGGGCAGATTTTGGAAACCCATTTGGGTTGGGCCTGTGCCAGCCTGGGCAATGAAGTTGCCCGCGCTCTGGAAAGCTATAAGGAAGGCGGCAAGATCACCGCGCTTCGGGAAACCTTGGACGGTGTCTACGAAACCGCTGAAATCCAGTCTGAAATGAAGAGCCTGGATGACGACGGTGTTCTGGAACTGGCCAACAACCTGACCCGCGGTATCCCAATCGCCACGCCGGTTTTCGATGGCGCACGGGAAGACGACATCAACCATATGCTGACCAAGGCGGGCTTGCAGAAGTCTGGCCAGGTCTGGCTGACCGATGGTCGGACCGGTGAAGTCTTTGAACGTCCAGTGACAGTCGGCATCATCTATATGCTGAAACTGCATCACCTGGTCGATGACAAGATTCACGCCCGTTCGATTGGTCCTTACTCGCTGGTCACCCAGCAGCCCCTGGGCGGTAAGGCACAGTTCGGTGGTCAGCGCTTCGGGGAAATGGAAGTCTGGGCGCTGGAAGCCTATGGCGCATCCTATACCCTGCAGGAAATGCTGACGGTGAAGTCGGATGATGTGTCCGGGCGTACCAAGACCTATGAAGCGATTGTGCGCGGCGACGACAATTTCGAAGCCGGTATTCCAGAAAGCTTCAACGTGTTGGTGAAGGAACTTCGGTCCCTGGGCCTGAATGTGGAGTTGATCCAGGAGGAAATGTGACGCGGTGGAGAACCCCACTGCCGTCGCCTTTCCCTCCAAGCTTGACAGCGCCGCTAAGCTAAACGGGCGCAAAGGAGAGCACTATGAATGAGTTGATGCAGCTTTTTGGACAACCCCAAGGTCTCCAAAGCTTTGATAGTATCCGGATTTCTCTGGCCTCGCCGGAGCGTATTCGCTCCTGGTCCTTTGGCGAAATCAAAAAGCCGGAAACGATCAACTATCGTACCTTCAAGCCGGAACGGGATGGCCTGTTCTGCGCCCGGATTTTTGGCCCAATCAAGGATTACGAATGCTTGTGCGGCAAGTACAAGCGGATGAAGTATAAAGGCATCGTCTGCGAAAAATGCGGTGTTGAAGTCACCCTCTCCAAGGTCCGGCGCGAGCGCATGGGCCATATTGAGCTGGCCTCTCCCGTTGCGCATATCTGGTTCCTGAAATCTCTGCCCAGCCGCATCGGTCTGTTGATGGACATGACCCTGAAGGATCTGGAGCGGGTTCTGTATTTTGAAAACTACGTCGTGACGGAACCGGGTCTGACCGACCTTAAAATCCAGTCGCTGATGTCAGAAGAAGAATATCTGGATGCCCAGGACAAATATGGCGAAGACGCATTCACGGCGGAAATCGGGGCGGAAGCACTGAAATCCATGCTGTCGCAGATCGATCCTGAAGAAGCGATCGAGAAGACCCGCGAAGACATCGCCGAAACCGGTTCTGAAGCAAAACGCAAGAAGCTGGTGAAGCGTTTGAAACTGCTGGAAGCCTTCCTGGCCTCTGGTGCGCGCCCCGAATGGATGATCCTGGACGTTGTTCCGGTCATCCCGCCGGAACTGCGCCCGCTGGTGCCTCTGGATGGTGGCCGTTTCGCAACGTCGGATCTGAACGATTTGTATCGCCGCGTGATCAACCGGAACAACCGTCTGCGTCGCCTGATGGAACTGCGTGCGCCCGATATCATCGTGCGCAATGAAAAGCGTATGTTGCAGGAATCCGTGGATGCGCTGTTCGATAATGGCCGTCGTGGTCGTGTCATCACCGGTGCAAACAAGCGCCCGCTGAAATCCTTGAGCGATATGCTCAAAGGCAAGCAGGGTCGTTTCCGCCAGAACCTGTTGGGCAAGCGCGTCGACTATTCCGGCCGTTCGGTCATCGTGGTGGGTCCGGAATTGATGCTGCATCAATGCGGTCTGCCCAAAAAGATGGCGCTGGAATTGTTCAAACCGTTTATCTATTCCAAGCTTGAAACCTATGGCATGGCATCGACCATCAAGGCGGCTAAGCGTTTGGTTGAAAAGGAACGCCCCGAAGTCTGGGATATCCTGGAAGAAGTTATCCGCGAACATCCGGTCCTCCTGAACCGTGCGCCGACCTTGCACCGTTTGGGTATCCAGGCGTTCGAACCCAAGCTGATCGAAGGGAAGGCCATTCAGCTGCACCCGCTGGTCTGCGCGGCGTTTAACGCGGACTTTGACGGGGACCAGATGGCCGTTCACGTGCCGCTGTCGCTGGAAGCCCAGTTGGAAGCCCGCGTGTTGATGATGTCCACCAACAACATCCTGTCGCCTGCGAATGGTAAGCCGATTATTGTGCCGTCTCAGGATATCATTCTGGGTCTGTACTATATCACCCATGAGCGGACGGATGCGCCAAGCCCGGTCATTCATATCGATGGCATCGAGGCTCTGACGGCGGCGTTGGAGCGGGAAGACATCGTGCTGCGGGAAGCCGATGACGCCAGCAATATCATCGAAGAAACCGATCCGAAGAAGGCGTTCAAGATGATCACGGACGGGAAGGCGAAAGCCCACCGCGTGCCGTCTTATGCGACTCTGGCTGAAATCGAACATGCGATGGAAACCAAGGCGATCAGCCTGCATACCCGCATCAAATCGATCTATGAGACCGTGGATGAAGAGGGCAATGAAATCCGCCAGCGTGTGGTAACGACGCCGGGCCGGATGTTGTTGGCCCAGATTCTGCCCCGCGATACGCATCTGCCCTTCAGCCTGATCAACCGTTTGTTGACCAAGAAGGACATCTCTAACCTGATCGATATCGTCTATCGCCATACCGGTCAGAAAGAGACGGTGATCTTCTGTGACCGCTTGATGGGTCTGGGCTTTGCCTGGGCATGTCGTTCCGGCATTTCCTTTGGTAAGGATGACCTGTTGGTGCCAGAAGCGAAGATCAAACTGATCGATGAAGCTCAGGCGCAGGTTAAGGAATACGAACAGCAGTATTTGGACGGCCTGATCACCCAGCTTGAAAAATACAACAAGGTGGTCGATCTGTGGTCCGGTACGACCGATAAAGTCGCTGACGAAATGATGAAAATCATGCAAGGCGGCGATAAGAAGAGCCTGAACTCGGTCTATATGATGGCGCATTCCGGGGCCCGTGGGTCACCAGCGCAGATCAAACAGCTTGCCGGTATGCGCGGGCTGATGGCCAAGCCGTCGGGTGAAATCATTGAAACCCCGATCATCTCCAACTTTAAAGAAGGGCTGACGGTTCTGGAATACTTTAACTCCACCCACGGGGCACGTAAGGGCCTTGCGGATACGGCGTTGAAGACCGCGAACTCTGGCTATCTGACCCGTCGATTGGTTGACGTTGCCCAGGATGCTATCGTTGTCGAACGCGATTGCGGCACGTCGCAGGGTTTGACCATGCGGGCCGTTATCGAAGGCGGCGATCTGATCGAAGGTCTGGCCGAACGTATTCTGGGTCGCTGCACCGCCGAAGATGTTGTGGATCCGCTCAGCGGCGACATCATCATCAAGAAGGGTGAGCTGATCACGGAACCGGAAGCCGATGCCATCGAAACCGCCGGTATTGACTCGGTCAAGATCCGTTCGGTCCTGACCTGTGAAACCAAGGTTGGCGTCTGTGGTACCTGCTACGGTCGTGACCTGGCCCGTGGAACGGTTGTGAATATTGGTGAGGCCATTGGCGTCATCGCGGCACAATCGATTGGCGAGCCTGGAACCCAGCTGACCATGCGTACCTTCCACATCGGTGGGGCCGCACAGCGTGGGGCAGAGCAGAACTCGGTCGAAAGCTCGATCGATGGCAAGCTGACCATCCAGAACAAGAACGTCGTTATCGACTCCGAAGGCCGCATGGTCATCATGGGTCGCAACTGCGAACTGGTTCTGCTGGACGAGCTGGGCCGGGAGCGGGCGAAGCACCGTGTGCCCTATGGCGCGCGTCTGCGAATTAACGATGGTGCCGATGTTGTGCGTGGCCAGACCCTGGCAGAATGGGATCCCTATACCATCCCAATCATCACGGAAACCGCCGGTATCGCGCATTATGTCGACCTGGTCGAAGGCGTGTCGGTGCGTGACGTGGTCGATGAAGCGACGGGGATTTCCTCGAAAGTGGTTATCGATTGGAAGCAGCAGGCCAGTGGAAATGAATTGCGTCCGCGCATTACCCTGCGGGACGAAAAAGATGGCGTTGTGACCCTGCCAAACGGCATGGAAGCCCGCTATTTCATGTCCAGCGATGCTATTCTGTCGATCCACAACAAGACCGAAGTGAAGGCCGGGGACGTACTGGCCCGTATTCCACGGGAAAGCTCGAAGACGCGCGACATCACCGGGGGTCTGCCTCGGGTTGCCGAGCTGTTCGAAGCCCGCAAGCCAAAAGACTTTGCGATTATCGCGGATCAGGACGGCTATATCGAGTTCGGGAAAGATTATAAGGCCAAGCGCCGGATCGTCATCCGCCCAGCGGAAGAAGATCGGGAGCCAACCGAATTCCTGATCCCGAAAGGCAAGCACATCACCGTTCAGGAAGGCGATTTCATCCAAAAGGGTGAAATGCTGATGGACGGGAACCCGGTGCCGCACGACATTCTGGAAGTCATGGGCGTAGAGGCCTTGGCCGATTACCTGTGCAAGGAAATCCAGGACGTTTATCGTCTGCAGGGCGTGAAGATCAACGATAAGCATATCGAAGTGATCGTCCGTCAGATGCTGCAGAAGGTCGAAGTTCAGCATCCGGGTGACAGCTATAACCTGGTTGGTGAAATTCTGGATCGCTATGAAGTGCAGACCATGAATGAAAACCTGGAGAAGAAGGGCAAGGCACCCATCGTCGCCAAGCCGGTTCTGCAGGGGATCACCAAGGCAAGCTTGCAGACCAATTCTTTCATCTCTGCGGCATCCTTCCAGGAAACCACCCGCGTGCTGACCGAAGCCGCCGTAAACGGCAAGGTCGATACGCTGGAAGGGCTGAAAGAAAACGTCATCGTGGGTCGCTTGATCCCGGCCGGTACCGGCTCGGTCATGAAGCGCCTGCGGGGTGTTGCCAACAGCCGTGACAAGGCCATTCAGGCTGAACGTGCCGCCGCTCAGGCTGCATTGGAAGCGGAACAGGCTGCGGCTGCGGCAAATACGGATGAGGATGAAACCTCAAACGCTGCTGAATAAGCAGAGATACGCCTGATGAAAACAGGGGCCTCGGAGACATCCGGGGCCCTTTTTCATTGGTAGGTTACTGCCCCAGAACGGCGCGCAGGAATCTGTTTACGGTAAAATCATATTGGGTCAGCGCCGGATTTGTGGCGCGGCTGAACCGTCGGAAATCAATCCGGTCCCAGGCATCGGAAATCATGATCCGGCCAGTCGATTTCAAATTGTCCCGATAGAGAATCCCCAGATCCATCGTATAATTCAGACCGACTTCCGCAAAGTCCTTACCCCGGAAATGATCATGCGCCAGGATCAGGGCGGCTGCTCCCTGCACGAAGCTGCCACCGGCCAGGTAATGCACCTGATTCTGGACAACGGCGGTCAACATCGGTTGTGTCCAGTTAAAGGCCCCGACAAATGTGTCCTGTCCAAGTTTCCGGTGCGTATTTCGCAGGACATTCACCATGCCTTCGGCAATATTGTCATCCGCGCCCCACCAGACAGGGGCATTCAGCGCATAGCGAAAGGCCTTGAATGCCTCCCTGTCGGCGACTTTTGAATCCCAGGCAGAGGGGAAGGCATGCTTCAGGCGGGCATTGCGATGGTCTTTCAACCCCCGTTTTAGACCGAATAGTCGCACCTGGGACCCGATATCGTCTTCGGGACCGGTCATCGCAACGATATCGATCAACCCCTTAAAGCCCCGTCGCATGACTTCACCGATCAGGACCTGTGTCATCTGATCTGATGCCCCAAGCGAATTTGGGACGACTTGACCAAGCCATCGGGGATAGGTCTTTCTGGGTCCCCCCAAAGGAGCCAGTTCCTTTTCCTGAAAAGGCGCGTCAATCGTTATCGTATTGATGCCCGCTGCGCCTGTGACCTTAAACACGTCTTCCCCGATTTCATCGACATTGCGGAAGATTATGTAGTGGGGTTTGACCGCGCGCTCTGCTGCCAGGGTTGCATATTTCAGCGTATAGTCGCCGCTGTGGAAGGCATGCTGGACTTCCAGTTCAACCCCCAGATCCTGGGCGGCGGCCTGCATCATGCGGGTGACCAATGTCCAATATTGATCCTCTGGCGGGGCGGGATTGATAAAAAGAACGCGCGGCGCGCCCTGACCGGCAGCCAATCCCGAAGGGTTGAAGGCGCATATCTGCGCGACACAAATGACACCAAACAACAGCGCCCTGATCGCGCCCGGTACTCTCCATTGCATGACGCACTTCCCCTTTCGTCCGCATGCCTAGCCCAGCATGAATGCCACGGCAAGCAACAGACGTCACGGTCATTCCGCGATCAACGAATGTCGGAAAGATAGGTCAGCGCGTCAAAGGAATAAGTCTGCCAGTTCGGGTTCAAGACACGACTAAATTTTCGGAAATCAATGCTGCTATAATCATTCTGAACCATTCTTTGGTAGATCGCCTTGACGTTGGTCTTGGTGACCAGGCTGTACTGTGCGACCTGGCTTAAACCCTTGTCGCGAAAATCAGTGCCGCGCGAATGGTCGAACAGCATCACCAGGGCGGCACCGGCATGAATAAAATGACCGCCCAGCACATACTCAATCTGATTGTTTGCCACCGCCTGTAGGGCCCAAGGCGACCAATTGAAACACCCGATCAAGGTGTCCTGACCGGGAATGCGACGGGTGCGCTCAAAGGTATCCAGGACCCCCAACGCCATCAGATCATTGGCAATCCAATACATCGGCGTTGTCGGGTTTTTCTCAAAGGCGCGCGCGGCGATTGCACGGGCCTTGATCCGGGACCAGTCCGCGATGGAGCGAGAAATAATCTCTCCCCGGTAATACTCTTTCGACGCCAGGATCGCGCCTTCTTGTCGATCCTGGGCGGCAGAGTCACCCGCACTGCCATTGACCAATGCCATTGTATAGCGACCCGATGCGCTGGTCAGCCCGCGTTCAAATGCCGCCCGGAACAACAGCTTGGCCAGCATGTTGCCACCGCCGACATTGTCGACCTTGACCTCCCCCAGCCAGCTTTTGAATTTTTCGCGGGGTCCCTTTACCGTTTGGCGCACAGTTTCGGAAAGGCCCGTGCCTACGACAAATCCAAGCAGGTTATTGCGTTCAATTTCATTCATGATGTAGGGGGCGGCCCCCTCATAATTATGAAAGATAATATAGTTGGGTTTATCCTTCGGGCGGTTGGCTACGTCTTTCCCGATCTCCAGCAATTTACGCCCATCGTTAAAGGCATAATGTATCTCGAGTGTGAAACCCAGATCATCCGCCGCTGCCTGCGCGAAGGACGCTGCGCTGAGCCAGAATGGTTCCTTGTTGCTGCCGGGAATAAGATAGGCAACGCGCAGTGCGGTCTGTGCCTGGGCAGGATGCGGTGATGTCGCGACAGCCAAGAGCCAAACACTAAGGGTCAGACATACCAGTAAACAGATCCGCGTTCCGAACTTAATCCCCATATGACAACCCCCAGAAGAAAACGACTTCTAAATCATGAATATGTCCAGATCGAAAGGAAAGTAATTTCGTTTGGGTGCCGCGAAAAAGACACCCACTAGAGCCAGACCTGGATAGAACTATTCTTTCGGATACCCCCTTACTCAAACCGGTTTTGGGGTTATTATAAGCTGTGCATGTCATATTATTGAAATAAAATTCCACGAAACCGCAAAATACAGCAATATTAACCTGCGTGAAGATTCCCTGAAAAACGGGCAGAATCCCGCTTGACGTGGCGGGGGTCCGTGCATAGTATCCGCGCGCCTTCAAGAGAGCTGGCGGTAGGCCCGATCTGGTCCGTTTCGAAAGAGACATATCAGACGCTTCGACTGAGTGAAAAATCCCCAGGGATTGCTTTTCACAAAACCGGAAGCGGTATGAGCCTAAACGCAGTTCTGGCAAATCGAATTTAGAGTATCGATCTCCTCCACTTGGATGGGGTCGTTGGGATTTGAAAGTTTCAGGCGTGACGGGGTGGGAAGGATAACCTTCTGCCGACGTCACGGTTCGTATCTTGCCAAGCGGGTTTTGCTTGGATGGTGCGATTTGGATAGACAGCGGGCTGCCGTGAGGGCCGCCTAAGAGATAGAAACGGCGACGGGAAGATCATATGCCGACGATCAACCAGCTGATCCGCAAATCGCGGAAAGACAAACCAGTCCGGGAAAAAGTTCCTGCTCTGGAAGCGTGCCCGCAGAAACGTGGCGTTTGTACGCGCGTTTACACAACCACACCGAAGAAGCCGAACTCGGCCCTTCGTAAGGTTGCGCGTGTCCGCTTAACAAATGGGTACGAAGTGACCAGCTATATTCCGGGTGAAGGCCATAACCTTCAGGAACACTCGGTTGTGCTGATCCGCGGCGGACGGGTAAAGGATTTGCCCGGCGTGCGGTACCACACCATTCGCGGCACGCTCGATACACAGGGCGTGAAAGACCGTAAACAGCGTCGTTCGAAATACGGCGTGAAACGTCCGAAGTGATCGGGAGTCTTTAAGAAATGTCACGTCGTCATAGTGCAGAAAAACGTGAGATCATCCCGGATGCGAAATTCGGTGACCTCGTGCTGTCGAAATTCATCAATTCTGTGATGCTGGATGGTAAAAAATCCACCGCTGAACGGATTGTCTATGGTGCACTTGACCGCATGGCGGGCAAGGGCGGTGTGGATCCGATCAAGGTTTTCCACGAAGCCGTGGAAAATGTGAAGCCGCATCTGGAAGTGCGCTCTCGCCGTGTTGGTGGTGCGACCTATCAGGTGCCGGTCGAAGTTCGTCCCACTCGCGCGCAGGCTCTGTCGTTCCGTTGGTTGATCGACATGGCCCGTAAGCGGTCTGAAAACACCATGATTGAGCGTCTGTCCGGTGAGTTGATGGATGCTTCGAACAATCGCGGCGCCGCCATTAAGAAGCGTGAAGACACGCACAAGATGGCTGATGCGAACCGCGCTTTCTCCCATTATCGCTGGTAAGGAGCGACCCTGATGTCACGCCAGACCCCGATCGACCATTACCGCAATATTGGCATTATGGCCCATATTGATGCGGGTAAGACGACCACAACTGAACGAATCCTGTACTATACCGGTCGGTCCCATAAGATCGGCGAAGTGCATGATGGCAATGCCACCATGGACTGGATGGAGCAGGAGCAAGAGCGCGGCATCACGATCACGTCCGCTGCGACGACCTGTTTCTGGCGGGATCATCGCATCAACATTATCGATACCCCCGGTCACGTCGATTTCACCATTGAGGTGGAGCGTAGCCTGCGTGTGCTCGATGGTGCGGTTGCTGTGTTTGATGCGGTTGCGGGTGTTGAGCCTCAGTCCGAAACGGTCTGGCGTCAGGCTGATAAATATAAAGTGCCGCGTATGTGCTTCATCAACAAGATGGACCGCATGGGTGCTGACTTCTATCGCTGTGTAGATATGATCGTCGACCGTCTGGGCGCAACGCCATGCATCATCAATCTGCCGGTTGGTTCGGAATCCGAATATGACGGCCTGATCGATCTGGTCCGCATGAAGCACGTTGTCTGGAAGGGTGAAGACCTGGGCGCGGCATTTGAATATGTCGATATCCCTGCCGACATGAAAGACAAGGCCGAAGAATATCGCCACAAGCTGGTAGAACTGGTCGTTGAATTTGATGATGCGGCCATGGAAGCCTATCTGGAAGGCACAGAGCCTGATATCGACACGCTGAATAAATGCATCCGTCGTGGTACTCTGGCCGGCGCATTCGTGCCCGTGCTGAACGGGACGGCGTTCAAGAACAAGGGTGTTCAGACGCTGCTGGATGCGGTTGTCGATTTCCTGCCCTCCCCGAAAGACGTTGATAACGTCCAGGGTGTGTCGGTGAAGGATCTGGAAACCAAGCTGGAACGCAAGACGTCTGACGAAGCGCCATTCTCTGCGCTGGCCTTTAAGATCATGTCTGACCCGTTTGTTGGATCTCTGACCTTCTGTCGCGTGTATTCTGGGTCTCTGGAAGCGGGTTCTTATGTTCAGAACTCGGTTAAAGAGAATAAAGAGCGCGTCGGCCGTATGCTGTTGATGCATGCAAACAGCCGGGAAGATATCAAGGAAGCCATGGCAGGCGATATCGTCGCTATCGCTGGTTTGAAGAACACCACGACCGGCGATACGCTGTGCGATCCGGCAAACCCAATCATTCTGGAGCGGATGGAATTCCCGGATCCGGTTATCGAAATCGCGGTTGAGCCGAAGACCAAGTCTGATCAGGAAAAAATGTCTCAGGCGCTGCAGCGTTTGGCCTCTGAAGATCCGTCCTTCCGTGTGAAGACCGACGAAGAATCAGGCCAGACCATTATCGCTGGTATGGGCGAATTGCATCTGGACATTCTGGTTGACCGTATGAAGCGGGAATTTAAGGTCGACGCGAATATCGGTGCGCCGCAGGTTGCTTATCGTGAAACCATCACGAAGAAGGTTACCGTGGACTACACCCACAAGAAACAAACTGGTGGGTCGGGTCAGTTCGCTAAGATCACGCTTGAATTCGAACCGCATGAGCCAGGCGAAGGCTTCACCTTCGAAAGCAAGATTGTCGGCGGGTCGGTTCCCAAGGAATACATCCCTGGCGTTCAGAAGGGTATTATTTCCCAGATGGGCAGCGGGATCATGGCCGGTTTCCCGGTTATCGATTTCGGGGTTACCCTGGTGGATGGTGCGTATCACGACGTTGACTCCTCTGTTCTGGCATTTGAAATCGCCGCGCGGGCTGCGTTCCGTGAGGCAATGGAAAAGGCAGGCGCGCGTTTGCTGGAGCCGATCATGAAGGTCGAGGTGGTGACACCAGACGATTACATGGGCGACATCATCGGCGATTTGAACAGCCGTCGCGGTCAGGTCAGCAGCATGGATCAGCGCGGTATTGCACGGGTTGTGAATGCAAGCGTACCGCTGGCAAACATGTTCGGGTATGTGAACACGCTGCGCTCTTTGAGCCAGGGTCGCGCCCAGTACACGATGCAGTTCGACCATTATGAGCCGGTGCCGCAGGCGGTTGCCGACGAGGTGAAAGCAAAATTGGCCTGATCCTCGCGGATTAACGCCTGATTGAAATTGAATCAGTCGGCACTGCGCCGACCG
>TARA_R100001132_G_C3275651_1_pt1 | contig 19060 bp, 10 predicted proteins | sample TARA_R100001132 | Tara Oceans TARA_R100001132 (sample SAMEA2621247) | marine metagenome | biome: marine biome (ENVO:00000447); feature: mesopelagic zone (ENVO:00000213); material: "saline water (ENVO:00002010), including plankton (ENVO:xxxxxxxx)" | depth 800 m | reverse complement strand
TACCCGGACCCGTGTGAGATTGACCTCGGGGCCGTCTGCCACAGTTGTTTGATGCCATTCGATACCGGATGTGAGCGGAATCTGAATTTCCAGACCATCGATATTCACACGCCCGATATCTTCCATCCAGACACCATGCTGGGCATCCAGAATGGTACCACCGGCTTCGAGCGAATTTCCGTCCCCGGTAATCCCGAATAGCCCGGGTGTCCGCACCAGACGGATACCGGCACTGTTCAGATAAAATTCGGCATCACCGGCTGCACCGCCGGGTGTCAGTGGAGGTCCCGAGGTATTGCTGGCGTTCACAGCAGTCAGATTCATTGAGATATTGGAATCTTCAATATCAATCGCTGCAGCGTCGGTAACGGAAATAACCCCGCCGTTTGAGCTGATTGTTCCGGTATTATTATTGGCAATCAACGCCAGGTTATTGGTTGCGGTAATGTTCAACACACCAAAATTTACGTTCCCGGGGTTATCATGCACATACACACCCACGGCCGGGTTGACTAACGGATCGACTATGGCAGTATAGGCTGCACTGTTCGCATTCACGTTCAGAGAGGAAAAGCTGATCGCCGCGTTCGAATTAAGTATATTGACCACCGGTACGGTAGTACCAACGGTTCCCGTGGCCGTCGTATTGCCGAAGGATACGGTGCGCGTTGTTACGCCATTGCCCGCGTTATCGAGCAAGAGTACAGAATTGGTTAAGCTGTTGTTCGAAAGGTTAGTCGTACCCATACGGATCAGCGGACTGTCGTTGAGCACAATAAAGGCTTCATTGGCAGTACCGGAAATCGTTGTTGTACCGGACACGCTGAAGGTACCCGTATTACCTCCATTATTAAATGAAATCCCTTCGCCGTTACTTCCCGTGATTCCCAGGCTTCCGCCGAACGAAATATTTCCTGAGGTATTATTGATATCAATGCCATGGTCTGTAGCAGCCGAGACACCATTGGTAATCGTTGTATTTCCTACGACAGCTATATTGCCTGTCAGATTTTCCACCAGGATACCTGTTCCATTTCGATTCAGAATATTGATATCCTGCATCTGGTACACTCCCAGGTAATCTTCCACGAAGATGCTCGCATCCGTCGCAGAATCAATAATGGTGGCAGCCTGGGCTGTATTTCGGAAGGTGACAACGGCATTGGCAGAACCACCGGTCACATGAATCCCTTCATTGGTGCTGCCTGTAATCGTCACGTTATCTAAAACGGCACCACCGCTGATATTGTTAATCAAGACCCCCTGACTGTTCGTATCTGTGACTGAAGATCCGGTCATATTGATGGAACCACCCGTCGTATTTTGAATCAATACGGCTCGTCCCGCGTCCGTGTTCTCAATCGTACCGGTATCGAAGCGGACCAGTGCATCACCGCCATCGACGACAAAGGCATCCCCCGTAGAGTTCGTTACATTGGTAGATTCAAAGTCCAGGCTGCCTGAGACACTGCTCAGGTAGATGCCTTCTCCAACTGCGTTATTGACATCAACATAATTCACAGTCGTTTCCGAAACTCCAATTCCGACTACACCCCGGCCCGTAGGATCATTGAGGATGAAACCGGAAAATTCACTGTCTGATGCCAGAATCACACCGTCGCCAACAGTATCGTTAAAGGTAGGTCTGACAAAACTGTCAGGTCTGAGTGGATCACCATAAGCAGGAGAATTGGGCAGCAGCTTCGGTCCAAATCCTGAAATATTGATGAAGTGGTCCACACCCTGACCTTCACCGAGAACACGCTCGCCTGCAGTCAAAGTAATGGGGGCAGCGTTATCATAAAAACTGCCGGCATGCGTAAAGATGATATCTCTGTCTGGTCCGGCTTGCGCATCCGGAATCGTCTGGTAAGGATCCAGAACCGTACCGGTACCACCAGGAGCAGCGTAAGAATCGACATGCGAGATCGTCCACGGCAGACCGGTGTCCGGGTTGATTGCGACCAGTCCGCTGTCAACAACTTTCTTTTGTTCGATGACAACGTTGTAGTTTTTGCGAACCCGTTCCGCCATCCGATACATCTGGGTGGATTTTTCCATTTCGTTCCACTCAGGACGACCGGCAAAGGTCCAGGTCACATTGAAGAATACGTTGGTATTAAATGTGTCATCGCTGGTAATACTGAGTTCCGTCAGAACATTGGGTAATGGATAGGCCTGTAACCGACCGCGCCAGCCCCAGACATCTTCGCTTTCCGATGCCTGAAATCCGTAGGTACCTGCATACGCGCGAGCCTGAAACTGCTGCGCCAGCTCACCATAGATGGGCACCCCGATTTCCGCATCGAAACCACGCATCGCGGTTCCCAGCGTTCGTGTCTGATCATACAGTACATTGAATTCAGAAAATCTCTGACTGCCTTCATTAAAATCCAGGCTCAATTCCTGACGACGATTTCCAATGGGCAGGTAAAAGTTACCGTTCGCATCCCAGTAACGCCCCATCGTTTCCACGTTCAAGGCCAGCTGCTGGAAAATTTTATTGGTCGAGTCATCGCGGTCATAGTAAAAACTGGCACCGAAGATCCGGTCGGAATCATAGTTGTAGAATCGATAGCCCAGGCCGGCACCACCACCCAGGTTCCCCCGATTGGTTCGCCACAGCCGGAAATTCCCGAACAACATCCCGGCATCATCCGGATTTTTTGTGTGAGTAAACAGGTATGGCATGGCTTCGATGTGAGAGATCGATTCATCCAGACCTACTGTTTTACCAGCCTGATGACCGGCCCGAAAAAGAGTTCCCATGCCGTTGCCCGGCACGACGGAGGATATTCCGTCAAGTGTATCTGTTGTCTCTGAACCATCGGCAATGATCGTCGAAAATTCGACTTCATCCTCGGCTAATAATGTTCCTGACATGGCGGATATCGCCAGAACGATTACGCCGGCAATCAGGCGAAATGCAATTTTCATAAATCGTCCAGAATAGCTTGATGTCAACACAGGCATCTGTTTCACCTCGGCAAAGCACGCTGAGTGCATTTTGGCGTTTTCGTCCCGCTCTGTTCTATTTTGATCTGTCATGAAATTGTTTTGATCTATGACAATTTTTTCAGGAAAATCCATGAGATTATCTCAACAAGTAATCTTCTGAATTCGGGAATGAGCCAGGGAGAATTCTCCACAGACTCGATTAATCAAGTCGTATTTACACTACACACGCACATTCAATGACAGAACATTCCACCACAGGCAGAAACCGTCCCCGGTAGGGAACATGTCCGTTATTGAAGGTCTATCTGATAATGATTGTTTTTAAGGAGTGGGTTCAGTTCGATCAGTGAATCAAGATCAGGAGAGAGGCCGTGATCATGACTGTTTCCTCGAATGAGGCACTGGTCATCCTGTGATTGGATATGTTGTGACACAATCCGGGAAAAATCAGCTTTTTCACGGAAACGTGTTACGGTGATTTGATTAGTTTACTGGTTGTTTTTAATGTGAATTGTGACTCGGAAGAATCGTAGATCCGTCTGAAGCTCAGGCAGATCCGGGTAGATTGTAAAAAAGAGCGTTCCGAATGGTTTACTTGATTTACAGTCTGGAGAGAGAATGATTCTTTGAGTTTTAGAGATGTTGGGCGGGAACATATTCAAAATTCAGATTCGACGAAAGACGAATTTGACGTTTCCCATGAGAAAATCTGGACAATTTTCAAAATAGTCCCACGAAAACAGCTTCACATTCCCGCCTGTCATCCAACCTTTTCCCCTTAAGGCCTGCAGTTTTTATGAATCACCAGCCCTATTTACTGAATTTGGCCCTCCGCCTGGCGGAAGGTCTGGAGAAATGGCCGACAGCTTCTCTGGAGAAACATCGCCAGTTCATTTTATCACAACAGCAGCCCGACGGGGGCTTTTCAGGCAGGGAGGAAGGATCAGACCTCTATTATACGGGCTTTGCAGTGCGGAGCCTGGGAATTCTAGGTGGAGTTCAACCAGCAGAGTGTGGGAAGATCAGTGACTACCTCAGGCAGTTTCAGATCGAAAAACTGTCGACCATTGACCTCTTGAGCTGGCTGTACTGCGCATTGATTACGCAGGCTTCTGGTGGAGAAGATCTGCTGCAAACTGTTCCTGCAGACTGGAATTCAGAAATCGCCAGTTCGCTGGAACGTCTGAGAACGGCAGATGGAGGTTACGCGAAATCAGAACAGGGGGCACTGGGCAGCACTTACCACAGTTTTCTGATCGTGCTGATTTATCAGTTGATCGGCCTGGATCTCCCCGAACCCAATCGCCTGATTCAATTCCTCTATGACAGACAGCGCGACGATGGTGGTTTTGTCGAAATTTCCCCCATGAAGCGGAGTGGAACGAACCCCACAGCAGCAGCGGTCGCGACATTGAACATCCTGAACAGCATGGATGACGAACTCAAAAATGATGTTCAGGACTTCCTGAAGCAGGTCAAAAGTTCCGAAGGAGGCTTTCAGGCCAATACCAGAATTCCTTTCGCAGATGGTTTATCCACCTTTACCGGCTTATTGACCGCGCAGGATCTGGAACTGGAAGCATTGATTGACCTGGACCAGGTACAGAAATTCATGACCGAATGGCTGGAGTTTCCTACCGGAGGCTTTCGCGGAGCCAGCTGGGATGAACAGGCAGACGTGGAATACACGTTTTATGGACTGGGTGTGCTGGCTCTGCTGGGACGCTGAAACTACAGCCCGGGATTATTCGGAACTCTCTTCCAGATACAGCAGACGCCCGCAAGACTTACAGAACACGAGCCGCCCTGAGTTCAATTCGACGCGTAACTGAGGCTCAATCATGACGTTACAGGCAGAGCAGAATCGTCCAGCAACAAAAGCCAGCGCCCCGGCTCCATGCGATCGAACCAGTCTTGCAAACTGTACTTTAATACTGTCAGGAATGATCTGTTCTGCATCCGAGATCGCCGCATTACACTCTTTAATCTCTTCATCGAGTGAATCACGCATCGACGCGAAGTCTTGTTCCAGCTTTTTGGCTTCGGCGTGCGCTGCCTCTTTTTTCCTGACCCAATCCTGAACTTCCGTTTCAGTGGCGTCAATTTTATCCATCAGTTCCAGAATTTCATCTTCCAGCACACTGTTGGCCATCTGGTCTGCTTCAATCTGACCTTTGATAATGTCAAATTCTTTGTTGGAAGAAGCGGTATTCAGTTTTCCCTTCAGGCTCAGGATTTTTGCTTCATTGGTCTGCAGATCCAGATTTTTCTGGTGGACCTGCTTCTTCAATTGAATCACCTGGTCCTGCACCGCTTTGAGCTTGTCTTCCTGCAGTAATGCGAACTGTTCCTTCAGTTTAATTCGCTTGGGCCCCTGTTCTAATTTCTGATTCACATCATGCAATCTCAGATACAAATGATGTAAAGCTTTCAAACTGGCAGCAGTCGTCGACATGTTAAAGAACTCCAGAAACGCTCAATTTTGAGGCAATTAAGGTAGCGCCTCAGTGCTTTTATCTTGTTATAAAGATTTTTGTACTAAATAGCCAGACATACGCTGTAAAACTGATTGATCTTCTCAGGTCTCCCGGGAAAACGGGACTTCCGTCCCGTTCTGATCAAAAAAAACGCCGATCAGAACTGATCGGCGTTTGAATTTCAAATGCTGGCAGATGCTGTGGCATCCGCCGTCTCTTCTTCGGTTTCCCCCTGACCCCATTCCGGAACCAGGCCTTCTATGAAACCCTGCAGCTGTTTACTGCGGACAGGATGCTGTAGTTTTCTGACCGCCTTGGCTTCGATCTGACGCACACGCTCACGGGTCACTTTGAATATCCGACCGACTTCTTCGAGAGTGTAGGTGTAACCATCTCCCAGGCCGAATCGAAGTTTAATGATTTCGCGTTCACGGTAAGTCAGTGTTTTCAGAACATGGTCAATTTTGTCCTTGAGCATTTCCTGGCTGGCCGTATTCACCGGGCTGTCCGAATCAGAGTCTTCAATGAAATCACCGAAGTAGCTGTCTTCGCTCTCACCTACAGGTCGATCCAGGCTGATGGGATGTCGCGAAATTTTAAGCACACGTCGCGTCTCTTCCAGGCTGATGCCGGCGACTTCTGCTGTTTCTTCCAGAGTGGGTTCCCGACCTTTTTCCTGCAGTAACTGTTTACTGACCTTTCGCAACTTCGACATGGTCTCGATCATATGCACGGGAATTCGAATCGTACGAGCCTGGTCGGCAATCGCACGGGTAATAGCCTGACGAATCCACCAGGTAGCATAGGTCGAAAACTTATAGCCCCGTCGATATTCATACTTGTCGACTGCACGCATCAGGCCGGTATTACCTTCCTGAATCAGATCGAGGAAGCTTAAGCCACGATTGCGATATTTCTTGGCGATCGAAACGACGAGTCGCAGGTTACCGCCGGAAAGTTCACGCATTGCCGTTTCATAATCCAGGTAACGCTGCTTGACGGCTTTAATGCGTTCCCGCAGTGTTTCCGGAGTCTCCATGGTCATCGCGACCAGGTCCTGCAGTTCCCGCTCGAGGTTCGCGCGGTCATCCTTGGAATTTTTGATTCGCATATCGCCCATATCGCGAATTGAATCTTCCAGTTCCGTCATGCGGTGGGAAATCTGCTCCAGGCGTTTCATGCCAATCTGCAGACGCTGAGTCCGCAAGCTCAACTCTTCGATCAGGGTCGCCATTTTGCGACGACGTTTCTGCAGTGCCGCATAAGCTTCCGTGCGTTCGCTTTTGCTCAACTCCGGATTGACGAACTGATGGAAATCGGCGGCGTTTTTACTGCTCAGGTATTCGAGCGTCTTAAGGTTGTGAGGCATCCGCCCGAGAATCTGGTTCTTCTCGAGACCTTCTGTGACGGAAACCTTGATGGTCCGGTCAAAGGGAAGTTCGCCTTTATGTACCTTGTCGAGGATTTCAATCGCCTGACGCATCGCATAGTCGCTGCTTAATAATTCACGACGGAAGCGACGACGGGTGATTTCAATTTTCTTCGCCAGACGAATTTCTTCATCCCGTGTCAGTAGAGGAATTTCCCCCATCTGCGTCAGGTACATCCGCACGGGATCATCGATCCGCCGGGAAAGATCATCTGAGGAGCGGGAGCGGCCTTTGGCCTTTTCCGGCTGTAAGATCGTGATGATCTGATCGGGTATGATGTCTAACTCAATCTCCTCAATCGTCAGCAGGAGATTATCCAGCTTCTCGGGATTCAGCGCTTCATCAGGCAGATAGGCACTCACCTGATCGTAAGTCAGGTAGCCCTGTTTTTTGCCATTTTCAATTAGTTCATTCAATCGGGCGTCGAGTCGGTGCACGTTGCTTCTCCCAATCAGTCTGGTTAGATTCTCTAGTGAATTTTTTTAATGTTTCGTTTTTGATGAAATTCAGATGCTTGACGTAACAGTTCTTTTGCATCAGAACTCAAACTCTGGTTCTGGGCCTTCTGGAACAGCAGCCCTTTGTTTTTTTCGTGGTGTTTCTGTTCATCCCGCCATTTGAGATTCTTGATGGAATGCTTTAAAAAATGGGGAATTCCCTCAAGTGGTGCCGGATCATCAAGCAGCTTGGCGTGAACTGCTTTCTCACGGGCATGGGCGTCAATTTTGACAACCAGCTGCTTCAGATCCGGATCATCAATGCGATCCAGGATGCGATTGACATCCGGTACAATCCCCTCTTCAGTCAAATCGATGCTTAACTGATAAAGAAATCGAAGCTGGGGATTTTTCAGGTTGGCAGGGGAGATATGCTGCAGAATACGAGTGACACATTCGGGGTACACAAAAATGATTTCAAGAAGTTCGCTCTCAAGTTGATTGTCTTTCGTTGAATTATCTGCTTCCTGGGTGTATCCGGAAGTGTCAGTCGGTCTCGGAGTCGAGTTAGATTCGCTGGAGGAGTGATTCGTTTTCAGACCCGGGTTTGTTTTTTGTTTGACTTCACTCAGTCGTTTTCGGACAACTGATTCGTGTAAACCCAGTCGATCTGCCAACTTTCTTAATATGATGTCTTCACGAATTTTGCCGGTTAAGTTGGGGCTTGACGCCAGTAACTCCAGCATCTCTTCTAAAATTCGGTGCTGGCCGTCAATTGACTCCAGTCCAAATTTCTGGAGACAGACATTCAGCTTGAAATTCCAGGCTTCCGGAGCATGCGCGATCAACTGCTTCAACTGCTCGGCTCCCTGTTCTTCTAAAAATTCCGCAGGATCTTTCCCTGCAGGCAGTGTTAAAATTCGTAAATCCACTTCCTGAGCGATGAATTTGATTAAAGATCGCTCGGCAGCCTGTTGGCCCGCATTATCACCATCAAAAACTAATACGACTTTTCGCGCCAGACGTTTGAGATAAGAAACATGCGTTTCCGTCAAAGCAGTTCCTAATGTCGCGACCACGTTCGTCACGCCAAACTGATGTGCTGTAATGCAATCAGTATACCCTTCGACGACAACGACCGTTTCTGTTTCACGAATGGTCTGGCGCGATTCGTCCAACCCAAACAACAGCTTACTTTTAGTGAAAATAATGCTTTCAGGACTGTTAAAGTATTTGGCAATCCCGTCGGACGCAGAGCCGGGCAGGATCCGTCCCCCAAACGCAACAACCCGTTTCCGTTCGTCGCGAACCGGAAACATGACCCGATTGACGAAATAATCGGAATAGCGTGACTGACCTTCCTTTTTAAAGATCAACCGAGCTTCTGCCAGCAGGCTCTCTGGATAAAAGGACCGGGATCGATTCACCAGCCATTGCCAGTCGTTGGGGTGAAAGCCGAGTCGAAACTGCTGAATCGTTTCTTCTGTGTAGCCCCGGTCTTCCATCAGATAACGACGGGCCATCTCCCCTTCGCGGGTATTCATCAGACAGTCATGAAACTGCTCTTCGGCCCATTTCATCACATCGAACAAGGTCGTCTTTTCCACAACATTCGAGCGGGAGGCAGCGTTTGACTGTCCTGAGAAACGGGGCATTTCCAGATGGGCTCGTTCGGCCAGAATCTTCAATGCTTCAAAAAAATCGACATCGTCGTATTTCTGAACCCACTCATAACAGTCTCCCCCGGTATTACAGACCCAGCAGCGCCAGGTCTCACGATCGGGGTAAACAAACAGCGAGGGATTATGATCATTATGAAACGGGCAGATGCATTTGAAATCGCGGCCATTGGGAGTCAGCTGGACTGACTCGGAAACCAACTCGACCAGGCTTGTTCTCTGGCGGACCAGTTCTTTGAAATTTTGATCAAATCCTGGCGACACCAGTTTCTCCTGAACAGTTCAAATAGCGGCCCCAGAAGTCACTTTTCTTCTATCAGTGAAAAGTGAACATACACACATGTCACAAGAGGGCTTCCCTGCTCAGCTTTGCGTACTCAATTCTACCCCATAGATCGGGCCGGTCAAGAAAATCCCATTCACGATTCCCGACTCTGATCGTTGCTTAAGCTCAAAATTTATATAATGTTACAAGAACACCTAACCATACAGGTGCCTGTAAAACCATAAAGCAAACCAGGCTTCTGCCAGTTGCTTAAACGGTATAGTCGGAGTCGGCTTTCTCGAGGGGGCAGACAGGACTAGACAGTTGGTTTATATGAATTAGTCCTATTATAGCTGCCCCATCGCAGTCTGCAATCATGGCCTCAAAGAATTCCTGTCGTCAGCGCAGCAACAGAAAATTTCCGCGCGGGAGAACCCGCTGCTTCTGAGCATTATTCGGCAGCTGCTTCCTGGGGAGCTTCGTTTTTCACGAGTTGAAAGAGCGAGATATTGCCGAATTTTTCATTGCATTTCGGGCACTTGGTTTTAGCAATCGCTTTACCGGCCTTGCCCCCGATTCGCTCTTTTTTACGGGAATCTTCACTGACGATCAACTGACATGCCTGGCATTGTCTGCCCGCCAGCGTCAGTTCGATTTCAGGATCAGCCTCGTAAAATTCCAGGTTTTCGTTATCCAGAACCTCAAACGATTCCTCACTGTAGTGGCAGGTTACCTGTTGCATCTGATCTGTCAGCGGGACTCCTGAATCCTGTCCCAGTTGATCGATGCCATAGAATTCCGACAGTGCTTCCACCAGTTTGCGATATTCGCTGAGTGAGAATGTCAGGTACTGATTTTCCTTGGAATCTTCCTGTTTGGGCAGGGCAATCGCAATCCGACCTTTTCCGAACACAGGGACTCCTGCGAACACCGATTCATGATCGTACATCGTGGGAAACACAACGCGTAATTTGGGAATCTTCTCAGCCGGGACGATTTGCACGCTGGCTGCCGGAATTTCGCCTTCGTCTTTTTCTTCGCGCAGGTGTGCAGCAATTTCTGCTCTGGCTTTCTCCAGTTTGTCTTTGGAACCTCCGCCGAGAAGCCCACCTTTGGCCAGAACCAGTACGAGCATCTTTTCAGGAGAAATCGCCAGATCGACCTGAGTAAACGTCTTTTCCAGACTGTTTGGTTTTAATTTCAGCTTGGTAGGGTCAATCGCATGCAGTTTGATCCCTTTGAGCCAATGTGTGTAAGCCCCGGCGTTGAAGCCTTCAACACCTTCTGTTCCTGCCTGTGCGTCTGCAGTCGCTGTCTGCTCTGCATCTTCCTCTTTGGGAGCGCCCTGGGGCACCAGATACATCACATTACAGGCAGGACATTTTCCAGCCGCACCCCGATATTCTTCGCGAACTCGAATACGATGCCCATTCGGACAATATACGACGATGCCGCCTTCAATATTTCCCGCCTTGCGGCGTCGACGACGTCCCCCTTTGCGCCGTTTCTTCTCTTCTTTTTCCTCTTCGATGGCAACGTTAAACAAAACGTCACCCCCGGTTGCCACGGAATGATCTTCCGCCGGGGCATCGGCGACCTTTTTGGCTTTGTCACTCGGTGCGGGTGCCTCGGATTCTGTTTCCGCTTCTGTCTTTTGACTGGCTTCTACCTGCGATTCTTCCCGTGCCAGGGGAATCGTGGTCTGTTCCTCTTCTTCCGGGGAATCCGTATCGCCATCCATCTGGAAATCATCGTCACTGGCTTGATATTCAGTCACGTCGATGCTCTGATCCAGCTCAAAATCGTCGTCGTCCCGATCTGAATAATCAGTCATCGTGGCTGTGGAACTGCGGGATTCCTGCTCTTCCGACTGGTCGGTTTCTTCAGGTAGCGGACTGAAGATCATCGGTGCCGGATTCTCCTGCATTTTCCGATAGGCTTCGGCAATGTCTTCCCGCATGAAGGAACCGCAATTCCAGCAGCGGACAAGTCCCGTACGAACCATTTCGTTACACAGCGGACACGGTATTTCCGAAGGATTTTTATTCTGTTCATCCGGAGTTATGCCATTTGACATAATAAATCCCTGTTTGGATAGATAATGACGTGAAAGTGAAATTAGAAAACAGATAAAATGTTTAGTGCTTCTGCAAATGAATTATGATCAGGATTCGCAAAGATTAAGAAATGTCAGAAGCACAATGCAGGTCAGCAGTAAGATAATAAGATATTTTGGTAAACTGGAACATCTGGCAAAAAAAGTTGCGCTTCATCCAGATTAACAAAGCGACAGGCTGATTGCAGTAATGTTTTCCACTTTTAGTAATATTATAATCTCTCAGACCTCAGACTACCCTTTACTCAGAAAAAAGAGTCGCTCAAATCTGAAGAACGGTTATCATAAACCTAGTTTATTCCCTTTCGAAATCAAGATGAAGATTCGGTTTAGAGGAATCTGAATTGCTATTATAGAATAATCAATCCCACAGGAATGCTCAAGGGTACACATACCTGGCTTCATTAAACCCTGTAACCTGATTATTCGAAACGAGATCCTGATCACATCGGATCCTGTCAGCAGACATTATACATCAGCGAAACGTTATCTATAAGTCCCCTATCTCGACAGAAATTAAGCCCTCATGCCCAATGTGGAACAATATCTTAAACCGGAAGTCATTCAGACGGTGGCGCGGCTGGATCTGCGGGCCAAATTCATCGTCGAAGGCTTTCTGAGCGGTCTGCATGCCAGCCCCTATCATGGATTCAGCGTCGAATTCAGCGAACATCGCCGCTATTCGCAGGGAGATGACCCGCGCGATATCGACTGGCAGGTCTATGCCAAAACAGACCGGTTCTACATCAAGAAATACCAGGCCGAAACCAATCTCACCGGATACCTGATCCTCGATCTCTCTGAAAGCATGGCCTACACGTATCGCCAGAAGCTTTCCAAATTTGATTACGGTATCTGCCTGGCCGCATCCCTGGCCTACATGATGATTCATCAACAGGACCCGGTGGGACTGATTACCTTCGGAGATCGGATTAAAAACTTCCTCCCGGCCCGCAGCAAGCGCGGGCAGCTGGGTAATATACTGGCGATGCTGGCGAATTCGCACCCCAGCGGGACGACCGAGATCGGGCAGAATATCCAGCAGATCGCCTCGATGGTCAAACATCGCAGCCTGTTAATGATTTTCTCAGATCTGCTCACAGACCAGAAAAGTGTACTCGACAGTCTGCAGCGTTTGAGATATGCAGGTCATGATGTCATCCTGTTTCATATTCTTGATGAAGCGGAAGTCTACTTTCCCTTTGAAGGAATGGTCGACCTGAAAGAGCCTGAAGGGGGCGACTCCCTGGTTCTGGATGCAGAAGGCATGAAAGCCGACTACCTGGAAGCAGTGAGTGAACTCCGAGGAACTTACAGGGAAAAACTGCTCGCGATGGGCGTGGATTATGTTCCCCTCGATACCAGTATGCCTTTTGACAAAGCATTGATCGAATATCTCTCACAGCGCAAAGCCCGTTTCTGAGAAGCATTACAGAATCCCCTCGACCTGCAGAACCCGGTGCCGCCCGAAGTCGTTCCGGAATCTATCCGCATGAACACAAAGCCTTGTCAAATGTAACCGACTCCCCACTCGTCGGGGTTAAGTTATACGGATTCGTAGTTGTATACAGGTTGCAGTGACCACGTTCTTGAAATCTTAACCCAGTATGCCACTCTAATAGCTTGCAAGTGCTGCTCTGCAATTTTAGAGTGTTATTCACTTTGGATCATTGTTTTCGAATGGATTCCTGAGCTTCTGGCCCCTGTCATGGATGCTGGCCTTGCAGTGATCTGCTGCCTGCTCTGTTTTTTCATTTCCTTGTCAGGAAGTTGAAATTTTTACCAACAGAGCACTGAAACAAATCGTACTAAACTCGCAGATTTTCTAGCGTTAGTATTTGTTGGTTCTTTTTTAGGACTGAGAAACCGTTCTTATACTGCTTATAAACTAACTACAACAGTGGAGCTAAGAACCGCCAATGGACAATGAGTCAGTGATTCAGATTAGCAATCTGACAAAGATCTATCGTGATTTCTGGGGCCGCAAAAAAGTTCGCGCACTCAATTCATTAAGCCTGGAAGTAAAAAAGGGAGAGATCTTTGGTCTGCTGGGCCCGAACGGCTCCGGTAAAACGACCACGCTGAAACTGCTTCTCGGCCTGCTGTTCCCCTCGGAAGGGGATATTAAAGTTCTCGGCCAGCCAGCCTCGAACGTGGAAAAAAACGAACGCATCGGCTATCTGCCTGAAGAATCCTATCTGTACCGTTTCCTGAATGCGGAAGAAACGCTCGATTTCTACGGACGATTGTTCAAGATGTCCGCCAAGGAACGCCGCGAGCGATCAGCCGAGCTGATCGAAAAAGTCGGCTTAGGTCACGCCAAACGCCGCCAGCTCAAAGAGTATTCCAAGGGGATGACCCGCCGAATCGGTCTGGCCCAGGCGCTGATCAACAATCCCGACCTGGTCATGCTGGATGAACCGACCAGTGGTCTCGACCCGCTGGGAACCGACGACATGAAACGCATGATTGTCGAACTCAAGGAGCAGGGTAAAACCGTGCTGATGTGCAGCCACCTGCTGGCAGACGTTCAAGATGTCTGCGATCGCATTGCGATTCTATACGGCGGTGAACTCAAAGTGATGGGACGCGTGGATGACCTGCTCAAAGAACAGGAAGAAACACAGATCCTGACTTCGAAACTGAGTGATGAAGCCATCAATGAAATTAAACAGGTTGTCGCGAAACATAATGGTACAGTCGATACGGTCGATCATCCCACGGCGACTCTGGAATCTCTGTTCCTGAAAACGGTCCAGGAGAGTAAAGAGCGACCCGGGCAACGCTTCGTTCCCGAGACGGAAAAGAATAAAACGGCAGAGTAAGCTGACTGCAGATTGTGCATGATGCTGCTCACGATCATTGACTCTGGCTCTGCTGCAGAAATCGGCAGACATCATTTCCGCTGAGATGTTATTCACAGAAGTAAATCATTATGTCTTTTGATCCGATTCCTTATGACACGTTTAGTGCTTTCATACATTTCCTCAGTGTATTCGGAAGCGCCATGCTGCTCGCGTTGATTGTCTGCCTGATTGTGGGGGTGATTACCCGTGGTACGAAAGGAATTACCGATGTCTTCATGGCAATCGGCGACTTTTTCGTCCAGATCTTCCACCTCTCCTGTCGCCGCATCTGGTCGCTGAGCGTACTTACGATTCGCGAGTCGCTGCGACAGAAAATTCTGTTTGTCTTCATCATTTTCGCCGTCCTGTTCATGTTTGCCGGCTGGTTCCTCTCGGGGGCCGCTGACAGACCCGACCTGCAGATACAGTCCTATATCGACTTCGTTTTAAAAGCCATCAGCTGGCTCGTGATACCGATCATGCTGCTGCTGGCCTGCTGGTCACTGCCTGAAGACATCCGCCTGAGAACCATTCATACCGTTGTCACGAAGCCCACTTATCGAATTGAGATTGTCATGGGCCGGATGCTGGGGTTCACCCTGCTGGGCAGTGTCATTCTGCTGGTGATGGGCACCGTCGGCTATATCTGGATCAATCGACAGGTCCCGGAATCCGCACAGTATCAACTGGTTTCCAAAGTTCCCGTGTACGGTAAAATCGCTTTCACCGACCGTGAAGGCGCCCCCACGACAGCCGGGATTAATGTCGGGGACGTCTGGATGTACCGCAGTTACATCGAAGGTGCCACCAAAGCCCGGGCAATTTACACATTCGAAGGGATCGATCCCGGTGATGCCATCGATGACAAGCTGGTTCTGCAGTCGTCATTCGAAGCCTTCCGCACCCATAAAGGAAACATGGAAAAGGGCGGGATCCTCTACCAGTTCATCTTTGTGAATGAAGACAAAAACCTGCGTGTGCCGACCAGGCCCCTGGTCAACAAGGAATACTCGGAAAACGTTCTGGAAGTGAATCGAAAAATCAAAGACGATGATGCCGAGGGCGGCGAGGGAGTCGAACTCGATATCTTCGATGACCTGGTTGATAAAGACGGCAATTTAACCGTCGAGGTCCAGTGTCTCGAAGCGGGACAGTTACTGGGCATGGCCCGTCCCGACCTCTTTGTGCGAACTCCGGACCGTGCCTTTGTGGTCGGGTATTCAAAAGCGGTACTGGGTATCTGGATGCCGATGGTGCTGGTCATCATGCTGGGCGTCACCATCAGCTGTTTTGTGAAAGGCCCTGTCGCCATCCTCACCACGCTGACTGTGGTCATGGTCGGATTCATGTCGAAAGAGTATATGAATGAGATTCTGAGCGGCAAAATGGAAGCCGCCGGCGCGATTGAAGCCTGGTATCGACTGATCACTCACATGAATTCTCAAACAGAATTACCCGCTGGTCCCGTAAAAGTAATAATCGAAACGGTCGATGCTGGTATTATCAACTTCCTCTGGCTCTGCCAGCAGGTGATCCCCAACTTTGGCATCTTTTCCAATATGCGTGAATATGTGATTAAAGGTTTTGATGTCTCCTGGAGTGCAGCACTGCTGCCGGGGATCGCGACGACCGCGGCTTATATTCTTCCTTGTTTAATTGTTTCATTCTATAGCTTGAAGCTTCGCGAATTGGAGGCGAAATGAACAACCTCTCTTCCAAACATCGTAAACTGGCATACGTTATTGCCATCATTATCCTGCTGATCCCGGTGATCTGGCTGGGTATGCCTTCCACGGGTGAAGAAGGTTCTGGTGGTCAGCTGGCCCAGTTACGTGTCAAACATGAACTGGGGGAAAGCACACTGGGTGACGTTGATCCCTCAAGTGCCTCCATGAACTTCGTCCTGCTGGGACTGCGCGGGATCGCCACGAACCTGCTCTGGATCGATGCCAACGAATACCAGAAGAAGAAGGACTGGGCGAAACTCCGCTCAACCGTCGATTCCATCATTCTGCTGCAGCCTCACTACATGAAAGTCTGGGACTTCCAGGGCTGGAACCTGGCGTACAACGTATCTGCAGAATGGGATGCCGTCGAAGACCGCTACTTCTGGGTCAAGGAAGGCATCAAGTTCCTCAATGAAGGGGTCACGCGTAATGAGCGATATCCTGAACTGGACTGGAAAGTCGGTAACCTGCATGGCCAGAAAGTAGGACGCTCTGATGAATGGCGCCAGTTCCGCCGCTTCTATAAAGTCGACCCTGATACCGAACGCTACGAAGGGGGTCCAGACCCGGAAATCAATCCCGATCGCCTCGATAACTACCAGGTGGCCAAAGAACATTTCCTGATCGCCAACGATAAAGAGCTCAAACACAAACAACATCTGCAGATGCGGATGCTGTTCCGTGGTTCTCCCTGGCACGCCCAGTTCGACTATGCCAACGCCATGCAGCGTGAAGGTACCTTCGGCAAACAGCGTACTGATGCCTGGAAACGGGGCTTTGATGAATGGACCGAGATTTACGGCCGCGAAGAGTTCATCACTCCTAAAGGACCGATCGTACTGGAATGGACAGACGCCGATATCAAAGCCCTGGCGGCTCGTGATGAATCGATTACGGAAGAAGATGTACGTCACTGGACGAATCGCTACCAGGATACTTCCAATTATCGGTTCTGGCGAACCCGCGCTCTTTCCGAGTCCGAAGAAACGACGATCAAAGCTCACAAAGATATCTATGACGGCGAGCAACTTTTCCGCAGCGGTAAATTTGATGAAGCCAAAGCCAAACTGGAAGAAGGAATGGCCTTGTATGCGACCGTCCTCAACAAGTATCCCAGCCTGTTATCAGAAGACCTGGCTATTGAAGAAGGTCTGCAGGCCGTCATCCTCTGGCGTTACATCCATGACCTGAAAGGTCTGCAGGTACCAGCCAGCTTCCCGCTGAAACCGTTGTGGAACAAAGAACAGGGCCGGGTTCCTGAACTCGAAAACGACCTGCGTCGTCGTTACGGAATTCAGTAAAATCCAATCGGTCAGTTAATCAAACCGAAAAGAGCCAGCTGCCGATCACAGCTGGCTCTTTTTTTGTTTCCTCCGTCCCACGGTTCAATCCGCCACGTATGCTTTCTGAACCTCATCCGCGGATAAAGCCCGACGATAGAGTTTTACATCTTTCATATTGCCATTGAAATAATCATGGGCACCAAAGCCGATCTTCAACGGTTCCGAATTGGTTAAATCGAAGTCAGCCGGATTAAACTCAGCAGAAGTCGCCACCAGCTTCCCATCCACATACAGTTTCAGACGGTCCTTTTCTTTCACTGCCACAATCTGCCGCCAGCCCGGCTTGAGCGCCGTGTCATACGTCACGTTCTTACCGGCTTCGATCGAATGCACGCGCCCCGCAGGCAATGTGCCGGCAAACAGTCTGCCCTGGAAGACAGCCATCGACCACACCCGCCGATAACGTACATCGGGCGTCATGTCGAGCCGCCCCGTATTCGTCCAGTCGACGCCGCCGTTATAGCGATAGACTTCTGCCAGTGGCAATGAGCCGGAGTACATGGCGCCGTTGTACACAACCAGCGGCATACTCTCTTTCTCGTCCCCCAATTTGCCTGCCAGGTTCCACTGATTTTTCCCGGCGTAGCGGTACACTTCCGCGTGTGGCCACTCACTCACATACAGATCTCCCTCGTACACGGTGAACCCATACGTCTGTGTGGATTCTCCCACCTTGCCCGCATGCGACCAGTTCTTCCCGTCAAAGCGGTAGACGGCTCCTTCATCGTAACCCGATGCATACAGATCGCCGTTATAAACCGCCAGCGCTTCGACCCGCTTTCCATCCGGTACGCCGCACGACGTCCAGTTTTTGTCACCATCGTAACGGTAGAAGGCAGCCGGTGCATACATGGAAGAGGCATACAGCTTCCCCCGATATACGACCATGCCGTTGATGGCTTCGACATCGGGAAGTTTGCCGCAGTGCACCCACTTGCTGTTGCCTTCATAACGATAAACGTTTCCCCCGTGATGCGGATTATCCGATTCCGACAGCGAGGAACCTTTCAAGCGATACTTGCCAGTCCCCGCATAGAGCTTCCCCTCATAGACTGCCAGTGAAGAAACCGCATTACACACATCGGGAGTCCCGCAATCGACCCATTTCTGATCCTGATCAAAGCGATAGACGTGACCGGCGGCCGACTCCCCCGGCACACAGGTTCCGGCATACAGATTCCCGTCATAAACCGCCATGCTGTAAATCAAAACGGCATTCCCCAGCTGACCATGATCGGTCCATGCTGCATCGATTTTGCCATTGTCGATTCCGAACTGCAGATGCCGGTCGTTCGACTGGCTGCTGGTCACGCCGGCATGATTCTTGATGCTCAACTGAAAACCACGTCGCGTCTTCCGATCGTATTTGCTGAGCAGCGTTCCCAGTACATCGTCCAGATCGGCACTGGTATGTACCGTCAAGGAGAGGGAAAATTCATTCGTCCCCAGCTCAAGCGATTTGGCATGAGGGACTTCGAGAAACGCTTTCCGCCCGTCAAAAACAGCCGGTTGATCGGGGATCAACTCAACACCGTGATTGATCGTTTTCAGTTTGAAAGCACTACGGTCCTGTGAGTCCCCCTGTAATCGCCAGTCGCCCAGCAAAGCAGGCTCCTCAGCATGCAACGTCGAACACTCAAACACCGTCATATTCAGAAGCAATATCATCAGCCAACAGAATCCAGGTCGTATCATCAGTTTTCACCTTACCTAATACAGAACAGAGAACAGTCTACTCAGACCAATTATTAACAAATCTAACAAATTCGACGTCTAAAAAAA
>TARA_R100001132_G_C3275653_1_pt1 | contig 19076 bp, 16 predicted proteins | sample TARA_R100001132 | Tara Oceans TARA_R100001132 (sample SAMEA2621247) | marine metagenome | biome: marine biome (ENVO:00000447); feature: mesopelagic zone (ENVO:00000213); material: "saline water (ENVO:00002010), including plankton (ENVO:xxxxxxxx)" | depth 800 m | reverse complement strand
GACTGTGTCCAGTTTTACTGTAGCGTCTCCAGGACCATTTGGAGCGAGTATAATAGATTGAGAGACACTATAGTTAAATGTGATACGCTCTAAAAGTTATCGATGACTTCTCGGCCTGAACGGGTGCCTAATGCCTGTAAAATGGTTTGACTGATGTTTTCCGAAATGAAGCGGCAGGAACCATCGACCAGACAAACCTGAACTCCGCCATCATGCAGACTGCGCATGGCAGCAATCTGGGTTCCGTCGTTGGCCTCGCTGCAGGGCATTTCCGTGGTACTGCTGCATCTGCTCAGAATGTCGGCTGTCCGGCTGTTCGGACTGCGTCCCGCACTGAAGGCAGAGCCTCCCATCCCGGAATAAACCCAGGCACCACGGGCATCGGCGGTCACATCATTCAGATAGGCTAATTCACCCACCAGAAAGGTGTTGGTCGTTCCATCTTTGATATCCCGGATATTCACGGACGAATTCATTGTAAACACGCCGCCCGTGGTATTGTTATAAGAAGCCGTCAGGTCCCCTGAACCATAATTGGCTCCATAGTTTCCGCGTGACATGTGCTCCAGAGAACGGAAGGCAACATTGCTGCGCCGGTCCCAGGGGTGGCTGGGGCAGCGATAGGCGGCAGGAGAATAATGTCCGAAGATGTTATTCATGTAATCCAGTGGATCGCCGGCATTCAATACCGGTACCGCATTTTCCCATAAGGCGCTCTGTTCCATCTGGGGCAGAACAAAGACCAGCCAGTTGCCTCCCATACTTTCCCCATTGAAGCTGCCACACTCCTGGGCGCCGGTCAGGATGGTGGGGGGATTCCCAGCACAGGGGCCGATCACACCACCGGGAGGAAAGACATTGTGCGTGTCATGGTAATTCTGTAACGCCAGTCCCAGCTGTTTCAGATTGTTTTTACAGCTGCTGCGACGGGCGGCTTCTCGTGCCTGTTGCACGGCAGGTAAGAGTAAGGCGATCAATATCGCGATAATGGCAATGACGACCAGCAGCTCAATTAAAGTAAATCCTCGGCGTTTTCTGGAAGTCTGATTCACGGGCTTAACTACGAATAGTAAGCGTTGCATCATGCTCTCCTTCATAAATAAAAAATGACATAGGACAATTTCTGTTTTGAAAACCATTCCGATGTATGAGTGCAGGGCTCTCCCGTCTGGGAGCTTCCCTGCGCATACTATGAAAATGATTTCTGTGAGCAGAATCACTGACAGACTGAGTTTTAAGGTCTGTCAGTGATCTCGAGCGTTTTTTCACGAGCAGCAGCGAAAGGCAATCTGGTTCTGATCCAGATCCATACTCAGGGATGGCTTAAGGATCGGTGTATTCGGGAGTCGGAGTCGAATCGCCGGGCACACCTTCCTCTGGTTCTCCGGAACAACCAGAAGTTGTCAGAGCCAGACAGGTAAAACAAAACATACATAACAATAATTTCTTCATCACTAGTCTTTCCGATAATAGAATCTTACAGATAAGTCGAGGAATGATTTTGCTGATCATTCCCCGACTTGTACTTGTTGAATAAACCTGAACCCAATCTGCCTGAGCCTGATTGCACCGTGCGATCTCAGGCAGTTCAAATGATTCTTGAGAGGGTTCGGTCTTAGAAGTTGTCGATGACTTCACGACCCCCGCGGGTACCCAATGCACTCCAGATCGTCTGGCTGATGTTTTCTGAAATGAAGCGGCCGGAACCATCTACGAAACAGACCTGCACACCACCACTATGCAGACTGCGGGCAGCGGCAATTTGAGTTCCATCATTCCCTTCGGTGCAAGGCTGTTCCGTCGTTGTACTGCAGCTGGCCAGAATGTCGGCCAGCGTACTGTTCGGGCCACGGCCGGCACTGAAAGCGGATCCCCCCATCCCGGAATAAACCCAGGCACCACGTGCATCAGCAGTGACATCATTGGTGTAAGTCAACTCACTGACCAGCAATGTGTTGGTGGTACCATCTTTGATGTCACGGATACTCACAGAAGAATTCATCGTGAATACACCACCTGTCAGGTTATTGTAAGAGGCTGTCAGATCACCAGCGCCGTAGTTGGCACCATAATTGGCACGGGACATATGCTCCAGAGCCCGGAATGCCACATTGCTGCGACGGTCCCAGGGATGGCTGGGGCAACGATAAGCTACGGGCGAAAAATGACCAAAGACGTTATTCATGCTGTCCAGCGGATTTTGTGTATTCAGAATGGGAGCCGCTTTTTCCCACAAAGAACTTTGTTCCATCTGAGGCAGAATAAAGACCATCCAGTTTCCCCCCATACTCTGCCCACTGCATTCCTGGCTGCCTGAAAGATTAGTGGGAGGCGTACCGGCACAGGTTCCAATCACACCACCGGGAGGAAAGACGCCATGTGTGTCATGGTAGTTTTGTAGAGCCAGCCCCAACTGCTTGAGGTTGTTTTTGCAGCTGCTGCGGCGGGCGGCTTCCCGCGCCTGCTGCACTGCGGGTAACAGTAACGCAATCAAAATTGCGATGATGGCAATTACCACCAGTAATTCAATCAAAGTAAATCCACGACGTGGTGCTGATTGAACAGCACGCGCACCGGCAAGGCGCGAAAAGCGAAGAAGCATCAAGCATCCCCTCAAAAGCAAAGAATGAAAAATAAAAATTGTTTCAGCGTTTCAAGGCACTTTGCTGCCGGTGTCGGTCTTGACTGACCAGGGCTCGGGGGAAGAAAACTTCACACTCCGAATTTTTGGGAATCTTACTGATGGATTATTAAGATTACATGTCCGAAAAATGAATACTTCTACGTGAGCATCGCCGGTTCAGACCACAACAGAATCACAGCAGGCGACGAACCAGGAGTTTGTTCGTGAGAAGAATCCCCGTTTCTCAGCTGCTTTCATTCGATTTGAATCGAAGCCTGAACTCAAAAAAAGCCGACGCCAACAACAGGTAACCATCGATTCTTTATTTACCAGAAATTGTTCCGTTTCATTTTCAAGTGCTGGCGCGTCAGGAATCATCCAGCATTACTCCGGCAGTCAGACAGTGCTGCAGCAGCGACTGGCGGTAAAGTATTTTGACTTATTCCACATTTTTCCCAAAAAACCATGTAACGCTGTGGTAATGCAACCAGTAGGGAAAACCGATTCTGACCGGTTAATAAACGATATCTGTCGGTCGGGGATTGACGACAATCAGGGGTTTTCGCATAGTAAAGGATGCCACTTACCGCTCCGACTTTCCTGGCAGGAGCCAATGCCCCAACGATTTGCCCAACTGATTTGACAGAGGAACCCGCTCACATGCAGAAATCACCGAAACCCAGGCTGATTTGTCTGACACTGGCATATTTCGTGATATTTCCGGCTCTGATTTTTCTTCTCTCCGGCTCGGAGATATCAGCGGCAGAACAGACGCAGACATTACGGGTTCTCTGTTACAACATCCATTATGGACAGGGAACCGACGGAAAATATGATGTCGCCCGGCTGGCAAAAGTCATTAATGATACAAAGCCGGACCTCGTCGCGCTGCAGGAAGTGGATGTCGGTGTGAAACGCTCCGGGCGAGTCCATGAAGCACAGCGTCTGGCCGAGCTCACAGGTCTGGCGGTCCGGTTCGGCCCGACGCAACATTATGAAGGAGGCCTGTTCGGCAACGCTGTTCTGACACGACTGCCGATTCTGGACGTAATGATCCAGCCTTTACCTTATACGGAAAGTACGCCGCAACTGGTGACTTACCCCCGTGGTGCAGTCATTGTGACTGTCCAGGGGAAAAACGGAAAACCACTCCGATTTATCAGCACGCATTTTCAACATAATCTGCCGGAAGACCGTATCGAAGAGGCGAAAGCGATCAACAGGCTTTTCACTTCAGATTCCGAGATCCCCACCATCCTTGCGGGTGACATGAATGCCACTCCTGATGCGGAACCGATTCAGATCCTCCTGAAACAATGGACTAATGCCATCGATGAAAAAGCCACGCCGACCGCTCCCTCCACCAAACCCCGGTCGCGCATCGATTACATTTTTTTCAGACCGGCTGCTGATTTTGAAATCATTGAAACCAAAGTCATCGACGAGCCCCTGGCATCCGACCATCGGCCGGTCTTTGCCGTGCTGAAATGGAAACAGAAATAAGTTCCAGCGACATTTTCAGAAGTCTCTATCACAGATATTGAAAGTTCGGTCATGCGTCATTGTTTCAACTGCTTTGCTCTGATTTTTGTGTTCCCGGTATTTCTGAAGGCTGCGGAACCCCAGGCAACCTCCGTCAGTTCGATTCGCGTTCAGCCCGGTTTTCAGGTCGAGTTGCTGCGTTCTGCACAGCAGGACGAAAGCTCCTGGATCAGCATGACCTTTGATGACCGGGGCAGAATCATTCTCGGGCTTGACGATGTGGGCCTCGGTCGCATCACATTAAATAACGATCCGACTAAAACCAGTTTCGAAAAAATCGACACTACGTTCAAACACCCGCGCGGCGTCCTGTATGCGCATGACAGTCTGTATGTGAGTGAGACCAATGGTGAGGGACTGCATCGCCTGAAAGATACCACCGGCGATGACCAGTTTGACCAGAGGCAGCTCCTGAAAAAGCTGGACTACCGCAGTCGCTTCGGGCATGGCCATAATCAGATTGTGCTCGGCCCGGATAAGAACATCTACCTGGTCGTCGGCAACGATGTCGCGTTTCCGGAAGGCATCTCCCCCGATTCACCCTACCGCAATCCCCGGAACGATCATCTGCTGCCCAACCCGCACGACGCCGGCCAGGACAACCGGGTCGGCTACATCCTGAAAACCGATCCGGACGGTAAGGCATGGGAAATCGTCGCAGGCGGCTTTCGCAACCAGGTTGACATGGCATTCAACCCGGACGGGGAAATGTTTACCTACGACGCCGACATGGAATGGGATATCGGGCAACCCTGGTATCGCCCGACCCGCATCAACCATATTATTCCCGGCGGAGAATATGGCTGGCGGTGGGGGACCGGCAAATGGCCCGAGTATTATGCTGACAGTTTACCTTCCACACTCAATACCGGCCTGGGTTCTCCCACAGGCATGGTCTTTGGAACCGACGGCAGTTTCCCGGCCCGCTTTCAGCAGGCACTCTACATCGCCGACTGGCAGAATGGACGGATCCTGCTGGTCGACCTGATTCCGCAAGGCGCCACTTATACGTGCCAGTATGAAGTCTTTCTGGAAGGGGGGCCGCTGAATGTCTGTGATATGCAGTTTGGCCCCGACGGTGCTCTGTACTTCATTACCGGCGGTCGTGGTTCCCAGTCTGGATTGTACCGGGTGACTTCACTGCCGGATCAGAAAACGAAATCAAAGGCGCCCGAAATCAGCGAACAGGTAACACTCCAGGCAGCAACTGCCCGACAGCTCCGAAAAGACCTGGAACCCTATCTCAGCAAGCCGGTCCCCGAGATCGAGACGCTCTGGAAGCATTTAAGCAGCGAAGATCGCTGGCTGCGTTTTACCGCTAGACGCGCCATCGAAAACCAGGATGTTTCCCGCTGGCGAGATCGGGCGATTTCAGAAACCGATCCCACTGCTGCCATCGCCGGTCTGATCGCCTTAAGTCATCAAGGCACGGCTGAAAACCGCGATGCCGTCCTGGCTGCTTTGAACCGTATCGAGCTGAACTCGCTCGATCAGCAACAGTTGCTCGCACTGCTCCGGGCTTACCAGCTCTGCTTAATCAGACTCGGTTCCCCCACGGAGACCCAGGCAGATGAATTGAAACAGCGACTGAAGCCTCTCTATCCTCATGCGAGCAGCAGTGCGAATCATCTGCTGGGTGAGCTGCTGGTTTATTTAAATGCAGAAGAGGTCGTGCCACAAACATTATCACTGCTCACTGAGATCTCAACACAGGAAGAACAGATCCGGGCAGCACGCACTCTCACTTTCGCAAAACAGAATTGGACCAGAGATCAGCAGCAGCAGATTCTTCAGTGGCTGGCACACGCCCGCACTTTTATCGGCGGTAAACAGCTCACCGAGCGACTGCGAGATATCCGCGAAGACTTTCTCAAGACGCTCTCCGATCAGCAGCGTCAGCAGTTCAGCAAAGAAATTGCGGAGTTGGATAAACCGCTGGTCGAAGCAGAACTGGTTCCGGCTCGTCCGGTAGTTCAGGAATGGACGCTCAGCGAACTGGAACCGCACCTGGCCGCTGTAGCGTCAAAGCGGTCTTTCAAAAGTGCACGCCAGGCACTCCTGGCCGCCAACTGTCTGAAATGCCATCGCATCGGCTCCACCGGCGCGCAGGTCGGACCTGATCTGACAACGGTCGGCAAGCGGTTCGACAGCCGCGCGATTCTGGAATCGATTATCACCCCCTCCAAGGTCATGGACGAAAAATATCTTTACACTGTGTATGTTCTCACAAATGGAAAAATTGTGACCGGGCGCCCCGTTGGTGTGAGCAAGACGACGATAACAGTGGAAACGGATCCTATTCGTCAGACAACCGTCCCCGTGGCCCGGGAAGAGATTGAAGAATCCATCCTTTCCAAAACATCACCCATGCCCGCGAATCTGATTGATGTACTGACGCAGGAAGAAATCCTGGACCTGCTGGCTTACCTGAAGGCAGGCGGAGATCCGCAGGCACCCTCGTTTCAAAAGTAATCAGCAACCTGATAGGACCTGCTCTTATTATGACCGTCAATAATTGTATGAAACATTTCATGCTGCTGCTCTTACTGTGTGCATCCAATAGACGGTTGCTGGCAGCCGATCCGGTCAACATTCACAGCCTGCCCAACGACCTGCAGGTTCCCAGCGTCACGCAGGAAACACCACAACCGGGGAAACGGGTCTGGCAGCAGAACCCGGGGTTCGAGCAAACCGAAATCGCGCATGCCCTCTATCTGCCCCCTGACTGGAAACCGGACAAAACCTATCCGGTGATCGTGGAGTACCCGGGGAATGGCGGCTATTCGAATGCCTTGAATGATGTCAGCAAAGGACGCGTACAGGACTGCAAACTGGGATTTGGCCTGTCCGCCGGTCAAGGGATGATCTGGGTCAGCCTGCCTTTCGTCGACCCCAAAACTGGCAAGCATGCTCTCCAGTGGTGGGGCGATCCCGATGCCACCGCGGATTACTGCAAACAGACCGTCGCCCGGATCTGCCGGGAATTCGGCGGCGATTCCGAGAATGTGTTTCTGACCGGTTTCTCCCGCGGCGCGATTGCCTGCAATTATATCGGCCTGCGTGATACTGAAATTGCGGCTCTCTGGAAAGGCATGCTGCCGCACAGCCATTACGATGGGGTGCGAAAATGGAATTACCCTGACAGTGATGTGCTCTCTGCCCGCAAACGACTGGCACGACTGGGCAGGCGACCTCAATTCATCACGCAGGAAAAATCGACCCGCGCCACGGAAGCGTATCTGAAGAACTCTGATTCTCCCGACCAGTTTACTTTCATGGCAATCCCCTACCCCAATCATTCCGATGAATGGGTGCTGAAAGACATCCCCGAACGAACCAGGGCCCGCCGATGGCTGGCTGATTGTCTTGAAAACTGATATTAATGAACTCATATGCCGCATTGTGATGAGTCTGAATTCTGATCTGCCCTCCAGAGGAATCAACCTTATGTCAACTCGACAGCTGCACTCCCTGCTATTATTGATGATCGTCATTCCCTGCATGCTTTCCCCTGTGCGATCTATTTTTGCCCAGGTTGAAAAACGGCCGCACATCAAAATTCGTGGCATCTATGGCGGCGCGCCGACACAGTTACTGGAACAAAATAAGAGGTTGCCCGAACTGGGTGTGAATGCGATCTTCATGGGTTCCGGAAGCTTAACAGCCGAGCGCATTGCGTCATTAAAACAGCAGGGCGCACAAGTCTTTGCCGAATTCAATACAATGCACGTGGCCAACTATCTCAAAGACCATCCCGCTGCCGCCCCGATCGGCGTCGATGGAAAAATCTCACCACCGCCGCAGGGCTGGCAGGGCATCTGCCCGACGCATGCCGGTTATCGCAAATATCGGATGGACGAGTTCCGCAGAGTACTCCGGGAATATGAAATCGACGGCATCTGGCTCGATTATCATCACAGCCACGCCAGCTGGGAACGTGCGGTTCCCGACATGCCTGATACCTGTTTTTGCGAACGCTGTCTGAACCAGTTTCAGAAAGATACCAACACATCTCTACCTGATGCGCCCACTTCGGAACTCTCGCAGCTTCTGCTGGGAAAACAGAAAGCTGCCTGGGTGCAGTGGCGGTGTGATATCTTTACCGACTGGGTCCGCGAGTTCCGTTCGATCCTTGACGAATCACGTCCCCAGGCGCTGCTGGGAACATTTCACTGCCCCTGGACTGACACCGATTTCAATGGCGCACTCAAAAACAAACTCGCCATTGATCTCAAAGCACAGGCAAAATACATCGATGTCTTCAGTATCATGCCGTACCACGCACGGTTCAATCATCCAGAAGATCCTGCCTGGATCTCACGCCAGACCGCGTGGTTGGGAAAATACCTGGACATCAAAGGCGCACCGGGAGAACGACATAAAATCTGGCCGATCATCCAACTCTCAGACTGGGGCGAAGCGGTGCCTGTGGAACAGGTACATTCGGTTCTGGATCACGGCACCCGGCTGCCTGCGACCGGCGTGATGGTTTTCCGGTGGGGTTCTCTCCATTCACAAACAGACAAAGTTGAAGCGATGATCGAATACTATCGCGCGATCAAACCATAGACGTCTGGTTTTGTATTCGTTGACATCCCGGCAGGCGCGATCTATAACCGAAGCGGATACCAACCACAACGCTTAAGGATAGATCGCGATCATGCTGACAGTTCTCTCACCTGCGAAATCACTGAACCTGGAGTCGCAAAAACAGACTTCCAGATTCTCGACCCCGGAATTCCTGGATGAAGCGGAAGCACTCATCAAAAAACTGCGCCGGATGTCGAAAAAGTCGTTGCGGGAACTGATGGGGATCAGCGAGGAGCTGGCGGAGTTAAATTACGAACGCTTCAATCAATGGTCGCGTCCCTTCACAACAGAAAATGCCAAACAGGCGGCCCTGATGTTTAACGGCGACGTTTACCAGGGTTTACAGGCGGAACAGTTCAAGGCCCGCGATCTCGCATTCGCCCAGGATCACCTGCGGATTCTTTCCGGACTGTATGGAGTGTTACGACCTCTGGACCTGATGCAGGCGTATCGCCTGGAAATGGGAACCAGCCTCTCCACGCGCAGCGGAAACTCCCTGTATGACTTCTGGGGGGAAAAAATCACCCGCTTCCTCAATCAGGAACTCGAAACACACAAACACACGGAACTGGTCAACCTGGCATCGAATGAATATTTCAAGTCGGTCAAAGCCCGACTGCTGACAGGTCCGGTGATCACACCGGTGTTTAAAGAAATCAAAGACGGGAAATCACGTACGATTGCCTTATTTGCGAAACAGGCACGCGGCCGGATGGCAGCCTGGATCATCCATAACCGCATTGATCAGCCAGACCAGCTGCGCGACTTCAATCTGGACGGCTATGAATTTCAAGCGGATGCATCGACGGCTGACAAGTTGACATTCTCCCGTCCGCAACCGCCGCCCGTCGGTAAAAAATAACACCCTTTTGATTGAGACATAACCAATGAAAGAGAACGCCCTACCTCAGCAACTCGACCAGATGATTACCAGTTACTGGGTTTCTCAGAGTATTTATGCCGCCGCCAAACTGGGGATTGCCGACCTGCTGGTCGCTGGTCCTCAAACGGCAGAACTACTGGCCGCCGCTACCAGCACCCATGCCGGTGCCCTCTATCGCCTGTTACGGGCCCTGGCGAGCGTTGGCATCTTCGCTGAGAACGAACAACACGAATTCGAACTGACTCCCCTGGCGGAGTACCTTCGCAGCGATGTTCCCGGTTCCAAACGGGCGATCGCCCTGATGAGTGGCGACGAACAGTTCCAGGCCTGGAGCGAGATCATCTACAGCATCCAGACCGGCAAAACGTCGTTCGATAAAGTTTTTGAAAAACCCATCTTCGAATATCTCTCTGATAACCCCGATAAAGGACAGATTTTTGACCAGGCAATGACAGGCATTCATGGCAGGGAAACCGGGGATATTCTCAACACCTATGATTTCTCCGGGATTGTAACCCTGATGGATGTCGGCGGTGGAAACGGTTCTAACATCGTTAATTTTCTGCAAAACTACCCAGAGATGAAAGGCATCCTGTTCGACCTGCCTCAAGTCATAGAACGGGCACAGCCGCATATTGAACAGGCAGGTTTGACAGACCGCTGCCAACTGATCGCAGGCAGCTTCTTTGAATCCGTTCCCGCCGACGCCGATGCCATTTTCCTGCGACATATCATCCATGACTGGGACGATGAGAAAGCACTCACAATCCTGCGTCATTGCCATTCAGTGATGTCGGAGAACAGCAGGCTACTGGTTGTCGAAAGCGTCATCCCCGAGGGGAACGATCCTTTCCCGGGCAAGTTCCTCGACCTGGTCATGCTGATGATCCCCGGTGGTAAAGAACGCACGGCTGAAGAATACGAGGCTCTTTTTGAACAGGCGGGCTTCAAACTGACGCGTATCATTCCCACGGAATCGGCACTAAGTATTATTGAAGGAATCAAAGCCTGAATCTCCTGTTGTCTTGTCAGGGAAAGCGAATCGAACAACCGGCGCCGACGAAGTAAGCATCCGCAGCGTCATTTAACCCGACACCCGCACTCATATCGAGCTGCAGGTTGTTGGTGATCAGATAAGTAAAGCCAGCATCAAAATAGTGTTCGGTGCGCGCCGTTCGCGCACCGCTGGGAATCAATACAAACCATTCGGTGAAGGCTCCCAGTTTCTCAGTCAGGGTATAACCGACCGAACAGGATTGGGCGATCTCGAGAAACGATTCGCCGGAGTCATCCACATCACCATAACCTTGGGTAGAGGCAGCGACATTCACAAAATCATTGAGCGTCCAGGCATAAACCAGGTCGATACCCGGTTCGACCTGGTTCGCAGTAAACGCAGCACTTCCTGTCGGCACACTCATGGAAGTAATCAGAGCCATCTCAGGCAGGATCCCCTGCTGAGGCGTCAGGGCAAACTGCAGCGCCAGCCCCAGATCCTGACTTCCGAAAGTCGTATTCTGATAGAGACCCGCATCGGTTGCCTGTTCCAGGGGAGAAAACGACAATCGGAATTCCATCCAGTCAGCAACAATCCCCCGCCGAAACAGGAATTCCCCGAATGACTGATATTTGACATCTGCTCCCTGTTCTTCGCTATCGAGATACGTATAGCCGAACTCAAGCTGGGTGACGCCTTTCCCCACCGTTACCGACGTCGACGTAAAATTAGGACGGTCGGTCTGCAGAGGTTGATCGAGTTGTGGCCCTCCATTACAGCCGGTGCTGCCTTTCCATTGAAACAAAGTCCCGCATTCGGGAGTCAGATTGAGGAGCCGGCAGCGTGGAAGTTCATATTCGACTGCGGGAGTTTCGACAGATTCGGATGCGAGCAGACTCTGATCGAAGAGACTTTCACTGGTTTCAGCAAGTGAGTTACCGGCGCAGCAGAGCAACGTGATGCTGACGAACAGGCCAGGCCAGGCTCGCAGACAAAACTCATACATGGGATCTGTTCTGAATTGGATTCCGGGGCATGTTGAATTTATCGGAAATCTGACCCGTATCTGTTAATCCAAATCTAAGGCGCGATCAAAGACACATCGCCGGCCTCCGCAACCTAAGATATTGTAATAGCAAGAGATACAGCAGATGCGTTTCAACCCGTAATTCTTCAGCTCTGACTGACCTGGGGACGTTGAAGATAGAAATCGGCATCACATTCGAGTACGCTGAGCTGATAACTTGATTTCAAAAGCCGGGGACACTTCACCATGCACCGATACCAGATCCTGCTGACAATCCTCTTTTCGCTGATGCTGGCTGCTGCAGACAGCCTCGTCGCGACAGCCGGGGAACCCCAGATCGTCGCACATCGTGGTTTGCTTAAAGTGGCTCCGGAAAATACGCTGGCCAATTTCCGAGCCTGCCTGGAATTGAGGCTGGGATTTGAATTCGATGTGCAGCGCAGCAAAGACGGACACCTGGTCTGTATTCATGACAGCACCCTCAATCGAACGACAAATGGCACAGGGAACGTGGCCGATCTGACACTGGCGGAAATCAGAGAACTGGACGCTGGCAGCTGGTTCGATCCCCGCTTTAAAAACGAACGGGTCCCTACCGTCGAAGAAGTATTTCAACTTGCCGCTCAATATCGGCAGCATGAGCTTCTGATTGCCGTCGATTTCAAAGAGGCAAACGTTGAACAGGATGTGGTCGATCTGGCCCGGAAACAGGGAATACTCAAGCGACTTATCTTTATTGGACGAACTATCCAGGAGCCACAGGTAAGAAAAAATATCAAGGCTGCTTCCCCCCAAGCAGAAACAGCGGCAGTCGCCAATAACATGACCGAATTTTCCTCAGCCCTGTCGGAACCGGATGCAGACTGGGTGTATGTGAGGTATCTGCCCACACGAATGGAAATAAAACAGGTGCATGCTGCCGGAAAGAAGTCGTTTATCGCGGGTTCTGCCGTCAGTGGAAATCTTCCGAAAAACTGGCAGCAAGCGACTGACGCCGGCATTGATGCGATTCTCACCGATTACCCGCTCGCCCTGCGAGCCATGTTGCAGCAATCGAAAACGACTGGTAATTGATTCTCGCAGGCAGACTGGAAGTACAGCTTCCAGGCGGACTGTGCGGGCTTGCGGCTCCTGTTGTTGCCGTGGTAAACATGCCTGGAAGCCTTCAATTCTGTTGATTGAATCCACAGCTGGTTGAAAAATAAATGTTTAGTATGCATAATACTTTACAGGGGCCCCTTGCGCTTAGTTTATCCGGCTGATACTTACATCGAGAATTTTATGTCACCTCTCACTCTTGAGGATCAGGTTATTGTCGCACTGCGACGAATCACGCGTGCCATCGATTTACACTCCCGGGGGCTGATGCAGGAAATCAACCTGACAGCGCCCCAGTTAGCATCCCTTCAGACAATCGCACGCCTGCAGCCGATCACGGTAGGAGCACTGGCAAAATCGATCCATCTCAGCCAGGCCACGCTCACTGGAATCCTGAGCCGACTGGAATCTCGAAACCTGGTCACACGCGGCCGCAGGGGGCAGGACAAGCGAACCGTCGTCGTCGAATTGACCGAAGAAGGTCAGGCGATGATCAAAAACGCTCCTTCTTTACTACAGGACCGTTTTCGTCGCGAACTCCTGATGCTGCAGCAATGGGAACAGACGCAGATGCTTTCTACTTTGCAACGTATCGCGTCGATGATGGATGCCGAAAACATCGATGCCTCTCCCGTCCTGTCTGCAGGAGATGTCTCAACCTCCTCAGAACACGATACGGAATATCTGAACGATAACCCTGTGACTGTGCATGATCCACAGTGAGTGATCCTCAGCGATCATATCAGCGGAACGCGGATAAAAAGACGAAAAAACTGCAATACATACGAACAGCGCCCCGTCACTGTTGTAATCTGCCCCGCTGCCAGTCCACATCAGCCTGTATATGTAATCTGATAACACTCTGCCGGTGATAACAGAACGCCTCTCCCTAATGCAGGTAAGTCAGTTCCTCACGTTGTTTTCAGCCGCAATTAAAAACTGAGGCTTGACACTTAATATTCCATTGTGTACAAAACATTGCACACTAAGCATTATTAAACTACAAACGTGGTACAGAAAGTGAATCGCATTTACTGACGCTCCTTATCTGTATCAACATAACACTGCTGAAACAGTTATGTTGCTGGATTGACTGCTTTGATGATAATACCCGTTCATCGCATCTTCAGAATTTGACTTTACTTTGTAGTCTAATCTTTTTCATATACTAGAGCAGATTGCTCTGAAGCCCGTAAAACACAGCCAAATGGACAAGGCCAAACAACTGATATTTCGCGAGCCCTCTCTGGAAGATGGTCTCGCCATAACCAATCTGGTGAAGAACTGCCCTCCCCTGGACGTGAATTCCCATTACGTCTCCCTGTTGCTTTGCCGCGATTTTTACGATACGTGCGTTCTGGCCGAGCACGATTCCCGCATCGTTGGCTTTCTCTCGGCTTATTGCCCTCCTCATCGGGAAAACACGATCTTTATCTGGCAGGCAGCCGTCGACAGCAGTGTGCGCGGCTGTGGAGTCGCATCCCGTATGCTGGATGCCCTGCTCTCACGTGAGAGCCTGTCTGACATCAACCACCTGGAAACGACGATTACACCTTCCAACAAATCGTCTCAAAAGCTGTTTCGCTCTCTGGCGAAGCGGCTCAACACTGAGTGCCGAACGCACAGTGGATTTTCTTCGGATCTGTTTGGTGAAGCAGAAGAACACGAACCCGAAGAACTGTACCAGCTAGGCCCATTCACACTCAAACCCTTACATGGAGAGAAATCAGAAGTATCATGAATATATTCAACCGACTCGAATCAAATGTCCGTGGATACTGCCGCTCATTCCCGTGCACGTTTAAAAAAGCCCAGAATGCGACTTTAACTGATGAAGCAGGAAACGAATATATCGACTTCCTCGCCGGAGCCGGTACTTTAAACTACGGCCATAACAATCCGATTCTGAAAGAGAAACTGCTGGAATTTCTGGAACGTGATGGCTTACTGCATGGACTCGACATGCACACTGATGCCAAACAACGCTTCCTGGAAGTTTTTGAAAAGCACATTCTTTCTCCGCTCGAATTTGATTACAAAGTCCAGTTCACCGGTCCCACCGGAACCAATGCCGTGGAAGCCGCACTCAAGCTGGCCCGAAAAGTGACGGGACGGACCAACATCGTTTCCTTCACCAATGGATTTCATGGTGTCAGCCTGGGTGCCGTCGCTGCCACTGGTAACAGCCACTTCCGTGATGCCGCAGGTACCCCTTTAAACAATGTCACCTTTATGCCTTATTACGGCTACCTGGGTGACAATATCGATACCCTCGAATACTTCGAAGCCCTGCTCAAAGACAACAGCAGTGGCCTGGATCTGCCTGCTGCCGTGATTGTGGAAACGGTTCAGGGAGAAGGGGGCGTCAATGTTGCCAGCGCAGAATGGCTGCAACAACTTGAGACTCTCTGCCAGGAACATGGCATGCTGCTCATTATTGATGATATCCAGGTAGGCTGCGGCCGAACCGGCAGCTTCTTCAGTTTTGAAGAAGCTGGAATCGTCCCTGATATCGTCACGCTTTCCAAATCATTGAGCGCCTATGGCTTACCCATGTCGCTGGTACTGATGCGATCTGAACTCGACCAGTGGGAACCGGGTGAGCATAATGGTACGTTCCGCGGAAATAACCTCGCGTTCGTCTCCGCAGCGGCAGCGATTGAAACATACTGGAGCGATTATCGACTGACGCGTGAAGTCAAGCGAAAAGGAACGCTGATCGAAAGCCGACTCCAGGCAATCGCTGATACGACCACTGAAATGCACCTGGAAGTGCGTGGTCGCGGAATGATCTGGGGCCTCGCCTGCCAGGAATACCCGCAGCTGCCGGATATGATCAGTGCAGAAGCCTTTAAACGTAATCTGATTATCGAAACCAGCGGGACTGACAGCCATGTCCTGAAAATCCTGGCCCCACTGACGATCGAAGATGACCAGTTACTGCAAGGCCTGGATATCGTTGCCGACTGCTTCAAAGCAGTTCTCAGCGATGAAAAAGTAATCAAAGAACTGGGCCTGGTCTCGAACTGAGTGCCCCGTTTTCTGCTGCTGTTCAGACAGCAGCGAATACGACAGGTAATACTTAATCATAACAGTAATACAAATACAGACAGAAAAGTGAGATCATGATTGTAACACAACTGGAGGACATTCTCGGCACAGAGCGGGATGTTCACGCGAAAACCTGGAACAGTCGCCGCTTATTACTGGCCGGTCAGAAGATGGGATTTTCCCTGCATGACACATTGATTCACGCCGGAACGGAAACCGAAATCTGGTATCAGAATCATCTGGAAGCGGTCTACTGTATCGAGGGAGAAGGGGAAATCGAACTGATCCCCGATGGCCCGACTTATCCCATCAAACCCGGAATGATGTATGCCCTGAATGAACATGACCGACACCTGCTGAGGGCAACGACACAATTGCGGATGATCTGTGTGTTTAATCCGCCGGTGACTGGTCAGGAAGTTCATGATGAAAACGGCGTGTATCCGGCTGCAGCTGGTACAGAGGCGTAACCTGACTCCATCACCGTATCAACCTGTAAAGCGAAAGGCTTACTGACAGACAACCTGTAGCGGCAACATCCAAAGAAAGCGCCTCTGATGACCGCCAACATTTCAACTGATTCGACTCACCGCGTGGAAGATCTTTACCCTTCCCGTATCAAACAGCAGCCCGAGTTCCTCGAACGCCAGGACCCGATCGTATACGGGGATGCTCAAAATGGCCCATTGAACGCAGAACAACTGGACCAGTTTGACCGGGATGGCTTCCTGCTGCTCCCGGGATTTTATACCAGTCAACAGGTGGCATTGTGCCACCAGGAACTCGACCGGCTGCGCGATTCCCAGGAAACCAGAGAACGTCCGGAAGCCATCGTCGAACCAGACAGTGCAGCATTACGCTCCCTGTTTGCAGTACACCGACCGGAAATCAGCGATCGATTTTCACAAGTCGCAGCCGACAAAAGAATTCTGGAAATGGTCATGCAGATTCTGGGCAGCGAGGTTTATATTCATCAGTCGCGGGTGAATCTGAAACCGGGATTTGCCGGCAAAGAATTTTTCTGGCATTCCGATTTTGAAACATGGCATGTCGAAGATGGGCTGCCCCGCATGCGGACAGTCAGTTGCTCCCTTCTGCTGGATCATAATTACGAGTTTAATGCCCCGTTAATGTTACTCCCGGGTTCGCATCGTAAATATGTCACCTGCGTCGGGCAGGCACCCGAAAAGCATTACGAATCGTCGCTGAAGCAGCAGAAATATGGGGTACCAGATCCTGATTCTCTCACTCAGCTGGTCAACGAACATGGGATCACACAGGCGACAGGACCTGCCGGATCGTTACTGTTGTTTGACTGTAACACCATGCATGGTTCTAATGGTAATATTACACCGTTTCCCCGTTCTAATCTTTTTTTCGTCTATAACAGTATCTGGAACCAGCTCGCAAATCCTTTCTGCGATCATCAGCCACGACCTGAATTTATCGCCTCACGTGAATTCAGCAACACAATGAAACCCAGAGAGTTCATTTGATGTCGTTCTCCCAATCCCGTATTGCCAGGCGATCTGCAGATTATTGTATTGATCGTAAAATGAATCTCAGAAAGAGACGCTGATGAATCGCCTCTTTCAGTGGATTCAGAAAATCGAAGCGTTTCTGCTCGCCTGGTCGATCATTGCGATCGCAGCGCTTTCCATCGGGAACGTGTTCTGCCGGGCAGTGCTCGGCTTCAGCGTCTCCTTTACCGGGGAACTGTCCCAGTTCCTGATCATCATTGTCACCTTTGTGGGCTTGAGCTACGCTGCCAGTCGCGGACGACACATTCGCATGACGGCCTTTTACGATCAGCTCAATCCGCGCTGGCGCAAAATTCTGATGGTGGCTATCAGCGGGTTGACCGCCCTGCTGATGCTGCTGCTCACCTGGTATGCGTTCGAATATATTGCCACGGTCCGTTTTTTAGAAACCGTCTCTCCCGTTCTGCAGGTTCCCCTGTACCTGGTCTATCTGTTTGTCCCACTGGGCCTGCTGCTGACAGCCATTCAGTATGGCTTAACCGTCTGGCGAAACCTGACTTCTCCCGATGTGTATATCTCGTATACCCAGAAGGATGAATATGAAACCACTGTGGTAGGGGAACTCTGAAATGACCAAAGCAGTGGGGAGATAGCGGCGTGGAAGCATTACTCATCCTGGGAATCATGCTGGTGCTGTTGATGCTGGGCTTTCCGATGAAGGTCCCCCTTATCACCGCAGCATTGGCAGTTCTGCTGGTCTTCCACCCGGATGTGACTCCTGCCGTACTGATTCAACAGATGATCGGCGGCATCAAACCGGCGGCGTTGATCGCCGTCCCCATGTTCATTTTTGCCGCGGATATCATGACGCGCGGAAACTCGGCGAATCGACTGCTGGATCTGGTAACCGCTTTTGTCGGTCATCTGCGCGGCGGGCTGCCGATCGCCAGTGCCATCAGCTGCACCCTGTTTGGTGCCATGTCGGGTTCAACCCAGGCAACCGTCGTCGCGATAGGCGGACCACTGCGTCCCCAGTTACTGAAAGCCGGCTACCCCGATTCTTTCACTACTGCCTTGATTATCAATGCCAGTGATATTGCGTTGCTCATTCCCCCCAGTATCGGCATGATTGTGTATGGCGTTGTCTCGGGAACTTCGATTGGCGAGATGTTCATCGCCGGGATCGGCCCCGGTCTGCTGGTACTGCTGATGTTCTGTGTTTACTGCTGGATCGCATCCATACGGATGCAGATTCCCCGACAACCCAAAACAGACAACGCAACGCGGCTCAACTCTGTCAAACGGGCATTGCTGCCTCTGGGATTTCCACTGATTATTATCGGAGGCATTTATTCCGGTATTTTCAGCCCCACCGAAGCAGCAGCCGTCTCGGTGCTGTATGCTGGCATCTTAGAGATCGTCTTCTTTCGCGACCTCTCCCTGAAAGATATTCCTGATATAGCGCTTTCCACCGGTCTGGTCACTGCCGTGGTGTTTATTCTGGTAGGTGCCGGCGCCGGATTCAGCTGGGTGATTTCGTTTGCCCAACTGCCCGACGCCTTGATTAATAACTGGCTGGGGCTGACTCCCGATTCCGGCTACTGGACCATTATGCTCACGATTGCGGTTGCCTATTTCATCGGCTGCATGTTCGTAGATCCGATTGTGGTGATCCTGATTCTGACTCCTATTTTCCATCCCGTCGCAGCGGCTGCCGGCATCGACCCGGTGCTGGTCGGGATTGTCGTCACGCTGCAGGTTGCGATCGGCTCGGCCACCCCGCC
>TARA_R100001132_G_scaffold27320_1_pt1 | contig 19150 bp, 16 predicted proteins | sample TARA_R100001132 | Tara Oceans TARA_R100001132 (sample SAMEA2621247) | marine metagenome | biome: marine biome (ENVO:00000447); feature: mesopelagic zone (ENVO:00000213); material: "saline water (ENVO:00002010), including plankton (ENVO:xxxxxxxx)" | depth 800 m | reverse complement strand
ATGTCATATTCATGTTCATGGCTGGCGGACCCAGCCAGCTGGAAATGTTTGACTATAAGCCGAAGCTGCAGGAGCTGGAAGGTCAGGTCATTCCGGAATCGTATGTCGAAGGCAAGCAGTTCGCCTTCCTGAAAAAAGACGCGAAGTTACTGGGAACGCGACGGAAATTCAAAAAATATGGTGAATCAGGTACCGAACTGTCCGATGTGGTACCGCATCTGGCGAGTATTGCGGATGACATCACCATCCTGAAGAGTATGAAAACGGATGTATTCAATCACGGGCCCGCCAAACTGTTTATGAATACAGGTACGCAACAGTTTGGACGCCCCAGTATGGGGGCCTGGGTGACATATGGGATCGGCAGTGAATCGCAGAACCTGCCAGGCTTCGTCGTATTACAGTCCGGTCCCCGTGGTCCGCGCGGTGGCGCTCCGTTATGGGGGAGCGGCTTTCTGCCGACGACCTACCAGGGTGTGCCGTTTCTAAATGGTGCCGATCCAATTCTCAATTTGTCAAATCCGTCTGGAATTGATTCCCAACGGCAATCGGAGTTTATCGAGACCGTAAACCAGTTAAACGCGCTGCGATTGGAGAAGACGCGGGATCCTGAAATAGCAACGCGCATCTCCGCCTATGAAATGGCATATCGGATGCAGTCCAGTGCTCCTGAATTAATGGATCTTACTGGCGAGACAAAAGAGACACTGGACTTATATGGTGTTGATCCGGCGACGCCCTCTTATGCCCGCAACTGTTTACTGGCGCGCAGGTTAATTGAAAAAGGGTGCCGTTTTGTGCAACTTTATCACACTGACTGGGATCATCATGGGAACAAAGGGACGGACCTGGAAGAGTCGCTGGATGCCCGCTGCCTGGAGACGGATCGTGCGTCAGCAGCTCTGGTGAAAGACCTGAAACAGCGTGGTCTGTTAGAGGATACGCTGGTGATCTGGGGAGGCGAATTTGGTCGGACACCGCAAGGAGAGCCACGCGATCTGATAGGCCGCGATCACCATATAGATGCCTTCACCATGTGGGTCGCTGGTGGCGGATCCAAACCTGGTGTCACAATAGGAGAAACTGACGAACTGGGATATTACTCAGTGGAGGACACAATTCATGTCCGCGATTTTCATGCGACGGTCTTACATCTGCTGGGGATCGATCATCATGAGCTTTCCTATTTTTACCAGGGTCTCGATTTCCGCTTAACGGGAGTCGAAGAAGCGCATCTGGTGAAGAAAATGCTGGCTTGAAAGGAGGGGTTCGGCTCAGGCTGATAAAAACTTGAGCGAATTATGAAGAAATCCTCTGGACAGAATTTGCAGATTCCATTATCACTCGCCTCTCTCTCGCACATCTCTAAATCTTAACAACTCACTTCACCATTCTTGCTGTCACTCCAACGTCTTTTTTCCCCATTACCCTGTAATCACGGAGGCATGGATGCCACCGGAGTCCAATACCGGTCTATCCGGATCGATCATGCGCAACACCGGGCTGATTTTCCCACTAGTCATAGTGAGTTCAGTCCTGGTAATCATTGCGCCTCTGCCTCCGTTCGTGATGGACTTTCTGTTGTCCTGTAATATCACCGTTTCCGTAGTGATTTTGATGACAACGATTTATGTCAAGCGTCCACTGGAATTCAGCGTATTCCCGGCGATTCTGCTGGGGACCACATTGGCACGACTGGTGCTTAACGTGGCGTCCACCCGTTTGATTTTAACACGTGGGGCTGCCGACGGGACTGCTGCTGCCGGGGGTGTCATTGAAGCTTTCGGTCACTTCGTTGCTGGCGGTCAGCTGGTTGTGGGGCTGATCATCTTTGTGATCCTGGTTACGATTCAGTTTATGGTGATTACGAAAGGTGCGACCCGTATCAGTGAAGTCGCTGCCCGTTTCGCTTTAGACAGTATGCCCGGGAAGCAGATGGCCATTGACGCCGATCTGAATGCCGGTTTAATCAGTTCCGATGAAGCCAAATCCCGACGCAGTGAAATTACTGAGCAGGCGGACTTCTATGGTTCCATGGACGGTGCCAGCAAGTTTGTCCGCGGCGATTCGATTGCCAGTATCATCATTACCCTGATCAATGTTGTCGGGGGACTGTATGTCGGGATGGTCGACCACGGCATGGAACTCTCAAAAGCTGCTACCGTATTTACAACATTAACAATCGGCGATGGACTGGTCACACAGGTTCCCGGCTTCCTGATTTCACTGGCTGCCGGCTTGATTGTCACGCGAACTTCAGTCGACAGTAACCTGCCAGGCGATGTGGTGAAACAGTTCTCAGGGCATCCGGAAGCCCTGTTTCTGGCTGCCACATTTCTGTTTGCCCTGGCGTTTACTGGCCTGCCCGCTGGACCGATGCTGGCTTTAGCCATCGGATGTGTGGTCACTGGGCTGATGCGGCGAAAAGGCCTCCAGGCAGCCGAGGTAAAGAAACAGAAAGCAGAAACCCAGCAGCAGACCCAGAGTCAGCCTGAACCGAAACCGGAAGATCATCTGTTTGTTGATCCCCTGGAACTGGAGCTGGGAGTCGGATTGTTAAGACTGGCTGATCCTGCTACTGGTGGTGATTTACTCGACCGTGTGACGCGCATCCGGCACAAGATCGCCCAGGAGCTGGGAATTATTCTTCCCAAGGTTCGTATCCGCGATAACATCCGACTGGGACAGCGTGATTACCAGATTAAGATTCGCGATGTCGCCGTGGCCTGGGGATCGATTTATCCCGATGGATTACTGGCCATCGATACGGGAGCGACCAACGGAGATATACCGGGTATTGATACAGTAGAACCCGCATTCGGTCGTCCGGCCAAGTGGATTGAACTGGGGCAGAAAGAACGTGCGGAACTGATGGGCTATAACGTGGTGGAACCTTCGGCAGTCGTGATTACCCACCTGACTGAAGTGGTACGGGAACACAGCAGCGAACTGTTGACACGGGAACAGGTCCATGGCCTGATTGAGAACCTGAAAGAGTCCTCGCCCAAAGTTGTTGAAGAACTGATTCCTGATGTATTGAAGATCTCCCAGGTGCAGCATGTCCTTTCCAATCTGCTTCGCGAACGGGTGCCGATCCGCGATCTGGAGACCATTCTCCAGTCCCTGGGCGATTATGCAGATCGCACCAAGGAGCCCATGATTTTGACTGAGTACGTTCGCAACGGCCTGGCACGTGCCATCTGTCAGCAGTATCGAGACAGTAAACGACTGTTGAGAGTCGTGACGCTTGATCCGGAACTGGAAGACGTATTGATGTCAGGCATTGATTACAACGAACATGGTCTGGTCATCAAGCTGGCTCCACAAACCGGCGAAGTGATTACCCAGGCCATCGCAGATCAGATCGAACCTCTGGTGGAATCAGGCGGACATCCGATCGTCTTGTGTAATCCCCAGATCAGGGCAGGTCTGAAACAGATTACATCTCCCATGATTCCCCGGTTAATCGTCTTGAGTCTCAATGAAATCACCCGTGATACTGATGTGGAAGCGATCGGTCAGATCTCTGCCAGTCGGTTGAAAAAAGAGGTTGCCGCCGGAGCAGCATGAAAATATCCTGATTCGCAAACGCGATTTAATACAAACAAATACAGAAACGATCTCAACGGAATAATAAACAGAGGAAACATCAAGTATGTCAGATGTTCGAACATTTAAAGCGGCTTCCATGCAGGAAGCACTGACGCTGGTGCGGGAAGAGATGGGCAGCGAAGCCGTCATTCTGCAGACACGTCAGATTCCGGGTCGCAAAAGTCTGTTGCCCTGGTCCAGAACACAGGAAACCTATGAGATCACTGCGGGCCTGGGCATCGAAACAAAAACTCCGGCTGCATTACAGAACAAAAATCGCTCATCCAGGGCCGGCTCTGCTTTAAGGCACCGGGCCTCCAATCTGCCACAGGAAAATCGTCAGCGGGAAACAGTCTCTCAACCACTGACCGCACATCAGGAAGCTCCAGCTGCTCGACGCGAAACCGCACCCCGTCGGGAATCAGCGTACTCCCATCCATCGGAACAGCCGAGATTCCGACAACGATTCGCAGAAGCTGCCCCGCGCGAAGTAACTCCGTCACAGAAACATTTTGATCCGACAGAAGAATTTACTGAGAAGCTGAATGCAATTCAGGAGATGCTGGAGTCTCTGGATCGTCGTACCCGCTCACATCGATCCAGTGATGTACCTTCTGAACTGTTTCATATCTATACCGATCTGATCGAAGCGGAAGTCGACGAAAGTATCGCCCACGATCTGATTACCAGACTGAAAGAGCACGCGAGTCATGAACAGTTAAAAGACTCAGCTGCCAGCAAATCGCTTCTGGCTGCGTTGATTGAATCTCAATTGGTCTGTTCCCAGCCGATTCGTCCTGTGCCCGGGCAACGTAAAGTCGTGGCACTGGTAGGACCAACGGGAGTCGGTAAAACAACCACGATTGCCAAACTGGCAGCTAATTTCCGCCTGCGTGATAATATTAAAATGGGACTGGTAACGGTCGACACCTATCGAATTGCCGCTGTCGAACAACTGCGAACGTATGCCGAAATCATCGACCTGCCCATGCAGGTGGTCAGTACGCCAAAAGAAATGCAGCAGGCACTTGATGAAATGGTGGGCCTGGATCTGGTGTTGATTGATACCGCAGGTCGCAGTCCCAGTGACGATCTTAAAATTCAGGAGCTGGAAAGACTGTTTCGCGAAGTTCCCATTGATGAAGTCTCGCTGGTGATGAGCATGACATCCAGCGTAAAAACTCTGGAAGCGATTGCCCAGCGGTTCCAGGTAGCACGACCGACATCAATGATTCTGACCAAACTGGATGAAGCCCCTGTGATGGGCAGTCTGTTGACCCTGAGCCAGAATGTGAAACTGCCTGTTCGATATCTGACAACCGGCCAGGATGTACCCGATGATATCGAGCCGGCCAATGCTGCCCGGATGGCACGTTTGATACTGGGCGAGGATCAGCCGCGTTAAAAAGTCGTATTTCAAGAATTGTATTAACAGTACATAATCACGTTCAATAATTTCGTTACTCACGAGATCCAGATATAAGGAAGTCGCGATGGCTCCAGCCGTCAATGAATGGACCTTGAAGCAGGTGGAAGCAGTTCCTCCTGCCAATCCACCTGAAGTACAGTCATCTGTAACTTCGCGGGGGGATCAGGCGAAGGTTCTGCGTGGGCTGATGGAGCAGCGACGACCTGGCATCATTGAGAACAACAAAACCTCGCATTGCAGGACGCTGGCAGTCTGCAGTGGAAAGGGAGGAGTCGGCAAATCGGTATTGTCACTGAATCTGGCTTTGGCGCTGGCACAGTCCGGGGCTTCCGTCTGTCTGATTGATGTGAATCTGGCGCTGGGCAATATTGATCTGTTATGCCGTCTGAATGGTTACTGGAATCTGTCGCATGTTGTCAGTGGCGCCCGTTCCTTAAAAGAAATTCAGCTGGAAGGCCCCCTGGGTATCAGTGTCGTCACGGGGGCCAGTGGACTGACAGACCTGGCAGACTGTTCTGAAGCTGTCCGGAAAGATGTCCTGGGGCAGATGCAGGAACTTGAAGCCAATCACGATTATCTGATTCTGGATAATGGAACAGGCATTCATCGCAGTATCAGGCAGTTCGTGACATCAGCCGACAATGTTCTGGTCATGACCACTCCCGAACCGACGGCCATTGCCGACGCTTATGCGACAATCAAATCACTCTCTAACATACCATCGCTGGAGATCCAGGCCCTGGTCAATCAGTATACGTCAGACGATCAGGCTGAAAAGGTTTTCCAGCAACTTAAGAAAACAACGGAACTGTTTTTACATACCGGTTTAACACAAGCCGGTCAGATTCCCCATGACATGCATGTTGTTCAATCTGTTTATGATCGGAAACCATTTGTATTAAGCCACCCGGATTGTCCCGCTGCGGAATCAATATTCCGTCTGGCGAATACATTACAGGCACGACACCAGGCAACTGAACCACAAAACAAACAAGAGTCTTACTTTCCGCGACTTTGGCAGCGATTGCTGGGCGAAGCCGCGTAACCCCCCTTGGGTAAAAGGATTGAAACCACGGGAAACACTCTCTCATCTCTCACTTGTTTCCTGTTCGATCCCTTACTTGAGTCACGTCACTACTAAATCCCTTAACAATTGATTCCATTCGCTGTAACTGCAGATCCTGGTCTGTAGATGCGTATCTCAACCGCCGGTCTTCCCGTGAATTACGGGTTTACCTCGAGGATCGGATTACGCATCGGCGACAATTCAAATGTTAATGTTTAACGGTTAATTAAATTGTAGGAGAAAGGTTAAAATTTCTGGAGCAGGACGCCGATACTTAAGGATAGACGAGTGAAGGTCTCTTCGGAGTGAAGAGAAACCTCTCGCTCAAAGGTTTTTCAAACTCTATCCGGAAATATTCTGTGGCCCTGCATTATGCATTTCGATTATCGCTAATCGCTTTTGCGACTGAATCAGTCCGAGGTGTCCTATCTCATTCTGATTTCATCGGCGCGACACAATCCGCACTCATAGCAGCCGTCATTTTTTTTGGTCTGGGTCTGTTGTTCGGAGAAGTTGCCGCTCGTGTGGTTGAAGAATCAGCACGAGCAAGTTTTGAAAAATGGAAAAATAATCTTGCTTAAATATAAAATGTTTTAGCAGTCCTCGTTTCATCTTAATCCATATGAAGCGGCTGTATGTTGATCACGGAGGAGTAAATGGCCATCAAAGCCAGTGAAGAAATCGCAGAAATCTGGAAGGTGTTCAAGCAGGATCAATCCGACCAGTCCTTGCGTAACAAGCTCATAGAGCAATACGTTCCGCTGGTTCGTTACAATGCAGAACGAGTCTGGGCGAAGCTACCTGAAGGGGTAGATCTGAACGACTTGATTTCGGCTGGTGTGTTTGGGCTGATGGATGCAATTAATGCATTCGACCTGGAGCGGGGGGTCAAGTTTGAGACCTACTGTGTCCCCCGTATTCGTGGAGCCATGCTGGATGAGCTGCGCACCATGGACTGGGTACCACGCCTGGTTCGCAGCAAAGCCAGCAAGCTGGAAGCAGCCCGAAAATCAGCCGAAGCAGAGCATGGTCGTCCGCCCGCGGACGAAGAGATTGCGCGGAAAATGCAATTGTCCCGCAAGGAATTTGAGAAGCTCAAGAACGAGGCGAATGCCGTCGGTCTGGTGAGCCTGAATAAAAAATGGTATGAAACCGACAGCTACAAAGATGTTCGGGAAGTGGATATCCTGGAAGACGCCAAAGGGGAAGACCCCACCAAGAGCATTCAGAAACGGGATCTGATGCGACTGGTAACCAAAGGCCTGAATCGGAATGAGCGTCTGATTATCATTCTGTACTATTATGAAGAACTGACCATGAAAGAGATCGGCAGCACGCTGGGGCTGTCGGAATCTCGCGTCAGCCAGATGCATTCGAGCATCGTCAACCGCCTGAAAGAACAGCTGGGTCGACGTCGCCCTGAATTTGCTTAACCGCTACAATTCGTGATCAAACAAATGAAAAAGGCCTCCATCTCAATGGGGGCCTTTTTTACGTCCTGTTTCCGGTTCCCGCTTCCTGTTTCCCGGGACAATTTGGAAAAACATCACAGTTCTCGACCCGGATGCTCGAAATCTGAACCTGATTAGTTCTAGAATGAACGTCTCAGGGAACATCAGTTCCCACAATGTGATCCAGGTCACTTTAGATTTACTTACTTTGACAGACAATCGGGGTTACAGTTCATCCATGGATGTTTCACATATTGAAGATTACTACCAGAGATCACTGGTTGAAGTGGGTAAAGTACTCATGGGTCAGGAAGATCTGGTGGAAGGGGTCCTGATCGCATTATTTTGTGAGGGAAATGTCCTGATTGAAGGAGTTCCAGGCCTGGGTAAAACGCTGCTGGTCAACACCCTCAGTCACGTACTCTCCAGCGAGTTTCGCCGAATCCAGTTTACGCCTGACCTGATGCCTTCTGATATCACCGGCCACTCTGTGTATGACATGCACGAGCAGAAATTCACCTTTAACCAGGGGCCGTTATTTACGAATCTCTTACTGGCTGATGAAGTCAACCGGGCGCCCGCCAAAACACAGTCTGCGCTGCTGGAAGCAATGCAGGAGCGACAGGTGTCCGTCGATGGAAAGACCTATCCACTGCAGAGACCTTTCCTCACCATAGCGACACAGAATCCGCTGGAACAGGAAGGGACCTACCCGCTCCCGGAAGCCCAGCTGGACCGCTTCATGTTCAAGTTACTTGTTGATTATCCCACTCAGGATCAGGAGAATGCGATTCTGGATCTGTATGCTGCGGGAAAAGATAACCGGAATCTGAACAGTTTCGGGATCGAACCGGTGCTCAATACAGAAACCATCCTCGCGATTCAGCAGCGTGCGACAGAAATCATTGTGGAACCTTCCATCATTCAATATATCACATCCATTGTCCAGAGAACCCGCAGCTGGCATACCATTGAAGTCGGGGCCAGCCCGCGTGCCAGTGTAAATCTGCTGATCGGATCTCGTGTCATGGCTGCCTGCCAGGGACGTGATTTTGTTGTGCCCGATGATGTGAAAGAACTCTCTTTGCCTGTTCTGCGACATCGGATTCGGTTGCACCCGGAAGCAGAAATCGAAGGGATGAAGGTCGATGAAGTCATTCGAGATATTCTGGAAAGCGTAGAGGCTCCCCGCCAATGATGCCTCGTCTGTCGTTGTTGTATCTGTTTGCTGCTGCCATGTTGCCCTTTGCCCTGGGGACGATCTGGCCGGCAGCGGGGCAGGCTGGAGTTTTAATCTGTCTGCTGGTATTTCTGTTCTCACTGATCGACCTGGTACTGACGCCTTCGCTGCTGGCAATAGAAGTGCATCGTGAAGTGAACGAAGTACTCAGTGTCGGCACTACAAACAGAGTGAAAATCTGGTTTAACAATCGAGGCGATGTTCCCCTGAAGATTCATGTGCACGATGAACCGCCTCTGCCTTGTCAGTACACTGATCTTCCGTTTGATATTGAACTCTTTCCGAACAAGCATCAATACAGCATCTATCATGTCGAGCCCCATCATCGCGGAAAGAACCGTTTTCGCCGCGTATTTCTACAGATGAAGAGTCGATTTGGGCTCTGGACCGTGTATGACGAGCGGGACATTCGTCAGGAGATTCGGATCTATCCCGATATTCAGGCTGTGCGTGGCGTAGAACTGCTGGCGCGTCGCAACCGACTGGCTGAAGCGGGGATCAAAATGTCACGATTACGTGGACGGGGAACGGATTTCGATCGGCTGCGTGAGTACCGACGGGGTGATGAATTTCGCAGTATCGACTGGAAAGCCACGTCGCGCCATCAGGAATTGATCAGTCGGGAATACGTGGTAGAGAAAAATCAGAATATCATATTTATTCTCGACTGTGGTCGTTCGATGTGTAATGCCGATGAAGGAGTCACGCACTTCGACCGGGCATTGAACGCTGCGATTTTATTAAGCTATGTTGCCCTCAGGCAGGGGGATACCGTTTCACTGATGGCCTGCTCCAGCAAGGTGGAACGCTGGGTACCTCCCATTCGTGGTGCCGGTTCGATTCAGAAACTGATCCGCCAGGTCTATGACCTGGAACCGATCTATGAGGCTTCCGATTATCGACTGATGTCGGAACAGCTGCAATTGCGTTATCGCAAACGATCACTGGTGGTCGTACTGACGCATGCTCTGGATGAAGTTCACCTGGAGTACCTGGGAAGCGCTCTGCGGATGATGCGCTGGCCACATCTGGTGTTGTCCGCCTTTTTACGCAACGTACCACTTGAGAATCGGATGAACTCCATTCCGGAGACAGACAGGGAAGCATTTCAGATTGCTGCTGCTGCTGAGATCGTTTCTTCTCAGACGCAGCAAATCTCCGCCTTGCAGAAATCAGGACTGCTTGTGCTGGACACGCTGCCGGAAAATCTGTCGGTGAATCTCATCAGCCGCTACCTGGATATCAAAGCAAGACAGCTGCTTTAGCCAGAGGTTGACTTTGACAGGAATGGAAGCAGGTCGGTGTGATGACCAATCATTTTCCAAATTCCGTTTTCTTTGCGAAACAGGCTTGTCGCGCGGATTTTGACTTTGACTGTTTTTCCATCAGGACCGACGTTATGTCCAATTTCATAGTTACTGACAATGGCCAGTTCCTGTCCGACTGTAATGTGCATCTCTTTCGCTTCGACTTTGCCCCCCAGTTTCATCGAAGCCGTTTTTTCCCATTCCGCAGCAATTGGTTTCCAGCCACGCAGAAAGCTGCCATCCGGGCCCATAAAAGTGATATCATCCTGGTGCGACCAGACTTTATTCATGGGTTCAACTTCCCCGGTAAACAGCTTATTCAGAGCCGCGTAAAACTGCTTCGCAGCGGTTCGCACCTTTTGCTGATCCTGTTCACTTGCAGATACGGATTGATTACAGTTCAGGCTAACGGCAGAAAATACGATCATCGCGACTTTAATCAGCTGTAATTTCATTTCGGAGTCTTTCTTCAGATTTTTGAATCAGCAAATGTTCTAAGCTGGTGTGGACTCTCAACACGCTTGTGCGGTAAGAGTCGATCTAATCCCGCGAATGTTAGCGTGGGCAGGAAAGTGAGTCTATCTGAGTATAGTTCATCAGAGTTCCTTCAGAGAGTAATTTATCTGACAGCATCAGGATTTTCAGGATTCATCAAATTAGTCCTGTGACAATGGATGCGCGGTATTAAACCATGTACGCCAGTTCGGTTATGCGGGTTGTGCGAATTGTATCTGGAAGTGTCCAGGTTGACCGGGGAATATTTCAGGATCGCTTGCGTGCAGTGAATCACTCATTTTTGCGAGAAACAGCGAGTCTTTGTTGAGTGTATATCTATAAATAGTCGATATTTATCAATAATTAACATATTAAGTTTCCGTGTAAGATATATGGGTTATGGTGTGAAATTCTGTCACACACGTTGCCCTCGGGCCTTTTTTCTTTTACTTGGATCTGGATGACTCGTATAATTATAAATCATTAAGTTTGCTAACGTTTCTGACTGGAGTCTTCTATGGCAGTCTGCTTAGTCCCCGTGAATCAAGGTCGCCCGATCGTGCTTGACAAGGCGATCATTCTTGTCGGACGCCATCCCGACTGTGATATCGTGATCAATGACAGTCCCAAAATCTCTCGCAAGCATTGTTGTCTTGCGATTGTTAATGACCGTCCCGTTGTTCGTGATCTGGGCAGTATGAACGGCGTGTATGTGAACGGGAAAAAGATTGACCAGCAGGCCTGGCTCAAACTGAATGATGAACTGAAAATTGGAAACGTTGCCTATCATCTGGAAAATATTGGCGCTGACTACCATAAGAAAAAAGAACTCTCTGACAGTCAATCTGAATCTGACAGCACCCCCACCAAAGCACCTTCGGTTCAGCACTTCAAAAAACCGACTAAAGACGTGGATATCTCTCAGCAGTTTCCGGTCGCCATTTCAGACAGTGGTCACAATGTGAGTGCAAACGAAATGCTACCCAGCGATGAGCTGGAGAGTGTTGACGACGAAGATGACGATGAAAATTATTCCGACAGTCACCGCTTTGAAGGGACTGGCTCCAACGTGGAATTTATTTCCTCTTCTTCGTAATCTTATCGACTGGCACATCTGGCTGCACTTCCACTGTTCTCTGCTTCATTTGCAACAGAATCGGATGCCAGAATCGGAAGTGGGCGATCGTAAATATCAACAGCAGTGTGACGCAACTGATGATTGCGCCGATCAGGAACCAGCCTGATTGATACGCCCACACCACTTCATGTTTCCCCGCCTCAAGTTTTACCCCGCGATACATGCCTTCGATCAGTTCTGCTTCAGCAGGTTGTCCATCAACGTAGACCTTCCAGCCAGGATACATCAGATCGGTTAAAATCAGTGTATTTTCTGTGGGAGTTTCTGCCTCAATTTTAATTTCATTCGCACGATATTCGGTAATCGTGGCGCTTTGATTTGCTTCGGGATGCAACCAGGCAAGCCGCCCCCGGGAATCCTGCAGTTCATAAAAATAAAGCGGTTCGTCGAATCTTCCCCAGGCGGGATTAATCACAGCGTCGAAATCACTCCAGACTGGTTTTACGGGCCAATGGTTCAAATCGAGTCGATGCTGGCTGAGGATGTGTGTCACACCAGCTTTGCGGAGCCAGTCAATCTGCTCGGGGGTCGCAGGCTCTTTAAATGGCAATGGTTGAGGCATTGTCAGTTCAGGATTGAAATACTGTTCGGGACCAATCCCCAGATAAACGGGTGTGGAAGAAACGCCCAGCAGAGTTGGTAAGTTCGCTCCCGGAGCAAACAGGCGGACCGGTTTGCCATATTCGGTCACGATTTTTTTGAGCGCACTTTGATCAACATTATTAATCGGCGGATTGGGAATAATAGCGGCATAGGTGACATAGCGGCTGACGACCCAGAAATCGGCTGTAGTAATCAGGCAGATAACGGCGACTGCCAACAGCCGAAGGTGACGATGCCAGTTTGTTGTCAGTCGTTCCAGGCAGACACCAGCGATGACTGCGACAGCAAATGTGGTCAGGATTCCATAGCGACCGGGGCCCGTGAAGAAGCTGAAGCCAGGCAGATGCCTGGTGAGGGGGAGGAACCAGCCTGGCGTGTACAACAACGCCAGGAACCCGATCACCGCCAGCAGGATCAGCCTGCGGTCGCGCGTCCAGGCACCACTCCACGTTCCATAAATCAGCAGTAGAATTGAGACAATTCCGAAGTACAGATGCGCTTCGACCTGATTCGTGGCATCGTCTCCGGGGGCCAGACCGGCATCGAGATTCACTTCGTAAGGATACCAGGCCCAGGGAGCAACGACCTGTGAGAGATACCAGGCCGGGATGTGACCATAACCGGGCTGATGCGATCGCTCACCGACTTCGGCCCGCTGACTGAGTTGTTTCAGTTCCCAGGTCGGAGCGAGCTGAACTGCCGAGAGTGCATAGGTGGAAATAAATGCAAACAATAACAGGATTATGGTTCGTCTGCGATACGGTTTGAGTGCATCGGTCGTTTCGTCGCGACTGAACCAGATGCGGGCAGGAATATAAACGACCAGCATTAACTGCGTGATGAATGCCAGGTTGAAGTGGCCAGGCAGAATCTGCATCGTCAATGCGAAGCACAGCAGGATCGCATACCGCCAGTAGCGGGTCTGAAAGAATGATTCAACGCACCATAAGGTCAACGGGAGCCACGCACCACCAATGATAGCCCATTCCAGGCAGATTCGCGAAGGGAACCACCCATACGTGTAGACCAGTCCTGCAAACAGAGCGGCGACCAGGGAGTAGCCCAGTCGTTTCACATACAGGCCGGTGAAGACGAATGCCAGGATGTAATGCAGAATCTGCACGAAGTTGTAAGCGGTGTTGACGGGGAGAAAACGATAGGCGAAATAGTTGAAGGGGTAGAAAGCCCCGGTCTGGCTTTCTGCAACCAGGGGGACACCATGACCAATGTTGGAATTCCAGAGTGGAAATTCTCCCGCCTGCAGTCGTTCAGCAAAGAACGTCTTTTGCGGAAAGAAATAGGTGTAAAGGTCACCGCCGATCAGTCCGCCACCCGCCCAGAGACCGTACCAGAAGATCCATGTCAGTCCGATGGCAATCGCGAGGATCGTGCCCGCAAAGACAGGAGTACCGGCAGGGGATGCGGTTTCCGGCTGGGTTGACCGGGTTTTCTGCTTTGAAGAACGACTCAAACGACTGAACCTTGTGCTGACAAAATAAAAGCGGCCTGGAATGACAAGTCTTGTATTCTAAGCCGCTGGATATGATGTCTCAACTTACAGGAGCAGATGTTATTCACCAAACATCCGGTTTAGTCGATCCTGATGGTAAGCCAGCTTCTCTGCTGAGCTCATGGCTGCGAAGTCAGGCGTTCCTTTCCCGTTCGTCGTTGCAGGTTTGGCAGACGTTGTTTTCGCACTTCCGGCAGCAGGTTTGCTGGCTGTTTTTGTTGCAGGGAAGCTGAATGTTTTTCCGTCTTCTCCCCCATAGCTCATCACCGCGGTCTGGTAAGTCAGGTCCACGTCCAGTTCACGCGTCGGTTTGATGCCCAGTTCCTGCAACACGCCATGATAGGCTTTGACAGCTTCGACCGGTTGAATCTTGTCTTCGACCAGGTAACGCAGGAATTGAATAAATGCCAGTTGATGCTCGGCCTGATTGATCTTCCGACCAAACAGGGCCACACGACCACCATATTTTTTCGCATCGTAAATCAACTGGAACGCATCAAGGGTCGTTCCCGCTGAACCACCGAGGATGCCTACAATCAAATGAGGATCGTAGGCGACCAGTTCCTCCATGGCCCGGGGACCATGATAGACCATTTTCAGGAAGGTGGGACGTCCAGCTGTCGCGACACCTGCCAGGGTGCGGGCAATCAGGTCATTGATAAATCCCGGTGCGAGGTCGGCGGCGATGGCCGTACTGATATTGGGATCGAAGATTTCCAGGAAGTGGCGGAACTTTTTGCGTTCGGCTTCTTCCCGGAATTCTTTGTAACGTTCGAGGGTGGCCAGATCCTCTTCCAGATTGTTATTAAAGGTTACTGAGTAAAGACCCAGGTCGGCACCATAGGCGCGTTCTTCCGGAGCACAATCGAGGTGGCCACATTGAATGTGATCCAGGCTGGCCGAGCGAAATGGTTTCGCAGGCGACAAATGGATTTTTCCGCCTCGGGGAACGTGCACGTCAGTTGTGTCGTTGGCCCGGGCAGCCGGTGTGATCGGCGAATTGTCGAACAGGCGTTCGTCAATCGTCAGTTTCTCGCTGGTACTGGCAGACATCAGAACGATGTCGACCACTTCCTGCTTGATCACTTCCCGGATCTGTTCCCGGTACTCCGCCAGCGTTTTGTATTTGAGTTCCTGGTCATGCCGTTCTGGAGACAAGCCGGGAGCACCAATTCCGAACGCCATGTCGGCGTCTTTGGCATCCGCGATAATAAACTCTTTGGAACCACTGGGGTCCTTATGAATCGACTGCAGCTTCCTGTCGAGTGATTTTTCCATCAGACAATCATTTCAATACAAAACGCAAGTAAACAGAATGCAACAAAACTCAAGGTGTCATTTCTGGCTCAGTGGCCACCCAGCACTTTGTCCACGGTTTCCCGCAGAACTTTTCCGGACTGGGTGAGTGCCAGTTGTTCTTTCGGCCAGAGTTCAATTTCCAGGTGTTTCATCACACCGGAACGACCCATGACAGTCGGAACGGAAATACAGACGTCCCGCAGTCCAAAGGCGCCATTCTGCAGCGAAGAGACAGGCAGAATGCGACGCTGATCGAGGGCGATACAGTGCACGACATCAGCGATACTGACGCCGACTGCAAAACCGGCTCCCCCTTTTTTCTTGATGACTTCGGCTCCGCTGCCACGAGTTTTCTTTTCGACTTCGGCAATCAGGCTGGGGTTACAGCCCGGGAATTTTTCAAGGGGCAGTCCACCAATTTGCGCGGCAGACCAGATGGGAACCATGCTGTCGCCATGCTCTCCCAGGATCAGGGTTGAAACCTGGGTCGGCGGCACGTCCAGACGGGCCGCCAGCATACTGCGAAGACGGGTTGTGTCGAGCACAGTACCCAGGCCGATCACCTGTTGTGGTGGCAGGCCGAGTTCTTTCATTGCCAAATATGTCAGCACGTCCACCGGATTGGAAACGACAAACACAATCGCGCCCGGCTTGGTTCCGACACGCTTCACATCTTCCAGAATGTTTTTGAACAGAGCCACGTTTCGGTTAATCAGATCCAGACGGCTTTCATCCGGCTTACGTCGCAGACCGGCGGTGATTACGATCACGTCGCTGTCTTTCACAAGTTCGGTGCCACCAGCGTAGATTTTCTGATCGGCGGTCAAAGAACTGCCATGCAACAGATCCAGTGCCTGGCCTTCGACCAGGTCCTGATTGACGTCTACCAGAGCGATTTCCCGGACGATGCCTCCGGCCTGTAATGCAAAGGCGGCACAGGAGCCAACGAGCCCGCCACCACCGATAATACTGACATTCATGTTGAGATCTTTTCTATATGACGATGTGATGCGTGTTATATAAAATGAGAATACAGGGATTATTTACCCAGAGCCGACATGACCTGATCGGTGATCGCTTTGATCAAGTGATCTGAGTTACCGTTATTGGTCGTGGGGGTCGTCTGCGTAGAAGGTTTCGACAGGTATCCGGGATAGCTGGGAGCGGGTTCGAAAGATTTCTGTTGAGGAATCCCTTCTTTGTAGCCATCACGGAATGCACTGTTACCACACAGATCACAGTCTTCGACGTGGAAGCGTGGATCATCAAATCCGAGTTTTTTCTTCAGGTCGAGCAGTTCGCGGGTTTCGTTTTCGCTGAAGTAAGTCACGCGACCCAGCTGTTTGGAAAGCAGCAGGATATTGCAGTAGGCATCCAGAATTTCTGTTTTCCAGTACGCGTCTTCCAGTGACTTTCCAAAGGTCACGGTACCGTGACCGGTCAGGATGATCGTGTTTGTGCCCCCTTTGAGGAACGGCACTACCGTGTCAGCGAACTTCTGTCCGCCGGGAGTTTCGTAAGGAGCCATCGGAACTTCACCCATGAAGACTTCTACTTCGGGCAGCACACATTGAGGAATGGGCTCGCGGGCAACAGCAAAGGCGGTCGCGTGAGGAGGGTGACAGTGCACAACCGCTTTGACGTCCGGACGCTCTTTCATGATCGCCAGGTGCAACAGGATTTCACTGGTGCGTTTCCGTGTGCCGGCGATCTGGTTTCCGTCGAGGTCGACAGCGCAGATATCGTCTGGTTTCATGAAACCTTTGCAGATCATGGTCGGTGAGCAGAGCACTTCGTTTTCGCCAACACGAATGGATATGTTTCCGTCGTTGGCTGCTGCGAAGCCCTTGTTGTAGACGCGACGTCCGATTTCGCAGATTTCTTCTTTCAGCTTCCGATCATGAATTCCACTGGTCCATTGATTTGACATGGTTTTAACTCCAAACGTTAATAAAATATGTGATTTGTGTCAGGGGATTGATTTCAAACTTGTCTCAGTAAACTTCAACCTGATCGAGAATGGCTGACACATACGCGTCAATCGGTTTCACTTCAGGATGAAAGGGAGCGGCTGCTTCTGCTCCTTCGCTGACTGCAATCTGGCAGCCAGGTGAGGCACCCAGCTCATCGTATATGATAAACGGTTCCGTTTTTTTCTTCTTTTTTGAATTCAGTTCATCACTCTTCAAAGGAATCGCGATCAGCCAGCGAGCACCATCCAGACTGGGATGCTTGCGAGATAAGGTCACTTTTCCGATGACTTCTGCGATTTTCATAATTCTTTACTTTCAGCAGATCAATTTCCCTGGGGAATGCCTGCCTTGACGAATGTTTTGACCAGGTTTCTCAGTTCGATAAACGATTTCTGTTTCGGATTCACGCAAATCAGGTTCGGACTCATCTGCGAAATGACATCTCGCAAGTGATTGACGTCCTGCACTGCTGCCCCCCTGACTTTCTGATTTCGATTTGCCAGGCAGGCTGCTTTTTCTGCCGCAGAAGCAAACAGGACCACTCCTGCAGCATCGGCACGACACAGGCTGCTGGTCGCATCCTGGACAGCATGATCCAGTGAAGTACTTAATTCCTGTGACCAGCGTGAGCCAGTCTGTTGTTCGATATCAGTCAGGGCATTTTCCACGGCTGAGGAATGAGTGAGTACAATCGCCCGCCACTGGCTTCTCTGCTGTGTTGAAGCAGATGATGTCGAAGCACGATGCACGCTGATCTGATTCTGACGTATATAATCTTTTGCAGTGGGTGTCAGGATGGCGCCCGCGACGATGCCGACGGCTGCCTGTCCTTTGACTTTTGCGGATAACAGATCCGCCGTGATGACTTTTTCTGTTAACACCACTGAAGCATCAGACGCAGCAGCGCCTGTGTGCTGAGCGACCTGCCCCTGGCGGGAAAGGTTCGACAGTACATTGGCGACTACCTGGTTGACTAATTCTTCAGAAAACTGCATGACTCTGTAATCTACTCTTATTCTGTTTTGTTTATTCGCGATCAATGACGCCCATCGTGGCCCAGCGAATGGGAGTATTATTGGTTCCTACCATGTCCCGGACGGCTGCACCGTCGGAAGTCAGCAGGACAATATCCCCTTTGCCACAGCCCAGGCGGTCGATGACCAGTTCCGGAAATCCATCGGCGTTGCCTTTGATATCCAGGGTCTGGACCAGCAATAAGCGCCAGCCGGCAAGACTGGGATGTTTTGCCGTTGCGGTAGCTCGTCCTATGACCTGTCCTGTCAACATGTGAATGTCATTCCTGCAGCGGAGTTCCGCTTGATTGTCTGTTTAATTAAATAACCCGTAAGTGTCCCACGGTGGTGGAACGACGGAACCGTGTGAATGTCATGGGGTTGGTGACGCCTTCACCTGTCGGAGTGGCGATGCTGAATGAAGCATAGCCTTCTCCCCCGTTCCCCAGGGCAGCGCCACAGGGACCATTCTGTACAAACAGAGTGGTATCCATAATGCGTCCCATTTTGGTAATGGTTTCGATATTGCGGGAATGGATCATACTGGTATGACGGAACCCGTGTTCGAATTCTTTGGCCAGTTCAATGCCGTGGTCTGCGTTGCGGCAGCGGACGAATGGCACGAATGGCATCATCTGTTCTTCCGGCACGAATGGATTCATGGTGTCGGTTTCACCGTAGAGCAACTGTGTTCCTGGTGGCACATTGACGCCGATCAAGCCGGCGAGGACAGCGGCATCTTTACCGACCAGATCACGGTTGAGAACAGCGTGTCCTCCCGGTTCTGTGGGAGGCGAGAATGCCAGAGCTGTCAGCTGTGTAACCTGCTGATCATTCAACTGATAACCCCCGTGTCGCCCCATGGCAGACATCAGTTCGTTGAAGATGCTCTCCACGGCAAAGACTTCTTTTTCGCCGATACATAGCAGGTTGTTATCGTAGGCGGCACCCGCAATGATTGACTGGGCAGCGTTTTCGATGTCCGCGGTTTCATCCACGACGACGGGCGGATTACCGGGGCCTGCGACAATCGCA
>TARA_R100001132_G_C3275657_1_pt1 | contig 19153 bp, 15 predicted proteins | sample TARA_R100001132 | Tara Oceans TARA_R100001132 (sample SAMEA2621247) | marine metagenome | biome: marine biome (ENVO:00000447); feature: mesopelagic zone (ENVO:00000213); material: "saline water (ENVO:00002010), including plankton (ENVO:xxxxxxxx)" | depth 800 m | reverse complement strand
CGGTTTTTCCGCCATGCTGATTTCGGGGAAACCGGAGGCTGTAGTGCCGGCGCGTTCTGCAGCAGCGATTTCTACCGACAGCAGCTGCAGGCCATCGACGACGACGTAGCCATCGGCACCGGTATTGGAAATCGTGATATGCGCCGGCTGCCCTGCTGCAAAATGGAATTCACCCAGAGAAACGGGAATGCGATCGATGAGAGCCGGTTGTCGCTGATTGATGGTGACGGTTTTTTCTCCGTCTGCGCTCTGGATGGTGACGGGTACTCTGGTGGAACGGTTTTCATGCCAGGTATAGAGCAGTCGGACTTCGTAGTCGCCTGTGTGTTTGATTTTCGGCGAGAAGCGGGCGGTTTTCTTACCGCGTTCTTTGTTATTGTCGTGGGTATAGGTGGGGCCGATGGGCGAAGGTTGACGATTGCTTTCGCTCCAGCCTCCAGTGAATTCAGCTGCGGAATCATCGAGTACGATTCCCGGCAGTGTTTCCGCCGATGTGATGACGCGTGGCTGTGTTTGTCCACGTTTGATGGGCGAAGGCCAGTCGAGCAGTTGGCCGTCGGCAAGCAGCTGGGTACGGAGCCGCTGGTAGTTGATTTTCTGGATCGGGCAGTCGGCATCGATGGCCTGGCAGGCGGCGGTGGCAGCGGACTGGCTGAGGATCATGAGCACGGGTTCCATGCGGGTGGAACCAAAGGCGACGTGACTGGCGGAGATCGCAAAGGTGACGAGCAGGTTATTGCATTCGGACGCTTTGGGGACGATGGCTTCAAAACCGATGGGGTAAGGGCCGCGGGTGCCGGTATGCCCGAGCAGTTTGCCTTCGCGGATCATCATGCCGTCATGAGCGATGCGACGGATTTCGTGGATGTCGACTCCATAGGAAGCCAGACCAACGGATTTAGGAGCGACTTCCGTGTGGCGACAATGATGTTCTGTCATGACCAGGTCGGAGATCATCCGCCGTGACTCGCGAATATAAAGCTGATGCGGCCAGCCTCCGTTGTCGAGAAATTCATCTTTGCAGAGACCGTACTGACTGATCTGCTGCCGGACTTTTTCGGGGACGCGCGGATCGGTCTTCAGGAAATGATACAGGCCGCGAGCGTAGTTTTCGTGTTCTTTGATGATTTTCTGACGCTCGGCGTGGCTGGCTTCGGTGTAGCCTTTATTCCCGCCGACGTAGTTCAAACCGAAGTAGGCGGTGTTGAAATCGAATTTGCCGTTGGGAAGTGCATCGTGTTTGGTGAACCAGCGGAGGTCCATGTCATCGCCGGCCTGCTGACAGGCTTTGATATAACGGGCGACGATTTCATACCGGGCAGGATCGTAGTTGGCGGGAGGCTGAATGGGGATGCGGTTGGCGGGTTGGTCGGTAACGCAGAGTCGAAAACAGTAGGCCTGCACACCGGGAGCGGCTTCACCGGGGGTGCCGAGCTCACCTTCTTCAATCAGAGGCAACAGGCCGCTGTCCGGTTTTCCGGGGATGCGATAAGGGTCGAGGGGAATGGAACGGTCCCATAAGCCGCGACGATCTTTGCGGCGACCGATGGCATCGACTTTGCCGAACTTAACCTGGGGGATTTCGTGGTACTGAATGCCATTCAGGGTTTCGTTGTATTGCGAATTGGCTTCGCGGGTCAGCGAGTAAGAGACACCAGCGGCCGCCAGGAGATCGCCTTCGTAGGTGGTGTCGATAAACATCTTCGCGTCGATGCGGGTTCCGTTTTCGGTGATTAAAGTCTGGATGCGGGGGCCCTGTTTGATGACTTCTTTCAGTGGTTCTCCTTTAAGAACAGTCACGCCGGCTTGCTTGATCATCTCGTCGAACACCTGTTCGGCGACATGGGGTTCGAGCTGTGTTTCCAGGGTTTTATTGTATTTCTCGCCGATACGCTGATAGAACTCGCGCGCCATGCCGGCGACGGTTGCCGCTTTCCCCATGTCGGAAAAGCTGAGTCCGCCGGAACTCATGCCCCCCAGATGCTGTCCGGGTTCGATGAGTATCGCCTGTTTTCCGAGTCGGGCTGCTTTGACGGCAGCGACAACGCCTCCGGATGTTCCGCCGTAGATGCAGATGTCGACGCTGTGATCGGGCTTGTCAGCAGAGACTGGTTGCAGAAAAAACAGAGAGCAGCAGATAAGAGTGACAGCAATAACGAAGTTGCGAGGCATGGCAGGAACTCAATCTTTCTCGGGGAGCGATACCGGGGTTCAGAGTTAATGACGTCCGTGTGCGGGTCAGTCCTGTGAGATCCATTTCAATGGAAAACGGGCGATTGTCAGGGCGGTTGTGTCATAGCCATTATTTTTGAAGCCGCCATCTTCGTAGAAGCAGTAGATCGAGCCATCGGGCAGCGCTGCCAGATCGCTGTAGCCGCTGATACCCGGTTCGAGAACCCGTTTGCTGGACCAGGTCTGACAGTCGTCGAAGCTGACCTGCAGCGTCAGGTTTTTACGATCGCGATTGGGCGTTCTACGACCGGTTTTGTTTTCCAGGTTATCCGGGTTCGCAAACACAATCGCATTCTCTGGCTGTGATTTACTGGCGGGAACACGCAGGATGCTGGCCATGCAGACCGGTTCCCGGAGTTGGTCGTCAAAACGTTTTCCGGTCCAGTTCGTGGCGCCGTTATCGCTCACGGCGACGAGACGCCGATGCGGATCAGATTCGGTACGGATGTTAACAAGAACCTGATTGTTAAACAGCTGGACGGCGACGGTTTCGCTGGGATTCACAACGGTTTCCCCGGCGACAGTATCCCCCTGTTTTACGATGATGTCACCGCACTGCCAGGTTTTGCCATGATCGTCACTGAAGATGGTAGCGATGCTGGAAGGACGGTGTTTTTTACCACCGGTTGATAACCAGACGGGAACGAGCAGTCGTCCGTTCTGTAACTGGATGCCATGACCGGGACCGGTGGCGATGACATTCCAGTCGTATACTTTGCGGAACTGTTCGAAGACACTGGTGATTTCCACGGGTTTACTGAAGGTCTTGCCGTCGTCTTTACTGTCGATATAAAAACAGCGGCCGTAGTTCTCACAATACAGCAGATGGACCTGGCCTGTTTTAGAATCAGCGAAGGCGACCACATTATTGACGGTGTTTTCTTTCGCATCATGAATCATCTGTGGTGGTTGCCAGGTCTTGCCGCCATCGGTGCTGCGGCGCATGAGAATATCGATGTTGGCCCAGTCACCGGCTGCTTTGCGGGCTTCGCAATAGGCGAGCAGCGTGCCTTGTTTCGTGCTGATGATGCCGGGGATGCGGTAGTGATGGTACTCGCCGTCGCGTGCTTCGAACAGGACCGTCTTCTGCAGATCGTCGGCCTGAGTGTGTTGCAGTGGGGAGAGAATAACAAGCAGTGTGAGGGAGTAATACAGCAGGGAGCGCAGAGGAAGTTGTGTCATTTTACCGGTTTCCCGTCAAAGGTTAATAATATTATTGTTGCGATATTATTATCTCTTTTGTAATATTATAAAACTGCTGAGAGAAATGAAAGCATAAAACGCATTTTTTCAAACGAATGAGTGACCTCTATGAAACCGGCGATTGTGGATCTGGCCGAACGGATTCAGACTGATATTCAAACCCGCAAACTAAAACCCGGCGATCCCTATTTTACAACCAGTGAGACCGCCCGCTCGTTTCAAGTGAGCGGTACGACTGCGAACCGGGCGTTGCAGTTACTGACGCAGCGTCGCATTCTGGTTCGCAAGCAGCGCGCGGGAACGTTCATTGCCGAATCGGATGCAGAACAGTCACACAGTCTGAAGTGTGTGCACCTGGTCGTGCATCAGAAGTTTCTGGAACGCGAAGGCTTGCTCGCTGATGGGATTGTGATTGGCATTCAGCGGGAACTGCCGGATGCGGAATTGCAGTTCAATTTTCTGCCTCATCGGGAGGAAGAAGCATATGTGGAAGAGATCGTCAATCGTGCGTTGAAGTCAAGCGAGCCGGAAGGCTTTGTATTACAGCGGGCGCAGGTGGGAGTACAGCGAATTCTGCAAGAGAGTGGTCTTCCTGCTGTGGTGAACGGTTTGCTGCAGCCTTCGATTACCGGGCTGGCCCGGATTGACCGCGACCAGGAACAGATTGGTCGTCTGTTGATTGAGGAACTGCTGCGCAAGAAGTGCGCACGCATACTGGTTGTACTGCGGGATCAGGTGACGGCGGGAGATCATCAGATGTTGGATGCGATTCAGCGGGAGCTGAAAGCGGCAGGTTTTGGTCTGGATCAACTCTGTATTCGCTGTCTTCCCGCAGATGATCGGGCGATTCAGGCGGCGGCATTAGAGGTTATCAAAAATTCAACCGGTAAACTGGGAGTGTTATGTCGTTCTGAACCGGCAGCGCGGGCGATTGCGGACTGTTTCTCGATCGAATCTATTCCTGTCAGTAGACGTCCGGTGCTGGTTGTCGCTGACCGGTTTGCCCGGGAGCAGGTAAGCTGCCCGTTTCCCTGCATCCGCGCCTGCCTTTCTCCCGTCGCTTACGGAGAGGAGATTGGCAGAATGCTGATTCGACAGGTGAATGGAGAAGACGCGCAGTCCATGGATACTCGCGTTACCGTGGAACTGGTTCAGCCGGAATAGGAACCCCCGGTAGCGATTACGCTCGAAGCCGGCTTACCTCGCGCAGCCCGAGAGATCCATAATCGGCTGTTCGCCCTGGATGGAAATGGTTTTAATCCCGGCTGCGTTCAGATCGATGCAGTTCAGGTTGATCATTTTAATCGTGCTGTCTTCGTAGGTACGAAAGTAGTAATGTAAATTCTTCAGATCCGAAACCGCGGTCCACAGAGTGTAGTCAGCAGTGACTTTGCCATTCTCGTCACCGCGGGCAGCTCCTTTGGGAATATCGAACTGGTTGAGAATGTGAAATACCTGCAAAACCCCTGCTCTGGCTGTTGGTACCGGAAAGGCACTCGCAGAAAAGGCTACGGCACGGACAAACCGGGAAGGTGGTGTGAAGTCGCCGGGGAGTCCGAGCATGCCACTCCCTTGTCCGAGTCCCTTGATGATCTGGTTTTTGATTTCGATCTGGGAAACATTGTTCGTCAATAGATTGACATAATTTCCCAGGTTGGTCATATGCCAGTCAAAAGCAGGCGAGTTGGTAAATACTCCGAGCGGGTTCTGGAATAGATTCAACTTACCGTCGACATATTCCAGGACAATCGATTTTCCGCTGGCATCGGTAGCGATGTAGTGGAATGGGGGGACACCTCCCAGTTCGGGCATGACGGTCTTGCCGACTTTGATCTGTTTGATTTTCTCGGTTACTTCTGCGACGGTCGCACAACTGCCCAGCAGATATACGGGAACTTCGAGCGGGCTGATCGTATTGGAAATCTCCTGTTCGGAAACATCCTGAAAGCCGGCATAACCAGGAAAGTAAAAGATGCCGACATGCAACCCTTTTTCGTTGATGCCGTCGGCAATGAAGGGCAGGTCAAACGCATTCATTCCGACCATGCCATATTGCGTATTCCACTGCAGTCCCTGTCTGTTATCGGGGGCGGTCCCGACGTAAGCATGATTGCGAGGAACAATAATGATATTCGAATGCAGATTCTGGGCGAATTCGAGAGTGCGACCAAAGATGACAGATCCATCTTCAGGATTAACGGTGATTCCTGTACAAGCCTGGCTGGTAGCGGGAGCGAAAACGATGAGAGAAATCAGTCCGAGAATGGCAATGGTATGGGTGAAACGTTTCAAAAAAATCTCCCGTGTCTCTATATAATTACAGGTGTGAATCGTGCGATGTCTTGATCGATTTTGAGGGGTTCTACTCAATTCGCGAGCCTTGTGCTGCGAGAGTCGGCCCGCAGGCTTTATATCCTTCGACTGTCTGGTGGCAATAATTAAACGAAGGAGAAAGTCAGCGGCGAAAACTTCAGAAGTGAGAGTGAGGGTAACGGCAAATCAGATTGATCCGTCTGAGCGACATACAACGAAACCCTGCCAGCTGGTTTGCAGTGTGTTTACAAGACAGCCCGGGTCAACGGAGTTTCCCGCTGTGATGCTCTGGTGTTAATAGAGTCAGAAAACAATGAAATTACTGTGACTGTTTTCCATCGCGGAGCATCTCTCTCGCGGCGTTGCGACCGCAGGCTCCCATAACGCCGCCTCCCGGATGTGCGGCACTGCCACACAGGTAGAGCCCCTTGATGGGGGTGCGATAATCGCTCCAGCCGGGCACCGGACGCATATTGTATAACTGATGGGCGGGCATGGCTCCCTGAAAGATATTACCGCCTGTCAGGCTGAAAGTTCGCTCCAGATCGAGTGGTGACAGTACCTGACGATGCAGAACTGACGCAGGCACATTCGGTGCAAATTCGGCAATACGATTTATACAGCGATCGGCAAAGTCTTCTTTGATCTCATCCCAGTTACCGCTGGCCAACTGGTAGGGGGCGTATTGCACAAACAGTGAGAGGAGATGCTGGCCGGGAGGCGCCAGCGTACTGTCGACGGCTGAGGGAATCGTCATTTCAATAATGGGCTTTTGTGATGGGACGCCGTACTTGGCATCATCGTAGGCTCGTTCGATCTCTTCACAGGTGGCGCCAATATGGATGGTTCCCCGATGCTGTGGCTGCGGTTCCTGATTGCCGGGCAGACAGGTGAAATCGGGCAGTTCACTGACGGCAACATTAATCTTCATGCTGGCGCTGCTGTAGTCAATCCGGCTGACTGCTTTCTCAAATGAACCGGGAAGCGTGCCCGCAGGGATCAGTTTTTCGAATGTCACATGCGCATCGGCGTTCGAAGCGACGCAGCGGGTCGTGATGGCTTCACCGTTGGAGAGCCGGACACCAGATATCTGCTGGTCCGTGATGAGGATTTCTTCCACCGAGATACCCGTGCGGATTTCGACGCCTGCTGCTTTCGCTGAGGCTGCCATCGCCTGGCTCAAAGCTCCCATGCCTCCTTCCACATAACCCCAGACGCCACGTGCGCCGCCGGCGGATCCCATCACGTGGTGCAGTAACACATAGGCGGTTCCCGGAGCGGACGGCGGTTGAAAAGTGCCGATGATCGCATCGGTGGCCAGTGTTGCTTTGAGGATATCAGATTCAAACCAGCGGTTCAGAATGGGGAGTGCGGGGCCGGTAAGCAGTTCGATGGCTTCAGGGATCGTCTCACCCAGCTGTTTGAGTGACTGATGTAACTGGTAGGCCGTTTTGGTGTCGCGGAGTTTCTTTCTGAAACCGACGGAGCGCCAGCTGGCCGGTAATGGCAGCAGATCGGGGGGCGTCTGGATGAGAGCGGGCTCCAGGCACTCGGCGATTTTTTCCAGCATCGCTTCATAACGGGGGAACTGTTCCGCATCGCGTGTGCTGAACTGTGCGATCTGTTCCTGATTCTGTTTCAGATCGGGGCCGAGTAATAACGATCTGCCATCGGTCCCGGGGGTGAATGAACTGGGATTACGCGGCAGCACACGATAACCATGCCGGGCCAGTTGCATTTCCTGTTCGACTTCGGGCAGGAGCAGACTGACCAGGTAAGAAGCGGTAGAAACTTTAAAACCGGGCCAGAGATTTTCGGTCACGCAGGCACCGCCGACCAGTTCACGACGTTCGAGAACGAGAATTTTCCAGCCCCGTTTTGCCAGCTGATGGGCGCACACCAGACCGTTATGCCCTGCTCCGATAATCACACAATCGTACATGGATGTTGTTTCCGGTAGAGAAAGGAATCTATTTACTGAGCAGGTTGTATTATGAAAAAACTGCGGGGATGTGCCAGTGTGCGAATAAATCGATCGCGAGCGCATCACATTTAGCCAGAGCGTCTCCCATCAATAATATACAGTTCAAAGGACACTTGAGACGTTACAGTCAAACTGTCTACAGTCGAGCGGGTGAGAACCGTATCTTAAAAAATGAGTTCGATTTCTGGTAGAGTGTGTACAGTCGCTCTGGAGCCGGTTATGATCTGCTTTGTACTTCAATTTCAAAGAAACTCATGAACTTATTTCGGAAATAGCAAGGATGGAAATGAATCGAATTCGGTTCTCAATCATATTAATGCTGGGAGTATTCTTAGTGGTCGGCTGTGGAAGATCTGCGTCTCCGCCCAAAGCAGCGGCTCCGATGAGTCCCGAGGAAAACGCACTTGACATTGTGACAGCCATCTACAAGATCAGTGCTGAGGTAAAGAAAAAAGTGCCTCAGCACTGGGAAGATCTGGAAACGTATGCAGCCAGCTTACAGGATCCCGCTCGACAGAACGCCCTGGATGCGATCGAGAAAATCAAAAGCTTGAACTATCAGGTTACCTGGGGTATAGATGGAAAATTGCTACAGGAACAAAATGCCAAGGCGAACGAGTACGTGATCTTCGAATCCCCGGACGGCCATCTGAAATCGACCTACGGTGGCGTGATTCTGAAAGCAGATCCTGTGGAAGATAAAGATGAGAAAAAACTGGATCAATCGGAGTCCGACAAAGAGCAGACAGACGCCGCGTCTGCACAATAACTGAGCGGCTTGAAGGCGCTCACTTTTTCCCGCCAGCGGATGGCGATTTCGATCTAATTTTAGTAACGACAAAAAAATCTGATAACGGGTGAACTCATGCGACTGATTTCTCTGCTGTGCTTACTGTTCTGTGTTCTGCTTACCCCGGTTTCTGCTGCGGATTTGAAACTGGAAAAGATCGAAGGCGCTAAACCTAAAAATGTGGTTTTCATCCTGGCCGATGATCATCGTTATGATGTGATGGGTTTTCTGGGACATCCCTGGGTGGAGACCCCGGCAATGGATGCGCTGGCGAAAGAGGGTGTCTACTTCAAAAATGCGATGGTCACGACATCGCTCTGTTCGCCCAGTCGTGCATCGATTTTAACCGGTCAGTACATGCATAATCATGGAGTCGTGGATAACAACGTATCAGCGAAACCGGGCACGATCTTCTTCCCCCAGTATCTGCAGCAGGCAGGCTACCAGACCGGATTCTTCGGTAAATGGCATATGGGGGGGCACTCGGATGATCCGCGCCCCGGTTTTGATAAGTGGATCTCTTTTCGCGGCCAAGGACATTATTATCCGCCGGAACATCTGAAAAACTGGTCGCTGAATATCGATGGGAAATCGGTGCCTCAAAAAGGCTATATCACGGATGAGCTGACGGATTACGCCATCGAATGGCTGGATGATACGGTGAAACCGAGTGGTAAACCGTTCTTTGTATATCTGTCCCATAAAGGGGTGCACGGGATGTTCCATCCGGCGGAGCGACACGCGGGGCGTTACAAAGACAAGTCGATGCCGATTCCCAAAACGATGGAAAACACTTCGGAGAATTACTTCAACAAGCCGATGTGGCTCAAGAATCAGCGGAACAGCTGGCATGGTGTCGATTTTGCCTATCACCAGGATACGGACATCGAAGAGCATTATCGTCTGTATTGTGAAGCTCTGTTGAGTGTGGATGAATCGATTGCCCGTGTAAGGAAATGGCTGAAAGACAACGGTCTGGCGGAGAATACCCTGGTGATGTATATGGGAGACAACGGTTTCCAGTGGGGCGAACATGGTCTCATCGACAAACGGACCGCTTATGAGGCCTCCATGCGAGTTCCCCTGGTGGGGGTCTGTCCTGGTTTGTGGAAACCGGGAACGGTGATCAACGAAGTGGTAGCGAATATCGATATTGGTCCGACGATCCTGGCGGCAGCCGGATTGAAGACACCACCCCAGATGGATGGTCAAAGCTTTCTGCAACTGGCCGCCGGCAAGATGCCTGCGAAAGACTGGCGACAGAATATTCTCTACGAATATTACTGGGAATACAATTTTCCCCAGACGCCAACCACGTTTGCGCTGCGAACGCCGCGGTATAAATTCATTCAATATCATGGCATCTGGGATATTGATGAACTCTATGATATGGAGAAAGATCCCCACGAAGAGCACAATCTGATCTTCGACAAGGACCAGCAGAAACGTATTCAGAACATGCGGGCGGACCTGCACCAGATTCTGGAGAAAGCAGATGCCGACCGGGTCCCGTTCAGCCACAAGCGTCGTATGGGGGCTAACCTGCGGCTTAAAAGTGGTGCGAAGCCAGCAGATTTTCCAGCCGAACTGATGAGAGAAAAGGATGCGAAGAACTGATCCCTGGCAAATGACTGTATTTATATTTCATGAATAATTGTTTCACATGGTTGTCGTTCTCAAAAAAAGATTGTCAGTTTCGTTTCCATGATTTAAAATAACCCTCAGGAGATTGTGGGCCATTCGTCCTGGCATATGTGTTTTCAGTTCGATGTACCAGAAGAGGGGGAACGGAAATGAAGGAGTATTATTACCAGGAACCGCGCACCCAGTTTGAGAAATGTCCCGGTTGTCAGGCGGACATTGAACGGGACGCGGATCAGTGTCGATTTTGCGACTGTAAGATGGTGCCTGAGCAGCAGTCAGATCGGGATTCGTACTCTCTGCGCCGTGCTGAACTGGATGAATCACCCGGTAATATTTTGGTGATGCTGACTTTGAACATCGTGATCAGTGTGGCTGGCTTCTTTGTTACTGCTACTGATCGACTGCCTGAAAATCCATCACTTGACCATGAATTCCGCCTGTCTGAGCAGAACCAGGATTATGCGGCCAGTCTGTTTTTTCAGAAGAAATCCGGATCAGAAGAGCGATTCGATTCGCGATTAAATTGTGGCACCGTGACGAAATCCACTGTTCCGAGTCAGGACAAGCGTCACTGAAACAAAGTGATTTCTGTAAAATTCAGTGCTGAGATGGCGCCGTGATTCCAATCTGTCGACTATCACTGGGGTTGCGCAGCAGATTAAACAGAGATAACCCATCTTGACAGATCGGGTGAGTTCAGCGACATTCCGGGGAGTCATTCCACCGTTAGTATTAGTTCTACTCCGGGACAGAAAATGGATTCGCTGCCCCTCGATCACCCACGCCTGAAAAAAAATAACTTCGATCTCCTCCGCCTGCTGCTGGCGTCGACGGTCTGCCTGGTGCATGCCTATGAAGTTTCCGACTTTGCTCAGCTGGCAACTCTGGCAGGTATTCTGTCCTCGAAGGTTGCTGTACAGGGCTTTTTTGTAGTCAGTGGTTTCCTGATCGTCATGAGTTATGAGCGATCTTCCTCGCTGAAATCCTATGCCAGTAAACGGGTACGACGGATTTATCCGGCTTATTTCACCGTAATCATATTGTCTGCGGTTTTTCTGGTACTGATGAGTCAGAAAACGGTTGAGGAGTATTACTCACTGGCATGGTTGAAATACCTGGTTGCTAACCTGACGTTTTTGAACTTTGTGCAACCTTCCCTGCCGGGAGTTTTTGATGCGAATAAATTTGATGTCGTTAACGGTGCATTGTGGACATTGAAAGTCGAAGCGATGTTTTATATGGCGGTGCCCGTGCTCGTCTATTTTTTCAGGCGTTTTCCCAGATTGCCGCTCCTGATTGTGATTTACCTGCTTTCGATTGCCTACAGCGAATTTCTGCTGTCAGCTTCTGGAAGGACGGGGGTGGAGTTCTACTCGCGACTGGCGCGACAACTGCCGGGTCAGATGTGCTTCTTTATGGCAGGGGCAACTTTGTTTTATTATCTGAAGTTCTTCGAGCAACACATCAAAGCGTTTACCGCTGCTGCTGCTGTGATTCTCGTAGTGGACTGGGTTGTGCTTCCCCTGCCCTGGTTGCAGCCGGCAGCGCTGGCGTCGCTGGTTGTCTTTTTCGGGTTGTTTCTCTATGCAGGAAACTTCGGGAAGTATGGAGATTTTTCTTATGGAGTTTACATCCTGCATTTTCCCATTCTGCAGTTACTGCTGAATTCGGGCTGGTTTGCAGAACGCCCGTGGCTGTTTCTGTTGACCACCATCGGACTGACCGCGGTGGGGGCAGTTCTGATGTGGAATCTGGTTGAGAAACGCTTCCTGTTACGCAGCAGTCATTATGTCGCCGCGGTCGAAGCGTCTGAAGATAAGCTGACGGTTCGGCAACCCGCCAGCCTGTCCGCCGAGTAATTCTATTTCGATTTCAAATCGAAGTTGAAAGTGTTATCGCCTTCTTTGACCTCAGCTGTCAATTCAGTCTCGTTGTTATACTTGGCAGGTACCAGTTGCTCCCCTGCCTGCTCCGGGTCATCCGGCATCTTGCTGATCATCACTTTGTGAGTCCCTTGCGTAGCACCTGAAGCTTCCGAATTATATTCGAGCGTGTAAGCGCCATCACTTTCCGTGGTTGCACTGGAAGTGTGGCGTCGCCCATTGTCTGAAACCTGTTGCGGTTCGAAAATAATTTTTGCACCATCGAGTGGTGCGCCATCTAATGTAACGACTCCAGAAACGGATGCCAGATCAGGAATTGGTTCGCCCCCACTGCCAAAGCAGCCTGAGAGAGAAAAGATCAACATGGTATAAAGTACAGAGTGAAATCGTTGTGGTATGGAAAAATTGAGCATGATATAACTAAATCTAATTTAAAGAAGATTGAGAGGTTGAAACTATCTGCCGTCTGTGATTCAGGATTAGAAATACCGCGATGGCAATATACCATCGCGGTAAATCAGACGATAGACAGTAGGAATAAGAGAGAGAACAGACCGTTAGAATTCGGGAATGATCTCTCCGCCTCTGACAGAAATCATAGCCTGAACTACTCCCAGACGGTCGACATTTTCGCTAAGGAAACGCACGGCACCGTCGGCCAAAAGGATGTGTCCGCCGCCGACATGAAAGCTGCCTGCCCCCCAGGCATATTGTTTTCCACCGCTGTTGTCGAAGTTCAAGGTATAACCAGAACTTCCTGCTGCAATGTAAAAAGTGTGAGTTGCTGCATTCCAGTAAGGACCATAACTGGTTGAGGTCTTTATCAACTGTGTTTCACAAAGAACCATAGTATTACTGGTTCCGTCAGTAATATCTCGGAATTTGGCAGCGCCGTTAGGCCCAAGTGTTCCTTTTGCTAAACTTGTATTAGAGCCCCAACTGCCTAGACCCGGTGTACTACCGGCTACGCTCGTAGTGTGGCTCACAACTCCATAGCTGGTACGCCAGCCGGGGCTTACATAATAAGCAGAAGATGTGGTTGAGTTTGATTGATTACCGGGGTCTGAGGGGCATAGAAAAACGGGGACGGGTGATTTCACAACAGAATACTGGTCTGTAGTGACAGTTCCTGTGCAACTAGTTCCATGATTAGCACGACCGCTGGGGAGGCTCCAGTTATACAGATTATAGATATTGGCCTGATCAATGAATGGCAGGATCATCTGGTAGCAAGTGTGATTCAACAGGATGCCAGTCGTGCCGTGTACATTATTGCAACCGTTAAGACCAGCGTTAATAGTGGCTGGTGGAAATACGCGATGAGTGTCGTGATAGTTGTGTAGAGCCAGGCCCATTTGTTTCAGATTGTTTTTACAGGTACTGCGGGTAGCAGGAGTGCGATTAAGATGGCGATGATCGCAATCACCACCAGAAGTTCAATCAGTGTGAAACCGTGTCGTCTTGAGTTGAGGGTGCGCATGAAAGTGCCTTTTAGAGAAAGAGAATAACGAAATAGAATTCAGAAGAATGGACGTGACTGGTATTTCGTTAATGAGAGCGCGTAATTAGCGAAATGAGTTTGGCTCCGAATAAGTAAAGAATTCTTAACAGAGCTAATAAATTATGTGCGGGAGATGAAGGTCCCACAAGGTTATTCATAAATAAATCTAATTAAAATCTGGGATTTGCTTGAACGTTTTTGGTCCCTCTAAAAGATGTCGTAGTAAAGTGAAGTATACAAAGAGGTTAGTGGTGAACTTGTGGCGCTGTTCAAGGGTGGTTTTCGCGAGGGGACAACCCCAAAACAAGTAGCTGGCAACGGTATCAAATAAAGAGTGACTTAGTAGAAATTGAATCGTGAAACATCGGGAAGGTGTTAACACGAGGAGATAAATCCGTTACTTTCCTGTCGTTTCTGTAAATGTGTATGGGTAACCGAACTCCAGGAATTAAGCAGGACAAAAATGGTCCGTCTCATTTATCAACTCTCTGAACTGGATTCCTCTTTTGTTTCACAGGCGGGGGGCAAAGGTGCTTCGCTGGGAGAACTGATGCGGGCACAAGCTCCCGTTCCCCCTGGCTTTGTCGTAACGAGTTCTGCGTTTCGCACCTATTTTTCTTCCGAACAAATCCAGCGTCCGGTGCTTGAAACCATACAGGCATTGAAAGCCGGTCAGATTGATCTTTCTCTGGCTCACCAGCGCATTAAATCCTGTATTGAAGCTGTTGAATTGCCAGTTGAACTCTGTGAAGCCGTACAGAAGGCAGCGGATCAATTAGCGGCTCCACGTGTTTCGGTTCGATCGAGTGCCACTTGTGAAGACAGTGCGACCAGTGCCTGGGCGGGGCAACTGGAGACATTTCTGAATGTCTCTCCCGCAGAAATAATTGAGAAAATCAGGAGTTGCTGGCTGTCCCTGTTCAGCGAGTCTGCGTTGTCGTATGGCGGGCGTCATGGGTTCTCTACTGGCGAGATTTCTGTGGCAGTGGTCGTGCAACAGATGGTAGACAGTGAAATCTCTGGCATCGGATTTTCAGTCCATCCAGTCACTCAAGAACCTGGTATTCAATTAATCGAAGCCTGTCTGGGACAGGGAGAAGCAATTGTTTCCGGGAGAATCACGCCGGATCAGTTTATTGTCGAACGAGGTTCACAGCAGATTCTGGAATCAATCACTGGTAATCAGAAAGAAGCGTTGTGGATTCGTGAGGACACCTCGAAACCGGTCTGGCAGAAACTTGATGGTCGTGGCAGGCAACCGAAAATTACGTTGCAGCAGGTTGCTGAGTACTCCGCCCTGCTGCACCGGTTGCAAACGCATTACGGTCATCCCATTGATACTGAGTGGGCCATTCAGGATGGGAACTTCCAGGTGTTGCAGGCGCGGCCGATCACAACCCTGGCGGCGGAATATGACCAGAAGCTGATTGATGATTCGCAGGGATGGCAGTTTACCGTTCGTCGTCCTTTTTTTCTGCTGGCTGCCTCAATTTTACCCTACTGGCTGGATGCAAAGCATGCAGACAATACTCTCGGCGGTCACCTGAATGAGGCATTGCTGATTCAGGATGAGACCGGGCTGATGAATCTGTTTTATCCTCATGCTTCCAGTGAAGCATTTTTCGAGCGTATCGGCGACCTGTTCCAGAATCACCGGGAGCAGCTCATCCGCATTCTACGATATGGACTTGGAATTTATGCACAGGCTTCCCCCGTGATTGAACAGGGCCTGGGCGGGTTTGAAAATTTCACAGAACTGGAAGACCTGTTTGCAGACATTGCCCAGCATACAACGGTCTTCCCTGCCTGGGTTCTGATTTATATTGAAACACATCAGATTGACGATCCTGAAGTAAGATCTCTGGCAGAGCAGATTCGCTCCCATTCCCTGTATCCGGTAATCGAACGAAATATCCTGCAACCCCTGGCGTTTCAGACTGCTGAGCAACTCGGCTTTGCAGAGCCGGATCGCGCCTGTGAATTGATCTTGTGGAGCGAATTGAAAGCGGGAACGGTGACCTGCGAACTTTTGGAATCTCGATACGAGGCAATCCGGGAGGGAAAGCGGTTCATTTTCCAGGTCATTAATGGGCAGGAAACATTTCACCTTGTTTCTCAGACCGGATATTTACTGACGCGACTGGCGAAGCAGCGAAAATTGCAGGCTTGTACTGACTCAAATGAGCTGACAGGTCAGGTCGCGTGGCCGGGAATCTTTCGGGGCAAGGCGCGGGTTGTGCTCAGCCTGGATGCGCTGGGGCAGACAATCTCACCTGATGAAATTCTGGTTTCCATTCAGTCCAATCCGGCATTGATGCCTTTACTGCAACAGTGTGGTGCGATTGTGACCGATGATGGCGGGATTGCCTGTCATGCCGCGATTCTGGCCCGGGAGCTGAAAAAGCCGACATTAATCGGTACACGTGAGGCAACCTTGAGAATTCAGACCGGGGACCTGATTGAGATCGACACCTACGCGCAGGTTGTACGAATTCTGGAGAAACAGCAGTCGTAAAAAAACACTGATACCCGTTCGGCATCAGTGTTTTCAAATGGGGATGACAGGACTTGAACCTGCACGCCTTGCGGCACTAGATCCTAAATCTAGCGTGTCTGCCAATTCCACCACATCCCCGGATGGAGTTACTTTCAGTGGGAATACTAACGGTTTCCGGTAATTGATACAAATCGGAGGAGAGAAAAAAGTCGGACTTTCAGCGGGATTCCCGAAGATTTCGGCGTTCGTTCCCGCAGAGTCTGAGACAGCTTCCTCGCATTATTCCGTGGACGGATCCGTGTCGGATGATTCGTTTTCTTCTTCCTGTTCCAGTTTCGAAATCTGATCGCGCAGAGAGGCGGCGACCTCGTAATTTTCCTCAGCCACCGCAGCGGTCAACTCCCGACGCAGTTTAATCAGATTGTACTGCTGCTGACTCGACGTGGGAGCCCGCTTGGGAAACTTGCCGATATGTTCGCAGGCACCATGGATATTTTCCAGGAGCTGAATCAGGGGCTCGCGGAACGCGATGTAGTCATGTGGACAGCCCAGGCGCCCTTCACTGCGAAATTCCTGGAACGTGATTCCGCAGTTGGGGCATTCCAGTTCCTCATCGAGTTCCAGGTCCTGTGAATTCAATTCGATCAGCGTGGCTTCATCCTGTGGTTCCCATTCGTCTGAAGGGGCCTGGCCACTGATATATTCCTGAAAATGTTCTTCGCAGAAATGGAGTGCCTGTGCCTGCCCGTTTTGAATTTCGGTCAGGTGGTAGACGGCGGGTTTATTACAGACTCTGCATTTTTTCATGGTCAAAACTTTTGGATTTCGGACTGATAAGGCTTCGCTGAACAGGAAACGTCTCACCTCTATTCCGATTCTATACGAACCGGCAGCGGGGCTCAATCGCGATTCCCAAATTGATTTCAATCCGGATGAGCAGACGGCGATTCACCGATGTCGACTATGCTGCAGGCCTGGATAATGTTCAATCCCAGCTCACTGGACTTCTGAAGCAACTCAGGACTTTCGCTGCCCGGGTTGAACCAGACTTCGTCGGCTCCTTTCGCCTTGATTTCTTCCAGTAGGCCGATCCCGATCTGCGGGGGAACATACACGCTGATCCGATTCAGATGCACTTCGGGAAGTTCGGCCAGACTTGAGTAGGCAGTTAATCCCTCAATGTGTTTTTCTGTCGGATGCACGGGGAAAACATCATATCCCTGTTTCAAATGAGCGCGGACCGATTTATTTCCGTATTTCTGACGGTCCGTACTGGCTCCAATGATCGCGACTGTCTGCTTTGGCATGCCTAATCCTATTTTTTCAATGAGGAAACAAACTCGTCATAATGCTTTTGTACTTCTGACTGTGAAGGTGCTTTTCCTTCACTGACAATCACCCGGTACTTCATTTCCAGAGGTTTGCTTTCATCGAACTTCGTAGCGAAGAAGGCACCGAATCGACCGTAGGGACGTTCGGAATAACGCGACGGTTTGGGGACGCCGGGGTCTTCCATGTATTCCACGTTGTAGCGTTTGCCGTCGATTTCGTAAGACATGGCAAACCAGCCCAGGTTGATGTGGCCATCAGGATCCGTTTTATCAGAGACCTGAACCGGAGCAGTCTGCTGGGGAAAACCTTCGGGGCGTACATATGTGGCATTGTTGGATTCGGCGACGTCTTGTGCAGCCCGGAACTGGAATCCGGCGTGCTGGCGGTCCCCTTCCAGAACAATTTCGCCTCGCTTGCTTTCCAACTGGGTCTGCCAGTCGATCTGCCAGGCAGGGAATTTCGAGTTGGCGACATCAATGGGAGTGACCGTTACTTTGCGGGTTTCAATGATCACCGGCTTTCCCTCACCGTCTTCCCAGCGGATTTCGGAAGTCATGGTGCCTTCCTTCGGGCCCCCTTTCATTTCCAGCATTTTTTCGTGCCGCAGATGCGCGCCGTTTTTACAGTGCCAGAAATCGAGTTCTTTGCCAGCAAATTTCGTTTTATTCCATCCGACATACAAACCACGGTGGTGTGTGTATTTTCCGCCGGGGCCTTTTGTGATGACTTCTCTGCTGCCAGGTCCGTAGACGTGGTGAAAGACTTTGTAAGTGTCGTGAAAACTCTGTTTAGACGAGTCGTCATAGGGATAGACGTACTGCAGGACAGGATTGCCATTGAAGTACAGATCAGCCACTTTCTTCTCAGGCTGATCTTTCCAGGTGAAGCCCGATTTCTCACTGGCGTGCAGGCCTGCGGTAACTGAAAAGAGGGACAACAGGAGAATGGAGAGAACAGAAAGACGCTTCATAGCAGGTTCCATGGATGTTAGTTGTTGAATGTAAAGTCTGTTGCAATCAGAATGACTCATAAAAAATCCCGTATTCCGGGGAGGAATACGGGATTGGAATCGTCCGGTGCCGGGTTTAACCCGCGTTGGAATCAGGATTATTTTTAGGTGGTTTCCCGTCGACCCAGGGGCCCGCGAGAGTCATGTAGCTGGGCTCTTCCAAGACACTTCCTTTATCGCCGGCTTTCCAGCCTGGGATGTGTTTGGGCTTCTGCCGTGCTTCTGACATGGCTTCCCATTTTTTCGACCAGCTGCCATCCCCTTCTGTGATCTTGTGGGTATCTGCATCGAAGTGGTAGACCTTACCATTACGATAGCTGTTTGATCCCATATTGACCACGGCGATTGCTGCCGCACCCAGATCAGGTGGGTTGTTACACTTGCTCTGATCGTTGGCCTGCATTGCTTCGACCCAGTTCTTGAAGTGGGCATAGGTCGTATCTTTAATCTGAGCGACATCGATCCGCTGCTGTTTCAGGGAACTGTCGCGCGTAACCTGAGGCCGTTCGGGAATGAAATCATACCCGTCAAAACCTTCGCCATTGCCAAAGACAAATGAACCATTGTGCCCGCGGATGATCTGCTTGATGCGGGTTTCCTGGTTACACATGGTGGCATTCACCAGTCCCTGGACCCCTTCATTGAAGTCAGCAGCAACCGTGGCCACATCGGGAACGTCGCGGCCGTCGTATTCCAGGTACAGCCCCCCTGCTCCGACAACGCGACCGGGGTAACGCAGTCCGGTTGCTTTGAGCATGGCGGTGG
>TARA_R100001132_G_scaffold5763_2_pt1 | contig 19421 bp, 17 predicted proteins | sample TARA_R100001132 | Tara Oceans TARA_R100001132 (sample SAMEA2621247) | marine metagenome | biome: marine biome (ENVO:00000447); feature: mesopelagic zone (ENVO:00000213); material: "saline water (ENVO:00002010), including plankton (ENVO:xxxxxxxx)" | depth 800 m | reverse complement strand
GCCGGAGGTCGCGGGTTCGAGCCCCGTCACTCGCGCCATTTTCCAAAAATGGCCAATCGCCTAGATTGTTGAAAACGCTGGAGATATTCTCCGGCGTTTTTCATTTTCGGCCACTAGAGTCCCGAGTTGGGCTCAAAATGTGATACAAATTGGAACCAAAGCGTGATACAAATTATGCATGACGGTTCTCAAGCATCCCGACCAGTTCCTGCTCAAACGCGGCGAGCGCTGGCACTATCACCGCCGGGTTCCCGGCAAGTTCAAAACGCTCGACGCCCGCACCTTTGTGCGCGTCAGTCTGGATACGGAAAATCGCAAGATCGCGCGCATGCGCCGGGACGCGCTTGTCGAAGCAGACGACGCTTACTGGATGTCGCTCTTCCTGGCGGATGTCGAAGGGGAGGGCGCCTCTGAGGCCACCCGCAAGGCCAGCGAGAAGCGCTATGAGGCGGCAAGTGCCAGGGCCATGGCCCGCGGTTTTGCCTATCTGCCCGCTGAGACGCTGAGAGACTCAGGCGATTTTAATGGGCTAATGGAACGGATCCGCCTGCTTGAGCGCGGGACCTCTGCAGGCCAGCCGCCAAACGCGCAGGATGCCGAAGCTCTTCTCGGCGCTGTACCCGAGCCGGTTCAGGAAGAGATCGCCGACCTCACGAAAGTGTCGGAAGCCTTCCAGCTCTACCTCGATGAAATCGCCTTCGATGAGCAGTACAATAAATCGCCCAAGCAGAAATACTCCTGGGAGAAGACCAAGCGGACCTCGATCAATTACTTCATCGACGTGATCGGCGATCTGGCAATGAGCGAGATCAGCCGCGAGGATGCGCTCGCCTACCGGACCTGGTGGATGGAGCGGATGATCCCGCGCGAGGAGGGTGAGAAACCGGCCAAGCCCAATACCGCCAACCGCCATATCGGCAATATGCGCACGCTCTATGAAGCCTACTTCGCGCACAAGGGCGATGAGACCCGGCTCAACCCCTTCCGGAAGATGTTCTTCAAGGGCGAGTCCCGTGTCGATGTCCCGCCGTTTGAAAATGAGTGGGTGCGAACACGCATCCTGAAGCCGGGCGTCTTCGACGAGCTGCGCTGGGAACTCCGCTGTATCATCTATGTCCTGATCGAGACTGGCTGCCGTACCAGCGAGATCTGCAACCTCATGCCGGAAGATATCCGGCTCGACGCCAATATCCCATTCATCCGCATCCGCCCGCGTCAGGACCGGGAGATCAAGACCGAAACCTCGATCCGCGATATCCCGCTGGTCGGCGTAGCCCTCGAAGCCATGCGGGCCGCGCCGGAAGGCTTCCCGCATTATCGTGACCGCGGCGAACTTGTGTCCGCCAACCTCATGAAAGCGTTCCGTCAGAGGGAGCTCTTTCCATCAACCGATCATGTCATCTATTCATTCCGTCACGCTTTTGAGAAACGCATGCTGGAAGCAGGGCTCGATTATGGCCTGCGCTGCACGCTGATGGGGCACAAGACTGATCGCCCGGCCTATGGCGATGGGGGATCCATGGAGTATCGCCGCGATGAGCTGATGAAGATCGCGCATCCGGTCCCGGAAGGACTGAAATACGGGGAATGACAATATTGCGCTCAGCCTTTCTCGATCCAGACAAGCGCCAACGGTCCGATGGCCAGCACTATGGATCGACACCAGCATGTGCATCCGGGGGCGCCATCCGATGACAGTGACTGGAGCAGTCGGATCAGCGGCGCTTGGATGGACGGTAGGCAAACTCCTGGACGCTTTGTCTGCGCCGCTCAAGAATGTCCTTTCCGAAATTGAACTCAATCGCGCGATCACCTCGGCGCTTGAGCGTTCTGAAGCTCGGCTGAAATCCGAGCTCGCGGCCACGGACTGGAAGACCGTCAGCGATACGATGCAGCAGCACCAACCGCTTGTGTTCACGGTCGCGCTGGAGACGCTTCACCGGCGGACCGCTGGGGCCGTGATGCAGCCATTGAGAGAAGCGTTGTCCACCCGGATATCGCAAGATACTGGCTTATCCGAGACTTTGGCCGACCGCCTGGCGGATATTCTCGACGACGAGTTGTGGAACAAACCACCCCTGTCGCGCCACAGACAGGCGCTGGCTATCTACCTCCAGGAAACGAAGCTGGATTTGCTCATTAGCGAGTTGGTGCCCGACAGACGCCTGTCCGCTGTGCTGGATCGCATTCGCCTGGCATCACGCCAGGATCGCGCCAAACGGCTGGATCGTGTTCACCAAGCCGGCCCCATCATCGCGCGAAGACTCGAAAGTGCTCGTGAAGACGGCGCCGAGACAGTGCAGATGACGGACGTTGCCAGGCTCTTCGCGCCGCAATGGGTGGCCTCCATCGTTGATCTCGGCGGCGCCGGTAAGTCGACAACACTATTCCTTTTGGCCGACGCGATTGAGGTTGCTTCTGAGAATACGGTCGTGATCGTTTTGCCCATGGCTGAAGTCGCGCTCAAATCTGACGTATTCGGGGCAATCGCAAAGCGCGATGCGTTCATGGAACACAAGGTAACAGAGGCTGATCTCGCTGCACTGACGCGGGCAGGTGATCTCGTTGTTCTTTTCGACGGATGGAATGAGCTGCCGCCCGACGATCGCAAGACGGCCAAGAATGCCATCAGCCAATTTCATCAGGACTATGAACATGCGCCGCTTTGTTTTGCGACGCGCCCGTCTTGGTTTCCGCTTCCCGTTCCGCCAACCGCGCAATTCGATCTCGATCGCCTGTCAAACTCTGATCGGGAACATTTTGTTCGTGAAGTTGCGGGCGAGGTAGGTGTTAAGGCGCTGAGGTCCGCTCAGCAGAGACCGCCATTGCGGCGCGTGCTTGGAACGCCATTCTTTCTCAGTATCTTCGCTCGCCTGCCTTGGGCAGAATCCGACCCGGACATTCCACAAACGGCGGCGGCCCTTATCGCAGCCTTCGTTGAAGAAGAGTTTGTGAGGATGTTGCAGCGCACTGGTGCGCCAGCAGAACGCGTGGAGGTGCTGCGCGGACTGCTGGAAACACTCGCACACGAAATGGTCGAATCAGACCGCCTTGATCTGTCATGGTCACGGGTTAACGAAATCATCGAGGCGTTCAGGCTGCAATCTGGCGCAGCGGCGTCCGGGGTAGACGCTCAAACGATCCTGGAGGAGATAAGCCTCCAGTCCTTTGTTCATGTCGATGAAGACAGTGCTGCCAGAACGCTCGCCTTCGACCATCAGATGCTCAGAGACTGGTTCGCGTCATCCCGTGTCGCCTCCGAAATCGAGGCCTGCTCTGCGGACGGTGAAACGCCGTGCAAGGCCATCGGCGTGCTCGGAAACCAGCGCTCATGGGAGGGCGCACTTGAAATTGCAATCGAACAAATGTCTCAGGACGGCCCGGCGTCGCCTGGATTGCAGCGGTTCCTTCTGGAAATGTGCGGCATCGATGTCGCCTTCGCCGGCAAACTGATTGGCTTGCTAGGAAATGAAGCTTGGCGGAGCATTTCTGGCGTGATCATATCCTTTGTCGAGGACTGGGCTAAGGAAGCCGATCCCGAAGCCGTATTTGACTTCATGATCAGCACAGGACGGGCGGATTTCTCGGAACGGGTCTGGAAGGATCTGGAACAGAATGACGATCACCGCCGGCGCGGCGGCCTAACGGGCAGGCGCCCCTTCAATCCGACGATCCTCGGAACTGACTGGAAGGATCAGTTTAACGCGCTTCCGGATGAAAACCGCAGAAGTGTTATCCACGACCTTTGCTACATGGGAGGCGAGGCGGGTCTCAGAAGCGGTCTTGAGCTTGCGCTCGGCGAGCCCAAATCGGATGTCCTTGGTTTCGTTCTGGACGAACTTCATTATCGCCGCCGGAGTGAGATGGCCCGCGAGCTTTTCGAGAAATTCACGGACGATCACTGGAATCGGTGGGCGCTCGACTCCCGGGTCAGCGCGCTGGCCGCCGAGAAGGCCCGGGATATCTACGAGCCGGTTCTCATCCGGCAAATGAGCGGGGGTGATCCATCGCATGCCCTTAGAGCAAAACTGACCTGGTGTGCGATGACCGGAGAGCCTCTCACTCAGGAGGATATCAAGGCCGGCCTCGATCTAGATGAAAAGGACAAGGAAAATCGACACTGGTTCGCGTCCCGGTTCAGGGAAACCGCGCCCGACCTCCTTTCGGATGTAATGTTGCGCCGGTACTTCGACGGCAACCGCATATACAGGCCTGAAGATTATGTCCGGGCCTTATCAGAGGTGGACGAGCGGCGTCTGCTGCACTTTCTCGGCGAACAAGAAGATGATGTCCCCAACACAGCAGGTCTGACCCGCCTGCTGAAGGCGGGAAGCTTGCGACAACTGATCAGGCGCGCCCTCGATCTACAAAATCAGATGCAGGGACTGTCCCGGCAAGAAGCTGAGCCTTTGTGGCGGGAGATTGTGCGGATACGAGACTATCTCGCACGGGCTGATCACGACACGCTCATCCGTGTACTTATCAATACCAGTGTCCGGTCAGGCGGCGAGGCATCGATTCTTTTCGATTTTGTATTGTGGTGGAAAGGTGATGCGTATCCGGAGCAAGGCGGCCTAAAGCCCGCGGGTCTTCAGCAGCTTGCGCTTGGTCTTCAGGCGCGCCGATGGTGCCGCGCCGTGTTGGAGGACCCGAACCGGTCGCGCGAGTGGTTCGCTGACGGCGCTCGGGCGGTCGCTAGAATTGGCAGACTGCAGGATCTGTCTTTGTTGAAAGAGCTTCTCGATGCCGAGCTTGATCAACATGAAGCCGAGCAGGCGGAGTTCCTCCGTCTTCCGCCGGCGCGAAGAAGCCAAAGTACCGCACGAATGTTTTACGACAACCTCATGAGGCAGGCCTTCTATGAGCTTCAGTCGTCGGAAACGTGCAACATGCTGTTGGGCTATCTTGGTGATGAGCGCTTTGAAATCTCCGCAGCCATCGCACTTCGTCCCTACGCGCCGTTCAGAACAGCGGACATTGTCGACAAGGACGGAGTAATTGGGGGCCCAAGCAACGACCTTCTCAGGCGACGGCGGAGCGCTTGGGCCGAACGCCCGGAAACGCGGGAATGTCACCCCGTAGCGGCAAGGCTCCTCGACCGGGTTGCCGAGATCGATGCGCAATCCGAAGGGGGATGGTCCCGCATTCGTCAGCTGGCGACGTCTGCAGTCTGGATGGATTGCGGCCCGAGGATTCGGGAAATCTGGGACATTATCGAACGCAATCCTGAACCTGGAAAAGCCTCCGAATTGCTGGAGGCGCTATCTCACACCGGGCATCCACTAAAGGCCGCGTCGATCACCCGGGGCCTCGACGTCGCTGAAGAGAAGTATTTCTCTCAAAATTCACGATCAGACAACGACTTCTACATTTTGCGGCCGTGGCTTGAGATGCTGAGCCGCTGCGAAGATCCGATGGAACTCGTGCGCCGGATCGAAAAATACCCCGAGTCCGTCAAACGTTGGCGCGTACGCGATTATATCGGCGGCGTTATTGTAGATGACGATGACGTCGAGATTGATACGGTCGAAGCTCTTATAGCGCTCGGTTCGGAAGAAGAGGGCGCCTATGAACGCGTGAACGCCCTTTTTCGCATCGGCTCTGATCGCGCGCTTGAAACCCTTCTCGACGACGCGATGGACGGTCGGCATGGCCGGCATCTCCATTTTTTTGGGCACGGGCCCAATGCGCTTTCGGAATATCTCGCCAAGAAGCCTGACCGGTTCGTGGCGCTTGTCGAAGATCTGCTGACCCGGTCCGATGGCGAGGCGCGCCTTGCCCGACTATCCAATATTGTTGATGGGCTGGACTCTCCTGTACTTTTCGAGATCGCCATGGAACGTGCAGCGAAGTCAGACGAGGATGCTTGGAAGCATCTCGTCGCCAGGATGCTCCCGGATCAATGTGTGCTGCGCGAACCGATCGGACAGTCGGGCTATGAGCTTAGTCAGAAGCCTCTGGCCGCGCTCCGTCAGCGGATCTTTCAATTGTCACGCGCTAGTGACGGTGATTTCTGGCGAGAGCTATTGGCGCGGATGGACGCCATCATCGGTGAGTACGGCGGAAGTCCTGATGATCCACGGCATCCCGATCTGGCCAGTGGAGTGCCGCATCCAGCAGCAGCTGCAAATTTGTGGCGCGGGCCTGCGTCAGATCACAGTCCCTCGGCGCCGGCGAGTTAGTCGTCCACAGGCAGATCATACAGCCTCATCGATCCGTTCGATGCGATCTCAAGTACTGAATTGATCATCTCCATCATCGGATCACCAAGCGTGTGCAGAAAAGCGATCGCTTGCTCGACCAGTTCCTTCGAGCGGGCTTTACCTGCCACAGGAAGGATAATGAGGCCGGGATGAATCTCCTCGGTCGCAACAAGCGCTCTGAAATCCCGAGCGTTCTGGGTGACAATGACCAGATTATTGTCGACGCACCTTCGAAGCACAACATGGTCAGGGTCGCCAAGCCCTCCGAAGTCTCTCGGATGTTGTGCGACATGAAATCCTGTCGCATTCAACTCTGCCGCCAGTGAAGGCGACAGGCACTCGTCAATGAAGAGTTCCACCCCGCCCGTCGCCTTCGATTATGCGGCCGCATGCCAAGGCCGTCTTGGCCGACCCATTAGCGGGTTGGCCTTGGCGTAGATGGCGGCGGCTTCGAAAGCCTCTCTCGGAACGCCGGGATAGTCGCCTGCAATCTCATCAAGGCTTTCGCCATCTTCAAGCCGCGCCAATACGGAATAGACAGTGATCCGTGTGTTCGTGATCACCGGCGTTCCACCCAGAATCTCCGGGTTGGAGACGATATGTGTGTCCCGAGCGTTCACGTATCGCAGCGCTTTCGCATATGGTTCGCTCACAAGTTCATCCACCTTCAAAATAGCCATTGGAGCAAACTCCACGGGCTTCAATGTACCGACTTCGAGCGCCTTCAATTGAGCCCAAAGCGCTTTCTTATACTTCACCGGCAAATCCGTCAGCTTTGCCGCCTTGATGGCGGCGAGATAGATCACTGCATTGACCGGGAGAAAACGCGTTGCTCCACCCCGTCGTCTTGCCTTTTTTTCCTTGGCTTTGAGAACCTTGGTCTCAAGCGCCTTTTCGACCACACTGGCCGTCACGCCGGCCAATTGCGCCGTTTCCTTAACCGTTAAATCAGATGCAGCAGTCATAAGTCTTTCCTCGTGAGGGAAAACTTAATGCATTACGGCTGGAATTGCAAGTCCGACACAGTCGAAATGCGGTCGGTCGGCAGGCAGCCAGATCGGGGCGGAGGACCGGTGAAAATTAATAATACCTATAAATGCAATGGGTTATGGCCTTTCCTCGGTGGTGATGGTGGATGCCGCTCAGGACGAGCCGGTCTCTTCCTGTTTAGCGGCGCATGCATCTCCAGCTTTTTTTGCCGCTCTCGTCGTATTTCCAGCTCTTTCTCCAGGCGCTCGAAGATCGGCCAATAGGCATCGCCATACAGATCGATGATCCATGCGACGGTGCCCATGGCCCGCTCGATATCTTGATCAGAATATGAGGAAGAGAGCGGCATGATGTCGGCTAGGAGCTACTTCGCCCGGTTCCACACCATGACGCCGGTGCCATCTTCTTCGTTCTCGAAGAACGCCGCCCGCATCGGCGCCGCAAAACTCGGGTCATCCAATTTGACGGCCAGATACGGCGTTTCGCCATCCTTGCTTTCCTGCTGCCAGGCCGCACCGAGCTCCGCTCCGCCGGCATAGAGGCGGTAGTCCGGCGCTTCCTCATTGGCCTTGGTCTTGTTCGGAACGAGCTGAGCTTTGACATTGATCGTCATGGTACGGATGGTTCCGGTATATTTCCCATCTTTCAGTGTGAATGATCCAATCTGTGCCATGTCTGGGTTATCCTTTCGTGCTGGCATTGGCGTGGAGGGCTTTACGGGCCCGTTTGAACCCGGGATCGGACCCAAGGAACATCTCAAGCATGGCCGGGATCAACGTTTCGGGTTTTTCCTCCTCGCCATAGGTCTGCTGGTAGAGCGTCGCATAGTCGGTGAGCGCCGCAGCGAGATCCGGATCGAATGAGACGGTCATGCGGACGGGTGTGCGGTCTGGGAGCTTGTCGAGACGAAGCGTCATCGCTGTGCTCCTTGCGGATGGGCTCGGAGGATGAGATCGCGCGTGACGACGACGCGCACCGGCCAGCCTGGCCGGACACGAATGGTCGGCTGAATACCGAGCTGTTTGTCGATCACACGCTGGCCGGCCTCGTTGATCGTGTCAGTCGTGCCGCGGCGGATGGCGCGCTCGATATCGCCGTCACCGTCGGATCCGAGTTCCGCACCAATCCCCAGAATGGTCGCAAGGCCTGCGGCAGCGAACACCCGGTCCCAATGATGATCGGTGTGGTCCGACAGACCGGCATAGCCTTGCGTATCGGCTCCCGGCGCCGAGATCACAATCGAGGACCCGTCCGGGAATATGATCCGGTCCCAGGTCACAAGCGCCCGGTCCTGCCCGAACGAGACTTCAGACTGGTAGCGTCCGATCAGGCGCGAGCCTTGCGGGATCAGGAGATACTGGCCGGTCACCGTATCGTAGACCGGTTGGGTTACCTGCGCGACGATGGTGCCGGGCAGGTCGGAGTTGATGCCAGTAACAAGAGAGGCCGGGATCAGCGTGCCGGCCATGACCTGATAGGGGGAGACGGCATCCTGGACGCCATACTCATTGTAGACGTTCGTTGATGCGGTTTCACTGGTGAAGGCGAGCTTGCGGTCCTGGAGATTGGGGTCGGCAGCGCCGAAGGCTGACGGTGTGCCTTGCGGCATCGCGGCGAGGGCCAGCAGTTCGGAGGTGAGGTCCGTACCGGAACGTGAGCGCGTGTCTCCACGTTGCGCAAGGGCTGTGTCTTCGGTTTCTGATTGCAGGCGGAAGAAGACTGGCGCACGGGCGGCCTCCTCAGCCATCGCGGCGTCCCGCATGCGCCGGGCCCGTGCAGCTTCATCTGCAGGATTGGGGCGGAAATCATCCTCGAACCTTGTGACATATTCCGGTTCGATGCCGAGTTCCCGTTCGGCTGCGAGCATGGTCGAGCCGAGATCGCCTGAGAGCGGCGGCCCGAGCTTGGGCATCGCGTCATAGCTCGCCGGCAGGGTGGAGAGGCCCTCAGGCTTTCGCGTATTGGTCGTGTTGTAGAGTTCCTGTCCGGGTGGGCCGGCCGCGGTCGGCGGCTTCAGGGCGATGCTCGCAGCGGCGAACAGGCCCAGCACGCCGAGTCCCGCACCGACTATCAGGACCTTGCGGTTGATCCGTGTGACGGGTTTTGGGCTTGAGCGGAGCTTCAGGCGCTCGGCATGTTCATCGAAGGGAATGGGCTCGCTCATGCTCAGCCTCCGAAGAGGGCAGCGAGCCCGGTCCGGCGGGTAACACGAGCAATGCGCACGACGGTCTGGTTCTTCTCACCCAGACGCAGCTCGGCGGCGCGGAACAGCCTGTCGACAATGTAGTAATTGCCGCGGACACGATAGTTGACGAGTTCGGCATCGCCATCCTCGCCGAGCACGAAGAGTGGCGGCATGTCGGTCGTGGCGATGTCCGCCGGCATCTGGATATAGACTTGCCGTCCGTCATCGAACACGCGCACAGGCTTCCAATCTGGGCTGTCACCCGTCAGGCGGTAATCGAAATTCAGGCCTTCAAGTTTCAGGCCCTGTTCGATTGTGCCGGCTTCCCGTGCGATGGCCCGGCCGTTCCTAACTGTAAGGCCGGCAAGTTCATCGGCCGGATAGCGCCAGGACAGGGCGGCCATATAGCCGCCCTCCATGCTTTCGAGTTCGAGATGGTAGGTCCGCCGGTCTGTGGCGATCATCAGATTGGTGCGGATGCCCGCGCTGATCGGTTTGACCAGCACATGCGCGCGGGCGGTCGGGCCGGAACCTGAGACTGTGTCACCGACGACCCAGCGGACCGTGTCACCGGCCGAGACGGAGACAAGTGTCTCGCCCGGTTGAAGGGCGATGTCGGAGATCTGCCCAGGGCTGGCATAGAGCCGGTAGAGCGCCCCTTCCGTATAGGGATAGACCTGAATGGCGTTCACATAGCCATCGACGGAGGGTTCGACGAGGGCATGCTCGCGGCCTTCTTCAATGGCTTCCGCAGGAGAGGCAGAGGTACGGGAGATGGTCCGCGTATAGGTGCGCCGCGTTTCGCTCTCGCTGACCGGCATCATCTGTCCGGGGAGCGGCAGCGGGACAGCCGTTTCGACAATCTCGACCGGCAGGTCGACCTCTTCTTCAAGCGGGTGCGCTTCGATGAAGGCGGCGGCGTCGATCGGTTCGAGTTCGGTCGTCGCGCAGGCGGTTGTCAGGGCGAGGGCCGTACCGGCCAGTAGCAAGCGGATCATGTCTAGTCTCCTGTCACGAGGTCTTCGCCCCAGTTGAGGCTGTTGATGTAGAGGCCGAGGGGATTGGCGCGGAGCGTTGCCGCGTCCTGCGGGGGTTGCGTGACGATGGAGAAGAGCCCGGTGAACCTTTGGGCTTTCATCAGCGCGCCATTCCCATAGGTCTTCTCGATCCAGCGGGCCTGGAAACTGTCGTCCGAGACGCGCACGACACTGATGACGTCAACGGTGCGGGACTTACGGCCGATGTCGGCGAAGGGGTCGTTCGCCTGTGCGTACTCATTGAGTGTGGTCGAGGCCGAGGCGGTGACGAAGTCATAGGCTTTCAGCCAGTTCTCACGGACGACAACCGGGTCGACGCTGAGCCCGCGCACATGAGCGATGAAGTTCGCCAGATGATGGGCGATCTGCGCATCGCTTGCGACATAGCGCTCGGCGGCTGGGGCGACCGCGCGGGCGGCGCCTGTCTCATCGACTTCGACGACATAGGGTGTCACCGTCGACTGCAGGCTCCGCCAGACAAGCGCGCCGGAAGTGATGAAGCAAAGCGAGAGACAGCCAATTGCCATTAGCCGCCAGTTCTTTGCCTGGATACGGGCGGACCCGATACGCTCGTCCCAGATCTGCCCTGCCTTCTGGTAAGGGGTCTCGGGGAAGGGGCTTTGTCCGTAATGTGTTGCCGATCGTCTGAACCGCATGATCTAGTTGTCCTTGTCCTGGAGGCTGGGAGCTGCGCCGGACGAGCCACGGTCGCCATCGCGTAGCGAATGCGCGGCGGCCTGGCCGGCATGGCTCATCCGCTGCTGTGTCTGCATCCGCCGCGCCCAGCCGGGCTCGCCTGTTGAAGATGTGTTGTTGCTGCCGCCGACAGTGTTGTTGCTGGTGGAACCGCCGGTCGCGGTCCATGCGCCCTGGCTGCCGCGCCGGTAGGCGTCTTTGAGTGACCGGGCCGGGCGGCTGGCGGTCCGCCGGATGGCGTCCCCGCCTGCGCGGGCGACGCCGGCAAGACCGGCGGCCACACCGCCGGGGCCGGATTTGCCCGAGGCAACGGAGCCCAGCGTGTAGGAGGTTCGCGCCGCGCCTGTCATGGACGCACCGGCCTTGACGGCAGACGACACGCCGCCGACGGCAGCGCGTCCGCCCATGCCGGCAACATAGGTCCCGGCGGCAACACCCATCGCCGCGCCTGCTGCAGAGCCTGCGCCGAGCTGAGGCGCGCCCGTAATCAGTCCGCTGGCGACGCCCGGTGCGAAGATACCCATCCAGAAGAAGACGATTGCGGCGAGCACCGTTCCCATGACCTGGGCGAGCGTCACATCAGCGCCTGTGCGGAATGCATCCGTCACGGAGGCAAAGAGTGTGGACCCGATACCGATGATGACGGCCAGCACCATAAGCTTGACGCCGGAGGTGATGACATTGCCGAGCACGCGCTCGGCAAGGAAGCTGGTCTTGTTCCAGAGCGCAAAGGGCACGAGCACAAAGCCGGCCAGCGTCGTCAGCTTGAACTCCAGGATCGTGATGAAGAGCTGAACGGCCAGGACGAAGAAGGCGACCATGATCACCGCCCAGGCTATCAGCATAACGGCGATCATGATGAAGTTGTGGAAGAAGGAGATCGGCCCCAGCATGTCACCGATCTCTTCCAGCAGCGGCTTTGCCGCATCGAAGCCGACACCGGCGATAAAGCCTGGCCTGAGAAGGTCGTCTGCCGTCATGGTGCCGCCGCTGGCGGTGACGCCCAGCTCGGCGAAACTCTCAAAGACGATGTTCGCAAGAACAGAGAAATTGCCGATGATGAAGGCGAAGACGCCGACATAGAGGACTTTCTTCAAAAGCCCGGCGATGACGTCAGTGTTCTGCGCCAGCGCCCAGAAGAGACCCGCCAGCGTGATATCGATCGCAATCAGCGTGGTCGACAAATAGGCGACATCGCCCGCCAGCAGGCCGAAGCCGCTGTCGATGTAGCGAATAAAGGTCGCAAGGAAGGTGTCGATCACATTCATGTCTGGCCTAGTTCTCCAGGAATGACTTCGTGCGGGCGCGGCCGCGCTCGGCTTCCGCCAATTCACGGGCGCGTTCGAGCGCTTCGGCCCGGTAGTAGGACGCCATCATGCTCTCCATCTGGATGAGCTGTTCGGTCTGGATCGCTTCGATCTGGTTGCCGGCTTGGACGGCCTGCAGATTGCCGACGGCGTTCTGGCTGGTCTCGATCAGGCCAGAGATCGCTTCTGCATCTGTTTCATTGTCTTCGAGGGCGGCTGAAACCGTGACGAGCGTATCGCGATAAGCGGAGCGTGATTGCCGCCAGCGCTGCCGTGCGTCTTCGACGAGGACTTCCTGCTTGGGTGGGTCTTCGCCATAGGTTTCGGGATAGACCTCTTCATATTCGCGTTCGACTTCTTCGACGCCATAGCCGATGCCTTCGGCATCGCGCATCAGTTCCTCGATCCGCTTAATGCGATCGAGGATGATCGCTTCGGCGACATTGACGGGCAGGGTTTCAAGATTGCGCGCCATGTTCTCCAGCATCTCGATTTCATGCGTGAGCTGTTCGATCTGCTGGTCGATTTGCTGGAGTGCGCGGACGGCCTGCAGCATGTTCTGCACATGGTTTGCCGGATCATAGACCGCGAGCTGGGCCTGGGCATGCGGAGCAACGACTATTGTCAGCGGCACGGCGGCGAGGGGGATCAGGATACCGGAAAGGCCGGAGAGGGCGCGTCTCATGGGGCTTGGCTCCTATTCGGCGGCGATCATGTCGGTGGGTGGGAATGCGGGCTCGGTATCCAGCGCGTGCCCTGGCCAGCGGGCGAGCAGGTCTGCAGCCCAGGAGAGGCCCTTGGCGTGCAGGAAGGTTTCGGCGAAGTCTTCTGGCTCTGCTTCCGCGAGTGTCCGGTTGATCCGTTCCTGATCGACCGGGCTGGACGCACCGCAGAGGGCGAGTGCGATGGGACCGAGCCCCAGTTCGAACACGCGGCAGCCAAGTGGAGACTGATAGTAATAGTCGCGCTTTGGTGTGGCCTGGCTGATCAGTTCAATCTGCCGGGCATTGAGGCCAAACCGCTCATAGGTCTCACGCGATTGCGGCTCCTGCGCGCGCTCATTCGGCAGGAAGATCCGTGTGGGGCAGGATTCGATCAGGGCGGGTGCGATGGAGCTGTTCGCAATGTCAGCGAGCGATTGGGTCGCGAACACGACGGCGACGTTTTTCTTGCGGAGGGTCTTCAGCCATTCCCGGATACGCGCGGCGAACAGCGGGTCGTCGAGGAAGAGCCAGGCTTCATCAAGGATGAGGAGTGTAGGGCCTCCCTCGAACCGGGCTTCGAGCTGGTGAAAGAGATAGGTGAGCACAGGTAGGGCCGCACCCTTCGTGTGCATCAACTCTTCCATTTCGAAGCAGACTGTATCGGCGAGGGTCAGTGTTTCATGATCGCCATCGAGCAGGCGGCCATGCGGGCCTTCCAGGGTGAAAGGATGCAGCGCGGATTTGAGGGTCTCGTCCTGCAACATCAGGCTGAGGCCTGTCAGCGTACGTTCCGCTTCGGGCGCGGAGGCGAGCGCCTGAACGCCTTCCCAAAGCCGCGCCTTGAGGTCCGGCGTCATCAGGACGCCTTCATGGCTGCACAGGCTGGCCAGCCAGTCGGCGGCGAAGCTTGCGCCGGCATCCGTATCGATGTCCTTTAGCGGCTGGAGACTTGGGGCGTCCGCACCGCCAAGGTCGACATACGCACCACCCATGCAGAGGGTTGCCGCGCGGGCCGAGCGGCCCTTGTCGAAGATGAAGACCTGGGCGTCTTCGTAGCGCTTCCATTGCAGGGCCAGGAGGGAGAGAAGTACCGATTTGCCCGCGCCGGTCGGGCCGACGACAAGGGTGTGGCCGACATCGCCGACATGGAGGTTGAGCCGGAAGGGTGTGGTGCCGCCCGTCTGCGCCTGAATGAGCGCTGGTGCGCTAAGGTGCTGGTTCCCGGCTTCGCCTGCCCAGACTGCAGACAGCGGAACCATATGCGCGAGGTTCAGCGTATGCAGGATGGGCTGGCGGACATTGGCGTAAGCGTGGCCGGGAAGGGAGCCGAGCCAGGCCTCGACGGCGTTGAGCGTCTCCCGGATCGCCGTGAAGCCGCGGCCATTGATGATCCGCTCGGCGATGCGGATATGTTCGTCCACGGTGCGCCGGTCTTCATGCGCGACGGTGATCGTGGTGGTAACATAGCCATAGGAGACAAGGTCTGAGCCAAGCTCCTGCAGGGCGGCATCGGCATCGCCGGCCTTGTTGTCAGCGTCCGTGTCCAGTAGCGCGGCCTGCTCATTGAACATGGTCTCGCGCAGGACGGCGCCGATGGATTTGCGCTTGGCAAACCAGTGCCTGCGTTTTTTGCCGAGGACTTTCTCAGCTTCGGCCTTGTCCATGGCTATGAAGCGCGTTGCCCATCGATAGGAGAATCCCTGCCGGTTCAGCTCGTCGAGAATGCCGGGCAGGGTGGAGGCGGGGAATCCGAGGATTGTTAGCGTCCGGAGGTGGGCATCGCCGATCATGGGCTCCAGCCCTCCGGCAAAGGGCTCGTCTGCCAGCACGGCGTCGAGGAAGACGGGCAGCTCCGGTGTTACCACGGCATGGCGCTTGGTCGAGATGGTCGAATGGAGATAGGTCAGCGTCTCGTCATCACTCAGGCGATGAATCTCCGCGAGACAGGTCGCCAAGAGATCGAAGACACGCGCGGCATGCTGCTCGAACGTCTCCAGCCGGTGACGCCAGGTTTCTGCGTCTTCGCTGTCAGCGCGTTCGATCAGGGCTTTCTCGGCGCGGCCGGTCGTGTCAGCCGGTGGGAGCCAGAGCAGGGTCAGATAGTAGGCGCTCTCGTACCGGGCACCGGCTTCCTCGGCTTGCAAGCCCCGCTCCTGATCCACCAGCCAGGAGGCGGCATCCGGAAACGCCGACTCCAGATAGTCATGCACTTCGTGCCGCCGGGCTTCGAAGAAGAGGGCCCATCCCGAGCCGAACCGGCGCAGCACATTATTGACCCGCGCCATGACCGAGACGAGTTCTTCTTCCGTGGAGCTTTCGAGATCGGGGCCGCGATAGCGAAACGTCGTCTGGAAGCTGCCATCCTTATTAAGGACCACGCCCGGCGCCACCAGACATGCCCAGGGGAGATAGTCTGCCAGCAGGCGCGGGGTTTCAGAATACTCTTTCAGGTTCAACATTGCAGATGTTCCTTGTGGCGGGTCGAGCGGGAAGCGACGGCCATGAAATCCGGATCACTTCGCGCCATGAACACAGCCGCCGAATGGCCGAGCAGCCAGAGCAGCAGGCCGGGGATCCAGAGACGGAGGCCAAGAGCGAGGGCGGCGGCCAGTGTCCCGATGGCGATGGCAGCGCTCCTAGGTGCGCCCGCCATCAGGATCGGCTCGGTCAGGGACCGGTGCAGGGGGATTTCATAGCCGTCGGCCATCAGATGAGCGCTCCACCGCCGAAGCTAAAGAAGGTCAGGAAGAAGCTGGTCGCAGCGAAGGCAATGGAGAGGCCGAAGACGATCTGGATCAGCTTGCGCATGCCGCCACTGGTCTCGCCGAAAGCTAGCGTCAGGCCTGTCAGCGTGATGATAATCACGGCCACAATGCGCGCGACCGGCCCTTCGATCGATTGCAGTATCTGGTCGAGTGGCCCTTCCCAGGGCATGCCCGTGCCGGCCGCATGGGCGGGGCCGGCAATCAGCAGTCCAAGGCCGAGCACCGCAGCGGTCTGAGCCGTTCGGTGCACGGCTTTGAGGCAGGTGTAGAGCGTCATTGCGTATCTCCTTGCGTGACGAGGGAAAGGTGTGGGGAGGTGAGGGGCTCGGTGACGTAAGCGTCACCGTCGAAGCTGGTGACGCGCAGGGCCTCTTCGACGCGGCGCCGGCCGCCGGTCCGGCTCATGAAGAGGACGACGTCCACGGCTTCCGCGATCAGATCGTGAGGCGGGCGTGTCGTCGCTTCGAGGGTGAGTTGTTCAAGGCGTTTGAGCGCACCATGCGCGGAGTTGGCGTGCAGCGTCGTGATCCCGCCGGGATGGCCGGTGTTCCAGGCTTTCAGGAGATCGAGCGTTTCGGCCCCGCGGACTTCGCCGACAATGATGCGGTCAGGGCGCAGGCGAAGTGTCGAGCGGACGAGTTGTTGCAGCGAAGCGCTGTGCCTGTGCGTGCGCAGCTGGACGACATTCGGTGCGGCGCAGCGCAGCTCGCGCGTGTCCTCAAGAATGAGAATGCGGTCGGGTTCGAAAGCAGGTTCGGCGAGCAGGGCGTTGGTGAAAGTGGTTTTGCCCGATGAGGTGCCGCCAGCGATCAGGATGTTGTCATGCGCGGCGATCGCCTCTCTCAGGGCGCCGTAAAGCGTCGGTGAAAGAGCTTGCTGCGCGACATAGTCCTCCAAGCTGAAGGGCGTGGCCGCGGGTTTGCGGATCGAAAAACAGGGGGCGGTCGTAATGGGCGGGAGAAGGCCTTCGAACCGCTCGCCAGTGCCGGGGAGTTCGGCAGAGACGATGGGGGAGGTGCGGTTTGCGGCTTCTCCCGCCCCGGAGGCGACCAGGCGGATCACCCGTTCCCGGTCGGAAGCTTCAAGGCGATGATCGGAGACAACCAGTCCGATGCCGGTACGTTCGATCCAGATCGAGCCATCAGGATTGGCCATGATTTCAATTGTATCATGTGCTTCAAGCGCCTCGCGAACGACCGGGCAGAAGGCGGTCCGCAACATGGTGCTTTGGCGACGCGCCGTTTGATCAACTTCACAGCAACCGTAGATCATATCCCAGTCCTTCTTTCGAACTGTGGTAAGAATCAGTATTTATTGGAAAAAATATAAGTCAGAAAACAGGGAGAAAGTCAGAAGGGATGGGAGTGATTTGGCCCAAGCGGTTTGGTGGTTCCAGAGTGGAGCGGATGCGGTGCGGAAGAAGATGTAGAACTCAAGCCCACGAAAACCGGTTTCGTTGAATTTCTCATCGGGCTGACTGAACCCGGCATTCTCCGTGCTACCTGTATGACTCCGCTTGATCGGCGCTAATTGCTCTGCCGGCTAGTACAGCACTTTATAGGCCGTTACCTATGTCTCTTGTCCCAAACTTGCCCGTATCCCTTTCCGAACTCGCCACTTTTTATCGAACCACAATTTCCGAGATCGATTTCATCGAACCCATTCTAGAAAAGGGACTTGAGTATATTGAAATGAGATTGAAACCGAGCCCATTGGTTTCGGTGCAATTCAATAATTATGAACACTACTACAAGTCGTGCCTTGAGCATCTAAAGTGGCGTGTTTCCCCATTGCTGGTCGACGATTCATTCGAGTTCGGAAAATCTGATGCTGCCCAGGAGCTCCTGAAACATGAGTTCGAACTGTCGGGTGTTGCTCACCCGATTGACGAGCAAGAAATTGGGCCGCTGTTGGACAGTATGCGCGCTGTTCGTTCTTTACTTGTCACGATTTTGGAGGAAGTTGACGCAAGTATGTTGCAAAGTATTTTCTTGTGCCACGGGTCCGCCGACAAACCCGTTGTTAGGCAGATTGCGAAGGATCTTATCAGGAGAGGAGCGACAGTCTGGCTTGATGAGGCTGAAATTTTGGTGGGCGACTCGCTGATCGAGAAAATCCAGGCAGGAATTGCAAACTCGGATTTCCTCGGCGTTGTGCTTTCGCCACGATCCGTTGAATCGATTTGGGTCAAGAAGGAGGTTGAGGCCGCGCTAACTCAGGAGATAGATGCCAACCGAGTGAAAGTGTTGCCGATCCTTATAGAAGACTGCGAGATACCGCTGTTTTTGAAACCAAAAAAATATGCAGACTTCCGAACGCGTGAGAGCCAGCCCGGCGCCATAGAGCAATTGGTTGCCCGGCTAAAAACCTAAGGATAGGCAAAGGGATCATACGCTTCGGGAAGTTCGCTTCAGCTTTGCATTGCTGGCTTGCCAAGCATCACCAGAAATTCAAGGCCTTCCCTAACCCTTTTCCGCAACTTGGAGAGCTGACCAAGAGTGAATTTTCCCGCGTCTCCATGTGTACCGCCGTTTAATTCGGTGAGCAGTTTCAGTATGTCATCGATGTCTTTTTCAACGAAATCGCCGAGCGCCGGTTCGGCCAGCCCTTTCTTTGACAGCATGAATTCAATCTTCGCGCGGCGCGTAGGTGTTTTGCCTTCATGGACCGGACAATCTGGAACTTCATTTAAGACACGCGCACTTGGTGCGCATATGTCTATCATGCCGATGAAAATTTCACGGACGCTTGTGCAAAAGTGTCGGGATGCATCCGGATTCTGTGGACTTAAAGAAAACACGGCACCTTGCCAGCGTGCAGAGAAATCTTCGGAAAAATGTCCAAGTCCTTGGATAAACCCTGCTTCGTCTTCGTGTGCTTCTACGTCCCGATTTTCATCAGCTTCCAAGGCGTTGTAAACATCAAGGCTGTTGGCAGTCTCGCGTTCGGAGTAGTCGAGAATTTCATTGTACTGATCGCCAAGGCTTTTTGCTTCCGCAACGTTCTCAAGGTGGTCATACGCTGTTTTCAACGACACCGCAGAGTGTCGTGTTACTGTATACCGGATCTTAGTTTGCGAATTGATCCGCGTGACTGCAGCATTGAGACGTTGGCGGTTTGCGCGCACACGATTGTTGTATGCGCGGATCTCCGAGTTAAGTTTGTTCACTGCTTGTCTGCGCTGCTGATCATTCCTGCGCGCTTCACTTTCAAGTCTCCGCAAATCCTGCTTCAGCTAATTCGCCGCCTGGCGCACTTTGTTCTGATGTTGGCGCATCTTGCTTCTGAATTGGGATGATGAAATGCGTTTGACCATCTTCTGGCTCCTGAACGAACCTTTCAGATGATGCGATTCGGATAGATGCAGCAAGGTGCTTAGGCAATCTGTCATCGTAACTCTTTGTCGGCCATGCAAGACAGCGATGCTCGGTTTGATCGTGCTTGCAGTCACTATGAATTATGCCCCGTCGCGCGTTCGGACTTGGGTAAAGATAAGATGTTATGGAAAAACAGGCGCCCAATAGAAAATCGGCT
>TARA_R100001132_G_scaffold10300_1_pt1 | contig 19501 bp, 21 predicted proteins | sample TARA_R100001132 | Tara Oceans TARA_R100001132 (sample SAMEA2621247) | marine metagenome | biome: marine biome (ENVO:00000447); feature: mesopelagic zone (ENVO:00000213); material: "saline water (ENVO:00002010), including plankton (ENVO:xxxxxxxx)" | depth 800 m | reverse complement strand
CTACCCGTACCTCATATGTTACACGATGACCCATTATAGTCTTGATACCAATTCTGGTAACTTGGCTGACCTAACTCAAATCCTTGGCTACTCGAATTTGAAAACAACAAAGCAATATATTTGACGTCCAGAGGATGAAGTGAGGGAAGCGGCTGATCGGATGGACTACTGACCTGCTGAGTCCTCTGCCTTAATGATTCCCTTTGCCATACAAGTTATACCATTCCCAATCGCTGGAGTGCGAGGTTGGGACTCAAAGCAGAAACGAACCACGTCACCCTGCCTTGTCTCCGATCGAATTGCTTCAGCGATTTCGGCACATCGGCTGTGGATTTGTTGCTCTTGCCCCTGAGCAATAGGATCAATATCGAATGATGCAGTGACTCTAATCAATTTGCCGGTGTCGTTGACATCGATTACTTTCACGCCGTTAGCAGCCTGCCGCCAGTTGGGCTGCACCAATCGGCTAAAGATCCGATCGTATTCCTTTGGATCAAGTTCTGCCAATTTATAATCAATACCTCGGATCGCCTCGGCAAAAATATTCTTCACGTCGTCAGTGGACGGAACGTCTAACATTTGCCGGTCCTTTTCTGTATGAGGCTAATAAGCTTTTGATTTGTTGAGTTGAAAAAAGATCCAAGGTGCAGAGCATCTGAATTTCTACTCAGTCTACCCTGTTCACAGTCATTCGGCAACATTCAGTCACCTCGTACCTTGCAATTGCGACGGCTGCCGACTGTCGGCAGCTAATCGCAATTATGGCACAGGGAGACACGACATGCCAGCAAACATTTCTTTTCAGAACAGTAAGGCAGAAGCTTTTACTTCATTGACGCCCGCATGGTGGGATCGCAAAGGTGAGTACGTCGCCGACCAACATCTCACCAGCAAGCAAGTATGGGGCAAGAGGGGCGTGCTTAATTTTGAGTATGAACTTCGTCCCATATCTGATGCCAAAACCGGTATGAAACTCGACAGCTATCGTCATTGTATCCGCAAAGATACCGGCGTCACAGTCGGTTGCGGTATGACGGACGGGTACCGTATCGTCCAGCCACGGCAGGCATTTGACTTCCTGGATGACCTCATGCGGGATGGCGTGATGCGGTACGCTTCCGCCGGTGTTCTCGGTAAAGGTGAAGAGATTTGGATTCTCGGCGTCATCCCGAATGACGATCAACCGATTTACGGCGAGACTCATAATCGATACGTCCTTTGGACAGATCGATTCGATGGTGGTGGCACGTTGAAATGCTTCCCATGCGTGACCCGTGTCGAATGTGCGAATACTCTGGCTGTGGCTCTTTCCGAGTGGAACGCCAAATTATTCAAAGGCATCCGTCACAGCGGCGATATGCAAGCCAAGCTCGATGCGGCCCGCCAAACGTTGGTTGAAGTCGAAACTGCATTCCAGAAATATAACGCCGACTGCCAGAAGTTGATTTCCGCCCGGTTCAACCGAGATGATGCTCGACAATTTATTGAGACACTTCTCCCGATGCTGAATGATGATGCCAGTCAGCGCTCGAAGTCAATTCGAGAGAGAAAGGTCCAAGCTGTACGGGAAGCTATGCGAGATGAGACGAACAACCTCGGCGAGATGAAGGGGACCTGGTATCAACTCGCCAATGCCGTCACGTTTGCCATTGATCATGGAAACGTACTCCATTTCCGTGGTGACCAGCGAACCAATCGTTTCCGATCACTAATGATGAATGATGGTGCAAACCTCAAACGCAAGGCATTCGACCTTGCCCTGAATATGGCCAGTTAGTCTCCCTGGCCCGTCCCGTTCGGCTGAACATTTCAGTCGGACGGGGTTTTCATTTCTGGAATCAGTGGCTCTGTACCTTGAGTGGCATGAACCAATTCACATGCCACTCTTACCGGGAAGCCTCTCATGCAATTCAGCATTATTTATTCCGTCGATACTCCGCACAATGTGGACGTCGAACAATTCGCTCCACCAAACGCCGACGAAATATGGAATCAAACCGAGGACGACGAACAGTACGAGTACGACTATCTCGAAGGTCGTTGGGAAAACGGCCATCACCGAAAATGGTGTGCCATCCTCGACCGCCAGCAGTTTGATGACTTCGTTGGAGATTGCTGCCTGGCTGCCGAAGATGTTGAAACGATGGGCAGCCTGGGTGCTCCCGGTTTCGGTGTCGGTTGGGTACCAGCAATCAGCTTCAATGGCGACGATCCCGACGCTTTTCAAAACGCATACGTCACACCGATTCCCGAAACCAAACGGGAACAATGTAACGAAAGGGACTGGCAGCGTGTGCGAGGTGCGGTACTTGCCATCTACGGGTAGCAGCTTCCGTTGGATTCAATTCTGAACACCACGAAGTTTTGTTATAGATCTGCTTCCCCGACCAAAGGTCGGGGAAGCTCGTTCAACCCGATCAGTAGCTTTGTACCTTCAAAGGCAAACTTACTCAATCATTGGAGACCACCATGACCAAGCAATTCATACATCCTGATGATGCCACCAGACAGGCGGCAAAGTATGCCTTACTCGTCCAGGACGGAGTCAATCTCCGTGCGATCGTCGCTCAGATGTTGAGGGACATCGATGCAATACGAAAGTCGCAGAAACTCAACGGAGATGCGATCAACTCTCATCCGGTCGTACTGGCATACGTCAGTAAGCTGGCCAGTCTCACTCAGCTATCCACGGAGCGGGAAGTCGCTGCCCTGGAAGGAGTCGAACGTTTGGCGAATGGCAATGCGGTGGAATCGGAGGTGATCCCGTTATGAGTGATGATCAGGCCAAAGAACAACTGACAGCCATACTTGAACATTACACGACAGGCAGTGTTCTACACCTACTTGCCGACTTGTACCGAGAGTCAGCAGACAGTGCTCAGCAGGACGGTGATGCACTGGCGTGCGACCGCTTCAAGGCAATTGAGCAGGCTTTGTTTGTAGTGGGGTTGGGAGTCGATGCGGCGAATCCTTCATCGTGACGAACTCCATAAATCAATTGGGGAAATTCCCCGTTCGCTTCGGTTACCAACAGAATTCGCTAACCATTAGAGCCATCAGTAGCTCCATACCATGACTTGCAGATCGTCACTCTTTCAATCAACGGAGACCACACATGAATTCTGCAAAATTCCCTCTTGGGCAAATCGTCGCCACCCCCGGTGCATTGGAAGCTCTCGAAAACGCAGGCCAATCACCGGCCGAGTTCCTCAGCCGCCATGCAGCATGTGACTGGGGTGAAGTATGTGACGAGGACAAGCAGGCCAACGACGAAGCCTTGAAGACTGGAGTAAGATTGTTGTCGGCGTATCATACGGCAGACGACTCAAAAATCTGGATCATCACTGAAGCTGCCGATGAGAATGGTCGGCGAGAGGCGACGACGATTTTGTTGCCATCAGAGTATTGATCGATTTAGGAGGCCAACTCTCACCGACAGGTGGGAGTTGGCGGGTAGTGACAGTGGCTCTGTACCTTGTTCAGAACAAAACCTGTTACATAATAAAAAACCAAACAACTATTTCCATAATCCCTGAGTAACTTGGCTCCAAGCACGTCGTCTGGAGTGATATGCAGTCTACGTTTTCTTGGGACTCCTATTTGTCACCCATTGCTTCGCTGCCATGCAAGCCTTTCGTCGCCTTGACTGGCAATCTTTTCAAGCAAGCCATCGAGTTCACTGAAAACTTCCCACTCTTCGACACAAGTTTGACGGGAAATCGTGTCGATCACTTGTTTCTCCAGTTCATCAATCCGTTGTCCCTTCCAGATCGCATCGCTTAGGGCAACGAGAAGATCTTCGATCGGCAACGCTTCCTTTGTCCAGCGACCGTGAGTTCGGGAAAACTGAGCCAGTCTCGGTTCAACTCCGTGCTCTTCCAACAACGCCGGTCCATCTTCTTCATGCTGGCGACCGGGGCCGGTCAATTCGTTGGGATGTTTCACCTTCCCAATGTCATGGCTCCCTGCCCCAAAACAAACTGCGGCCTCGTCAAACTCCAAGTCATGAAACTTCTGCCGTAATCCTTCGCATAAGTCAACGGCGACGTCATGGACGAGAATCAGATGGAACAATAGTTTGTTCTCTGCATCCAGTTCGAGGCAAAGTCTCTGAATCTCAACAGGAAGTGGACGAGGGGCGAAAGTCATGCAGTGGCCTTTACCAAGCCTTAGTGAAACACATGTTGTCTGGTCCACTGATGAAGTGAACCGGTGGAATGATGGAGCATTTATCGTGATAGACACGTTCCGCTCGTTGAAGGATCGGATGAAGCAAGAAATCACACACACGGTCGACCTGAGCCATCGCCCAGAAGAAAAACGAATCATCTGTGTGAAAGATAACATTCCAATGTCGAAGCCACTTTCGGTGATTGTATTCGTCAAAACAATGAGGAACGCCCAACTCCAGACCAAGAATGTGCATTCCCGCCTCGGCGACAAATTCTCGAACAGGTAGACAATGCATCCAGTCGGTTCGGATCTCAGACCAATGGACCAACTCATGTAGCATGACCGAATAATGATCGGCACGACTTGGAAAATGATTCTCAGATTGCATCAGGATGTAGTCGCCATATTTGTGAGTAGGGAAATCGTGCCAAGGTTCAGGCACAACGTAGCCATTCCAGTCAGGCGGATTCTTGGTGTCACCTTTGTCGAATCGAATATCCGGCTGATGGTATTCCAACAACATTCCCATGAAGCTTAAATCAGCTTCGTCATTGGCCATGATCGCACCGTCAGCCTGAAGGCTCTGGCGGTCACAGGCACCGTGGACCTGGCTGGCGTGAAAGACCAGACAAGGATCGGCCTTGCAACCAACATCACGATATTGAGCAATGACAGTGGGTTCTTGGCCATACTTGACGACGGCACCGATCGCTTCCCAGTCCTCTGCCGTTCCCCACCATTTGTTGCGATACCCTTTTGTATGATAGGTGTCACATAAGAGCAAAGTGTTGACGCCACGGTATCGACCACCAGTTCGAACGTTGTGGGGCAAACCACAATTAGGATCATGAGACAAGGGAATCTTCCAGGGAATACGTCCCCGTTGCAGAGCAACTGTTATCCGCTGATTGATGTAGGCGTTGATATCGGGAACACTTCCTGATCCATCCCAGAATTCATCAGGAAGAATCAGGCGTGAGCGGAGTAAACGGGATGTTATCGGTGTCTTGATCATTGTGTTTCGGTATTACAATCGTACAAATCTGTATCTTCAAATCATTACTTCATGAATGGATTGTGGACCCACTTTCCACCCTGACCACCACAATTGGGACAACGGCGTTCATTTGTTGTGCCGATGTTCTGGAAGCCCTTCCCCCTGCAGGACGGACAGTTATCCCATATGGTTCGGCCTCCACTTCCACCTGACGAGCCATTGCTACCGGCCTCTCCACCGCTGGAATTCGAACCACTGGCTGTAGCCATTCCGCCGAGAGCACATAGACCGATCGCAGCTAGTCCGCCAACGAGCAGACCCGTCGTCTTGACTGCCTTCCAAGCCCCTTGGGCTACATCACTGGGAACTGAATTGAAAGTTCCACATTCCACACATTCCTGCTGGCGGCTAATAACAGTAGCAGGATGGTGCTGAAGCATTCCGCACTGGCCACAGTAAAAATTGATGGTCCTTCCCTCCTCTGTTTGAGTAAATTTCTCAACATACGGAACCGCTCTGACGACAAGCGGCTCTTCTGAAAGAATTTCTGTTTCGGGTAACCCTCGTATTCTGACCCAATCGATTTTCGATGGATGATCACTGTTGTACTCTGGAACCTCACACTCAGGATTCAATCTATGTGCAACCTGAAAGTCTTCGAGTGCCTTGGCAAGCTTATTTGCTGAGGCGCTCGCCCTGGCCCACGATTCATATGTCAGGGCTCGATAATAGATCGGCTGAGCATTTTGGGGTTCGCTCTGTATGGCACGATTCAACAGCACGATTGCTTCTTCAAATCGATTTTGAGTTGTCGCCCTTTCGGCTTGAAGACACAATGTAGGCACATGTTTCGGGACGAGATGTAGTGACTTCTTCAGGTTCTCACTGGCTTTCTTTTCGTTTCCCAGGCACAAGTAGGTCCAGCCCCGAGAAAAGTATGCGTCAGCACATGTAGGCTCAAGTTCAACTATTCTGTCGAGAAGTATCAGCGTCTTGTCATACTGAGCATTACCAAAGAAGACATCAGCTTCTTCGAATAGATGCGCCACATTGTTGTTTTCGTCTGTGGAACCGGTCTCATCCAGTAGATCCTCACGCAATTCTTTATAGGTCTTCTGATCAATCCGTCCTTCAAGCAAAGCTTTTTGTAGTTTGATTAGATGTTGTTCGGACATGTTATACTTCACTTACTACGGATTACATTGATTTTGAATAGTTGATCCTTGAACTGTCCCCAAAAAGATCCTGGTTCAATTTGAATTTCGTAATGTCCCGAAGCATCGAAATGTAATGGATGCACAAAGTTCTTATCGATGCGAAAGAAAAAAGGTGCCGAATCTTTGTTTGTTTCGTTTAGCTTGAGAGTGTGGTGACCAGTTGAAGTCTCAAAGTCGATGTGAATTCCTGCGACTTCAGAACCAGTTCCGATTAGTTCATCATCGAGATAAACATCTATTTTCAATTCAGAGGAACCGCCCTTGCCAACCATACAAATATTACCAGTCACCCAGGGAGACACCTTAGACTCACTATTAGTTTGGGAGATTTCCTGCACCGCTGAATCGTTGCTGTCAGTTTTGGATTGTTTACTGGCGTAAAGCAAATCTCGTTTGAGCATATCATACGTCTCTTTGTCGATCTGTCCTTCCAGTAGTTTGTCCTGTAGCTCAGTCAGTTGAGAACTAATACCTGCACTTGAATTGGACGGCGTTACTTTTGACAACGGCGGTGGCACAGGCCGCTTATGATTTGAGGCATTGAGCAGCCCATCAACTTTTTCGGCTGGTTCCCACTGGGTCATTCCCTCTCGCCAGACGAGCGTTGTTGAAGAAATATCTCCTGAAAGAACGAGACCCTGCATCTGATCGGCTGGCACTGGTCCAAGTTGCTCTCCATTGTTACTGAAATACCACTCTGTAGTCATTACGGTTCTCCAACTGGATTCACAGCAATCAATACTAAAAATAAACATCTCATTACTTCCCTCGCATGTCTTCTTCATTAGCGGGGAAACTCTTAGTACGACCAAAAAATACACTTGACCACAATACTCCACCGGGGTGACCAGGAGGTGCTTCGCCCCGATGGATCTCAACACGATACTCAAACAGACTCTCGGCTTCATCTGCCAGATGACCGGGCACTCTAGTCGCTTCTAAGGCATCTTCCCAACGTTCCCGAAACTGATGGAGCGGCCCTCCGCAGAACCAATTCCAATCTGCAACGAAATAAAGCGGATGATTCCCACGATCAACCCAATGCTTGATGCGGTGGACAGGTTTGTCGGAGATCGGCTCTAAGCCAAGAATATAAATCATCATCGATAAGTGCGTGAGTGCTCCTTGGGTGGCAAGAGGGTCCACGCCTTCTTCCTCATTGTTTCTTTTGATTTCGTTATAAAAGCCACGAAACCATTCAGTGTTGATATATTTTTGCAACTCAGGCGAAGCCACACGACGGCCCATGATCTGGTCAAGAAGTTCCTTCGGAGTTATATCACCAGATTGAATCTGGCCGTTTCTCCAGTAGCCCTGTTGCTTCAGCGGTCCCAGAAATTGGAAGAGAGTTTGATAGGCACTGCCAGTATCGTATCCCTCACGGACCATGTGGCGGTAGCAATAGACGGCATTGATGCCAAACTGTTTTTTCAAATCGTCTTCAATGTCTCGGACATACGCCACAGCTTCGGGGGATGGCAAACCTCCATCATCCAAGGGAGGGGGAGGCGCAGTCTGCTCGGGCGTGAGAGACATCTTGGGATTTCGAGCATTCTGTCCATTCCCACGATGATTGTTGGCGATAGCACCTGCGCCGCACAGGCCCAGCGCAATTGCGGCTGGACCAGCAGCAACGCCACCAGCCAGCCACATCAGGCCGGTCCCGATGCTCATGTAGGAGTACATATCATTGGCTTGTCCTTTGGACATCAATGGGGGGCGGAGTGTCATATCAAATTTTCTCCTGGATTTGACAGAAATGGAATCAAGGGTTGGTTAGCCTCAGCATCTGATGAAAAATTCACTCACCAAGGCACAAGGCCACTGATGACAGAATTCGAAGAAAAGCCGATTGATGTCGCCAACTTTTTCTGTCACAGCATCCCGTTACGGCAAGGTGAAGTTCTTGATCACACCAATTTGAAAGATCGGTTCCACTTTTGGATGACCGGTGATGAATAACTCTTTTGTCCCAAGAAGATAGCGAGGGCAGCGCACTTGATTCGGGACATTTTCAGTGTCAATGAATTTATAATCAACGAATGGTGTTTTATTATCAGTTCGTTTCAAAACCAATAAATTCTTCTTATACTTTGGATTTCCCTCAACAGAACAGACCAATATCAGTCCATCTTCTGACAGCCAGGACCATGTTAGGAATCCCTGTAATTTGGTTTCCACTGATTTTGCAACAAGAGGACGTGGTGAGCCCCAGGGAGAATTGCGATTTTCCCGAGTTGTGACCACGAGTTGGGCGTTATTTCCTGTACTGCGAAAGCAGAGTGTCAACCCATCGGACGTGAGATATGGCGACTTTGGGTTTCTGAATGTTTTCAGTTCTCGCACTTCGGTCGCTCGCCGAAATGGCTGATCAAGTGACTCTCGACTTGTGGAATGAAGGGTCGGTTCCGATGCGGATGGGTGAGACTTTGCCAGAAACATCAGTTCCAAACCATTACCAGAAATGGCCGGGTGGCGACCAGGAAATAATCGTTGATGTTGTTGAAAGTAGCTCTCGGAATCTTTCCGTTGCGATGTGAAAAGGATTGCTCCGTTAGAATTCGGGACACCATAGACTTCGTAGACGATGTGCTTCCCATCTGCCGTGGGAGACCCGTACAAACCATTGATCTCTTGGACGCCGACGAACTCGGGAACTTTCGGAGTACCCGAAGCCCGAATCTCAGTAATCACCGCTAAATCCTCGTTGTAATCGAGAACAACCTTGTGACCAGGCTTCAGCTTGTCAAGCGAGGCTGCTTGACCGTTGACTTCGACCGTGGCTTTCTTACTGAGGTCTAGTGTTGTTGTCGTCTTTCCCAAAGCCGCTTTGTAGTTGACGGTAATCTTTCCCGCTTCCGAATCGACTGAAATCACATCGGCCTCGATTTCAGCGGCGAAACAAGTATCAACTTCTGTTGCAAAAAGAGAAACGAAAATTAGAGGTGAAAGCCATAGTAGGAAGTTCTGTGACATTTCATATCTCCATTGTGGTTTGAAGAAGATCGGTAGCAAAAGCTTTTAAGCCGATTGCCAAGACAGAGACGGAATGCCTCACAACGAGTTTACTAGTATACAAACTATAATGGTTATTAGCAACTATTATTAGATGTGTTTTGCGTCTCCAAGTTCAGACGAATGAACAATGGAGGTGCGCATGGGAAAAAAGAAAATTCAAATTCAGCATGCAGAAATCGTGAACCGATTCGGTATACGTCTGCGTGAATTGCGGCGAAGTCGGGGCCTGACGCAGGCAAAACTCGCTCAGGAAGCTCGTCTGACGGCGTCATATGTGGGTAGGCTGGAAGTCGGTGGCGCTTCGCCTGGAATAGACCTCGTTCAACGACTTGCCGATGCACTTGGAACAACGGTTCACGATCTGTTACCCACCGAGAAATCCCCTGATACTGAGGCGACATTGAAAAAACGGGCTAAGGATCTTTTCGATGATCTGATGAAATCTGCTGATCGTGAGACACTTTTGATGCTAGTGCCGCTCCTGGCTAGACTGGGCGAATCGCCGACCAGGCGAAAGTAAAATATCAGTTCCCCTGATAGTCATCATGGACTCGGTCTGCTGATTCAATCAGAGTTGTGTCAGCTATAGGCTCGATCTCAATCGATACCAAAAGTTCGTTGAGAGGAGGCAAGACTTTCCCAATGCGCATTCTTATTTGGCGAAGCGCCTCCTCATGCTGTTCTTCGTTGTACATCTCTTCGAAAGTGTATGAGACTGTATCACGAAGCGCCCGAATCACTTCATCCGCAGGCCGTTGCTCAATCAGATTTACGAGTTTTTGTGTCTTACCATTGTACTTCACCTTCAATTGCAGGTCGTCAAAACGAGCCAGTGTGTATTGAAATACATACGCCTTCGTGTTGGGGCCGACTTCACTGGGTGGGGGAACGGGCTTCAAATTCAGTTCTTCAAGGACTTCAGGTATTGTTCTTAGTGCCTCAATACAAATCCGACGTATTTCCAGCAACGCTTCCAGCAGGCCATCGATAAATGGATTTCTTGGAAATGTAAGCGAGAACGATTTCCGTAAGGCAATCAAAACTTCATCAAATAGTGGACACTGAAGCTCATCCAGCAGATTGTTATCAGAATCACCTTCAGGATCTAGCTTCCGATCCTCACCTACCGATGCAAGGATTTCCGCTTCGACGATCAGATAGAGTGGCTTGGTTCTGCGGCGCCCCATCACAGTTACTCCTGGCAAGGTCAAGCTTCTATTGTACAATAATATGTTCTTATCAGCAAAATGTGCATCGTCCGCAGTAAATCGCCAACGAGGCGGAAGTAACTATCATAATCTCCGAGAGTCTTCGTGGAGGGGATAATTGATTTCTAAACAAAAGCCCCTATGCATCGAGATCGATATGCTGAGTATATCATAGTGATGTATGATTTTGGCAGTTACGCTAAATTGAATATCGATCCCCCAGAAGTGGGGTGCGAACAGATGCAAAGCTACAACGATTATCTGGGCAGGAAATGGTCAAGATACTTGATCAACTCAACTGCCTCTCTCAATGTTAGATGTGCAATCTGATCCCCCAACTCTTCAGGGTCATCATCAGGAAAGCAGCAGCAACAGTTGTTGCCATTGTTATCAGGTGGTTTATTTTCTGTTTGTGTTTTGGGCATGGGATTAGTTATGTCTGGGGATGGAATTTCACTCGGGGGAAGAAGTTTTAACTGCGCATGAAAAAACCCCGCTAACAAAGTTGGCGGGGTATCGATGATCAAAGTTACTTCCCTTGACGATGTGGTCAATCTGTCGTTAAGAGATCATCGATATTGATCTCATCCCAGCATCCATCATCATCGACACTATACCAGTGTCCTAGATCGTCATTCGGATCACCACAATAACAAGCTCCCTCATTACCATCATGCTCATGATAGATGATTTTTGCCTCTACCTCCTCGCCATACTCATCATAGATATCATACAAATCACCATCCTCGCAATACTGTTGCTGTCTATACTCCCTGTGGTTTGTTGTCTCAGGCTCGATCTCAGGGAGTATGATCCTCCTGATGGTATCTTCTACTGACTCGATTTTTGTGCTGACGAAATTCTTTTTTACGTCCTCGATGGTCTCTATGTCATCGCCTAGATATTTTGCCATGTAGCTGATGGCCTCATCCACATCGATCGAGCAATCGATCTCTCCACGATCGTTATAGCAGTGATGCCAATCCGTCTCACAGTTTGGATATGCCGCATGTACGATGGTTACATATTGGATCTCGTCGTAATCCTCATCGGGATCGTCCTCGATCTCAAAAAATGTACCGATCTCATTGACTCGCTCCTTGCCATCCTCTGGGTCACCCTCCCAGTAGATAATCTTACCGACTCGACATCGTACTGATCGCCCCCCGATCTCTAGCTCCTCGCCATCCTCTGGAGCATACTCACGGTAGATGATTTCACCTATCACCTCATCTACCGTTTTGATTTCTTGTTTTGTTTCCATTTCATTCTTCCTTTTGTTTTGTTGTTTGTTTGAATAAACCCCGCCCATTTCATGGGCGGGGTATCGATGATCAAAGTTACTACGCTGTTGCTTCTTCTTCTTCCTCTATTTCCATTTTGCCATGATATAGACCAGCAGCATATCCTTCTTTTCTGCCATCATCATAGCCATTATCATAACCATGATCGACACCGCCATCTGTGTGACCATCAGCATAGCCACGCTCGTAATCGATTACACTTAGCTTGTGCATGATGTCCTTCAGTTTTGCTTGATCCTCAATTGATACATCCTTGACGATGTGGTCAATCTGCTGTTTCAGTTTTTCAACTTCTATTTCTTGGCGTATTTTTGGCGTTATGTAATCATCAGTGTTAATTTCAGTGTAGGTATAGTCCTCATCAACGTTGTACCACTTGTCATCAATCCTGACAATTTTAGCCTCTACCTCTCTCCCAGCCTCATCATAGATGTCATATCGATCACCACCCTCACAATGAGGCTGCTTATACTCTCTGAGTTTTGTTGTCGCCGACCAGTTTGATTGATTGAAAATAATCCTTCTGATGGCATCTTCTATTGTCTCTTTGAATCTTGGGGTTTTCATTTCTTCACTCCTTTTTGTTATTGTTGATCCTCATACTCAGCTATTCTTTCCTCCCAATCCATTTCACCCTCATCATGAATTGTGGTATCACAATCCCAGTACGTCAGCAGGTAGACTATTTCGCCAGTCTCTCTGGATCTGACGACAATTTCCGAGCCATTGCAGCCAGGGTACTCCTCCGTCGTAAATTCCGGCATTGACTCGATCCATTCCTCAATAATTATTAAATGTGAACTTGGCAGGTAGCCGGAGAACCAGTCATTAGCGTCAGGCGCATCAAGCATCTCACTGATGTACTGCTCCAGATCGGATGGCGTCTTCGGATGTTGATTTTTCAGGAGTGTATTCACCTCTTGTGTGACGACATTTACTCCCGTGCTGCTGAATGCTATTCGATTAGCCAAATCCTCTATCCCGCTAATCGAATCAATATAGTCCTGTACTCTCTGTGGTCGATTCATAATTATAATTCCTTTTTGTGTTGTTGTTTGAAAAACCCCGCCCATTTCATAGGCGGGGTATCGATGATCTGTGATTATGATCGGGCGTTATATCCTGCAATCCATCCCTCACATTGCCCGTCATATAAAACTATCTCATTACTGGCTCTGACCAGATGTGAGACAACCGCATCAAATTCATTTTGAAAATTCTCAGGCAATTTTTCTCTCAATTTTTCGACTGCCTCAGTTGCATCAGCTAAGTCCATTGCCAATGCATTCTCTTGCTCAGGGCTTAATTCTTGTACCGTCATTTCATCACTCCTTTTGTTTTGTTGTTGTTTTCTCAGTCCATCGCTGAGATGAGCATTTTACCCTCAATCAAAAACTAAAAAAATGCCGATTAAATGCTCAGCACAATAGCAATCTTCAATCACTGTAGCAGTCTACAGTGATTTCAAATTCAGGTTATCAGCTTTGCTCATTGTACTGCCCGAAAAGCAGTTGATTAGTAGATTTAAAAGAAAAGCCCATCACCTGAAAGGTGATGGGCAAACAACAACAAAGCAATCAATCAATGATTACAGCCAATAGATTACTGGCCATCACATGACCTATCTCTTCGACATCCTGCAAGCCCTCAGCATAGCCTTGTAAGTGGCCAGCGTCATAATCAGCTTGGCATCGTGTAACTCACAAGTTGGCTTACAAGCTCTCTGTGTCTCATCTGATCAGCTATAGAGAGCTTGCTGATGATCTGGTCTAGTTCTTGTTAGATTTCTTTCTTTGTTGTCACTTTTATAGGTCCATTATGAAAGTTGCTTTGCAGTTTCTTTTTTATCTTGCTGATAGAAACTGACATCTGTGATTTCATCAGCATTCCTCAGGGGGTAGTAATCTTTCTCATGCCATACCCCATCCTCGAAGACATACGCCTTGATCATCACTCTCACTGCTCTGACCAGTCTGGGCCTGTATTTGATGGCCTGATATTGATAGAGCGCAAAACCATGATCATTCTCATAGCCCTCATGCATCCCAGCACCTTCAATGGCGCTCTTGAGTTGATTGAGTGTGGCATCTGGATCAGAGAAACAAGGGTCAGTTGTCATCTGCGACCATCCATCATGCTTATATTCCCAGCCAATTACGCCTAGCATTTTCCTGTCTGATTGTCTCATTGTTATATTACTTTTTCATTGATTGTTTTTTCAGGGGCGTGAGATGAAAATACATCAAATCAAAAACAAAAGGAATGCCGACATTGATCGCTACAAGATTTTTCAAAACACCTTTTTTTAGGGGTTGTAGAGTGCTATATTGTGCGACAAGGTTTAAAAGTCAGAGGCAAGAAATTGGGTTTCTGTCGTATCTGGCAGAATACATGACTTGCTTGTCAGTCATCTGCAAACCCTCATGATTCGATGATGTATCGCAGCCCGATGAATTCTGACAATCTGATGTAAATGACAGATATGAGCGACAAGCTACTAATAGAGATACCGTACTAATGGCAGAGTTGGTCGGTATGGGGTTACCAAGGTGAAGGCAAACTCTCTATAGTATGACTTGGTGCCATTAACTATACCGTACCAAATCAATCTCAGGGGAACCTCAGTAAGACTGATGACTTTTCGTCAGACTAGGAAACACCAGGAGAGGGCTAAGATACACTTAGGTTTGTGTGGGTAGGGGATGGTCCGTAAGTATAATTGAGAGATACAACATTCCTTTGTTGTCTTTGTATCTCATTCAAACTTCTTCCGCCACTTCTCAATATCCTTGACCAGTTTATTCAATGGTGTCTTCTTTGCAGTTGCAATATTGATGTCTGTCACATAGGGCAGGTTATTTGTGGTTGTCAATATGGCTGTGTGGATACCGCCATTTTTCAGGGTCACCTGAATATAACATCCTACCCGCCTGGGGTTGATTTCCCATAACAGCAAATCAACTCTCTCAACAAGCTGATGGATGATTCCTCTGAGTTTTTTTCTCTTGTCATTATCATCGGCAAAGATTGAATTTTTGCCGACCTGAGTCAGCAGGTCAGAAACTGGCTCGGTATAGATATTTTCATGCAGAGCTTCTTTGAGTTTCTTCTGTTTTTTCTGCAACTCATTCATTGCCTCAATAATTTGCGGTAATGGATTGCTTACATCAGTCAATGCCTGGGCTAATTCGTCAAGTCTGGCTTCAATAGTCTCAAGTTCTGCTTTTGCTTTCTCAATTTCGACTGTTTTGTTATCTGGTTTCAGATCAGATACTTTCACGCTTTGTAATGTGGTCAGTGCATATCGTTCAACATGGTCAACCAAGAAACTTTTCTTGCAAGCATCTTGCATCTTTCTGAGCGAAGCATAGCTGACAAGCCGTCTTTGTGTGTGTGGAATTTCTTTTTTCTTTCCAGTCTTGCTCTTGTAAGCTCTCGAAGTTTGAATGTGCATCACAGATTTATCCCGTGCATTGAAAACTAATCCAGAAAGCAAATTCACAAATTCTGTCTGCCTGCCTGGCTTGAAATTGAAACGGCGTTTTGATGCAAGCCTTGCTCTTTGATAAGTTCCTTCATCAATCGCAGCAGGGTAATAGTTGTCAATTGGATTCCCTGTGGGGACTCTATCGCCATCCTTTGTAACCTCATGCAATTGGAGTTGCCCGAAAGTTGTTGGATCAGTAAGAACCTTACTGACAAATGATCCTGTCCATGCCCCACTTGTTCCCATCGGATCGAATTTATCAGCAACCTCAGTGAGAATCTGTTTTTGACCGATGCCATCAATGCAACGTTGAAAGATATACTGAATTGCTTTGGCTTTATCTTTATTGAGAACAAAGCCTTTTTCGTCATCCCAATCAATCCAGCTAGGACGACGTTTTGAAAGGGGTTTGTTGTTGATCTGGTTTCGTCGTTCATCCCAATGGCTTTTTAGTCGTTCTCGTTTTTTCAAGCTCTCTTCATGAGCAAGGTGAAATGTAATCAGCGGTTCTAAAACGGTCGCAATGTTTGTGAGGCTGTCTTTATCATAGACTCTCTCAATCGGCATCAGAGTTACGATTTTTATGCCTGCGCTGAGGATGTCTGAAAATAACCGGTATGCTTCGTTTATGCCCTCTCGGGAAAGTCTGTCGAGATTTTCAACAAGTAGAATTGAACCCTTCGGGACTTTGCCTTCTTTGACTGCTTTAAGAAAAACAGACAGTGAGCCCTTGTGTTTATTTTTGCCTCTGAAAGCGCTGACACCCATGTCTCTCAATGTGAGATCTGCAAGCGTATGTTTGCCCCTGTCGATGAAGTTTGCAGCCCCTTGGTATTGTCTGCGCAGACTGTCTCCATCCATTTGCATTTTCGTTGAAAATCTAATATAGCTGTATACGAGGGCCATTCTTCAATCTCCTTTTGTGGGATCATAACATACTCTGTAAGTGCCTACAATATACTGTTGTTTCTGGATGAGTTGCCCGAGTTCAATCGGCGGACCCTGGAAGTCTTACGACAGCCGTTAGAGGGAGGAGAAGTGACAATCTCCCGGGCGATTGGCAGTGTGACATTCCCGGCGAACGTGATGTTGATTTCTGCGATGAATCCCTGTCCCTGCGGTTATCTGTCTGATCCGCGAAGAAAGTGCTCCTGTAATCCGATGCAGATTGAACGCTATCTTTCCAAGATCAGCGGACCCCTGCTGGATCGGATTGATATTCATATTGAGGTGCCTCCCGTGCCTTTTCGGGAACTTTCCAACCAGACAGCGGGAACCAACAGTGCGACCATGCGCGAACAGGTGCTGGATGCCCGCGAGATTCAGGCACGGCGGTTCGCAAATGAATCTACTTCCCACAATGGCCGGATGACGCCGCGCCAGTTACGAAAACACAGTCAGCTGGCAGCAGACGCGGAAGGACTGCTGAAATCGGCGATGGAAGAAATGGGACTGTCTGCCCGCGCACATGACAAAATACTTCGAATCAGCCGGACAATCGCCGACCTGGATCACTCCGATCAGATTACCGCGGCCCATATCAGCGAAGCCATCAATTATCGCACCCTGGATCGGCAGTTCTGGTCCTGAAGTGAGTTTAACTGTCAGAATTTGCCACGAGTGATGTCGGCTCGGTAGTGCCTGTCGGCGGTGCGAGGCGCGCGATTGTTTCCAGCAGCTTCCGCTTATCGACCGGCTTGGTCGCATAAGCATCGCAGCCGGCTTTCAGACATTTATCCATATCATTTTTCATCGCGTGAGCCGTCAAAGCGATGATAGGTCCGGTGTAACCCTCTTCTCTCAGCTTGCTGGTGGCAGTATAGCCATCCATGACGGGCATCTGCATGTCCATCAGCACAAAATCGTAAGGCTCTCCCGACTGCAGAGCAGCCATGATCTTTTCGTAACCCAGCTGACCATTGTCTGCCAGGTCTACCTCCATGCCTTCTTTTTTCAGCAGAAACGAAATCAGTCGCTGATTATCCAGACCGTCTTCGACGACCAGCACGCGGCTGGCTGCAATCGTTTTACAGACACTCTCCGAAATTTCCTGACTGGATCCCGTCACAGCACTCTTAATGGAGGCTTGATCCAGGTTCAGCAGTTGCACTCCCTGGAGCGATCCCGTATTGACCGAGATCGTGAAAGTACTTCCCGAGCCTGTCGAACTGGAAACTTGAATTTGTCCTCCCAGCATTTCCACGAGACGTTTGGAAATGGCCAGTCCGAGCCCCGTCCCGCCATATTTTCGGGTCGTTGAGTTATCGGCCTGTGTGAATGGCTGATAAATCTGCGCGAGTGCCGTTTTAGAAATCCCGATGCCGGTATCGATCACATCAAACTGTAACTGGGCAAAACTGTCTTCCCGGTTGATGATTCTGGTTCGCAGCTCCACGTATCCGGTTTCGGTAAATTTAATCGCATTTCCCAGTAGATTAATCAGTATCTGTCTCAGTCGGGTCGGGTCCGTCACGATTGATTCGGGGATCGGATTTTCAAAAGAGACAACTAATTCGAGTCCTTTCAGATCAGCTTTAATCTGCATTAAAGCGACGATGTCGCGGATCACTTCAATTGTATTGACGCGTACCTGTTCCAGTTCAACTTTTCGGGCTTCGATTTTAGACAGATCCAGGATATCGTTAATCACGCCGATCAGATATTCGCCGTTGCGTTTGACGATATTTGCGGATTCAATATCGTCCGGATTATTCAGATTCCTCAGCAGAATATCAGTGAAACCCAGAATTGCCGTCATGGGAGTGCGGATTTCGTGACTCATATTAGCCAGGAATTCACTCTTGGCTTCACTGGCAGCTTCGGCCCGTTTGCGTGCCTCGTTTAGAGATCGTTCGTAATCTTTGCGCTCACTGATATCCTGAATAATGCCGGTAAAAATTTCGCGGTCCGCCAGGAGAACAGAACTGACGGCCAGTTCCGCGGGAAAAGTCGATCCATCGCTGCGCTGCGCCACAATTTCCTGGCGCGATCCAATGGCGCGCACCAGTTGAGGATTCAATTCACCGCTCGAGTACTCGTGTTGAATTTTCTGATGCAGGGGAGGGATCAGAAGATCGATGCTTTTGCCGATCGCTTCGTGGTTATAGTAGCCAAACAGATATTCGGCTCCCCGATTGAATTCTTCGATCTTCCCCTCCAGATCGATGGTGATAATCGCATCCATGACATTATCCATGATGGACCGGTATCGAACTTCACGGTCTTTGACATCGGACAATAGAATTTCCTGTGCGTCCAACACCCGGTTGTATTGATAGCCGACGATTCCTGCTTCGGTAAAATTGTCGACATCCGCCCGCGACTGGTTGTCTCCCTTTTCATGGGCAATCATGGTTTCCAGCAGGCTGTGCAATTCGGTTGAAGCCCCATGTTCGGCAACATTCAATCCGATTTTTTCATCCGACGCCGTAACACGGAGTGGCATGAAACACTTAACCAGCATCATGAACAGCCAGATGCTGCCGAAACTCCAGACAAAACAGACACCCACTCCCAGTGCCTGGATTCCCAGTTGAGAAGTGCGTGAAACGCCCGTCTGAAACAAACTGGTATCAGCAAATAATGCGACGGCCAGCGTTCCCCAGACACCGGCAAAACCATGCACGGGAATCGCCCCCACCACATCATCGATTTTAAATCGATTTTCCAGCAGCGAGAGCGAGGCCAGCATCACAACACCAGCGATAAAGCCGATGCAAATGGCACTGGGATAGTTGACAGCATTGCACGAAGCAGTAATGGCAACGAGTCCCGCCAGGGAGCCATTAAACACTTTTTCCACACGGATCTGTTTTGAGGCGATTAATTCCCAGAGTAAAGCACAGATCCCTCCTGAGATGCCGGCGAGGATTGTATTTAAGATAATCGAGGGTACTTGCCCGTTTAAAGCAAGTGTGCTGCCGCCGTTAAATCCGAACCAGCCAAACCAGAGAATTAAAAATCCCAAAGCCGCCATCGGCAGGTTGCTGGACGAGAACCGCTGTTCGTTTGAGTCTCCCGTGAATCGGCCCGTTCTTGGACCCAGAATCAGAACCGCGGCCAAGGCAGCCCAGGCACCGACGGAGTGCACCACACTG
>TARA_R100001132_G_C3275671_1_pt1 | contig 19506 bp, 12 predicted proteins | sample TARA_R100001132 | Tara Oceans TARA_R100001132 (sample SAMEA2621247) | marine metagenome | biome: marine biome (ENVO:00000447); feature: mesopelagic zone (ENVO:00000213); material: "saline water (ENVO:00002010), including plankton (ENVO:xxxxxxxx)" | depth 800 m | reverse complement strand
TCCCCAGCCCCTGGCCGCCGGCTCATTGGGGCAGGTGCATCGGGCGCGTCACCAGGATGGTACGCCCCTGGTTGTGAAAATCAAACGTCCCGACATTGATCGAGTGATTGAGCAGGATCTCAGCCTGATGTATGAACTGGCAACGATGATCGAACGCCATTTTCCCGATGCGGAAGTGTTTGATCCTACCGGGCTGGTCAATCAGTTTTCCCGCACGATTCATCGCGAATTACAGTTTTCCCGCGAAGCCCGTTCTACCGATGAATTTTGTCGACTGTTTCAGGATGATGCCACGCTGTATGTCCCCAAAATTTACCGGGAGATGACGCAGGGGGATGTGATCACTATGGAATTCATCGATGGTTATAAAATTGATGATGACAGGGAACTCAAAAATCTGCCGATCAGCGCGCATGAAGTGGCGGCGAACGGAGCCCGTATTTTCATGAAAATGACTTTCGAATTCGGCATCTTTCATGCGGACCCTCATCCAGGCAATTTTCGAGTGATGCCGGATGGCTCTCTGTGTCTGTTGGATTATGGAATGATCGGAATCCTGGAAGAAGAACGTCGTGATATGCTCGTCGATCTCTTTCTGAATGTCGCCAGAAAAGACACGGCGAAACTGGTGGAAGTCGTTTTGAAAATTGGCAAAGCGAAACGGACCGTCGACCATCAGCTCTTACGGGCGGACCTCCGCGATTTTATCGGCAACTACTATGGCGTGCCCATGGACGAGATCAGTGTCGGCAAGATGCTGACGGATTTTATCAATATACTGGCGATCCACCGGATCCGTTGTCCCGTGGACATCATGCTGCTGATTCGCGCCTTAATCACCCTGGAAGGCATTGCCACACGTATTGCCCCGGAACTGAATATCGCACAGGAGATGGAACCTTATATCTATAAGCTTTCCTCGGAACGTTATCATCCCAAGGCGATTGTCAGCCGGATCTGGTCAGAAACATGCAGTCTGTCGAAAGTCATGCATGAACTTCCCGAGCAGATTGGCCGCACGCTGGGGAAACTGAGTGAAGACGAACTTAAGGTACATCTTGAACATAAAGGCTTCGATCACCTGACGACAGAAATGGATCGCTCCGGTAACCGGCTGGCGATCGGCATGGTCATGTCTTCTCTGATTTTAGCCTCTGCCATTACGATCTCTTTGGATTCGAATCTGATCTTTGTCAGCATTCCCATCTTCATGATGTCGAGTCTGCTGGGGATCTGGCTGATCTATGGCGTCTTTCGCAGCGGCCGACTGTAGCCGGATTTCAATTTGAAGTATTGGAGTCGCTGATGCGTTGTCTCAGGTAGTTGGCCCGGGCCGCGTTCCGCTCTCCCGATGCCAGTGCGCCGCCATGCAGCTTCTGCAAATGCGCCGGTTGCGTGAAAATGAACATTTCATTGACTGCTGAAATCGGCAGCCCTTCAATCAGTCCCAGATTGACACCCATGCGCACGCTGGAGAGCAGGTGCATGGTCTCCTCCGAACTGATGGTCTGGGCGGTGCTTAAAATTCCATAAGCCCGTGAAACCTGGTCGTGGAGCCCCTGGCGGTTCTCCTTGATCAGGGAAGTTCTCACCCGCCGTTCGTACGAAATGATATTGGGAACCACTTCCTTGATGCTGTCGATTAACTGGTGTTCGGTCTGTCCCAGGGTTACCTGATTCGAAATCTGGTAGAAGTCACCCATGGCCTGACTGCCTTCCCCGTATAATCCCCGGACGGCCAGATTAATCTTCTGCAGTGCCTGGAAGACCTTCTGGATTTCTTTGGTGATGACCAGTGCCGGCAGATGCAACATCACACTGACCCGAATCCCGGTTCCCACGTTCGTCGGGCAGGCTGTCAGGTAGCCGAACTCTTCACTGAAGGCATAGGTCACTTCCTGTTCCAGCAGGTCATCGATCTGGTTAATCGTATCCCAGCATTCATTCAGAGAAAAACCGCTACGGAGTACCTGCAGGCGGAGATGGTCTTCCTCGTTGACCATGATTCCAATATTTTCTTCACTGTCCAGTCCGACACCGCGGGGTCCGGATCGTTCCGAATGCTCACGGCTGATCAGTTGACGTTCCACGACAAACTGACGGTCCAGAGTGCCCAGGCTGTTTACATCCAGATAGGATAGTTTTACATCCATGGGGAGCGAGGTAATAATCGGACGCATCAGCTGTTCGATTTCACCCAGAGTTGATTCCGTACAGCGATTGATAAAGGGGAACTGTGCGAGGTTCCGGGCCAGACGGATCCTGCTGGACATCACGATATCGGAGTCCGGGCCGATTCCTCTCAGCCATTCACCACTTGTGCGAGTGAACGCGTCCAAATTCACCCTATTCTCCTTTGATAGTATTCAAAACCGCTCAGATCCCTGGGGTGGGGATCTGGTCTCGGGCGTTAGTATAACTCACGTGACTTTCTTTCCCAAAGGGTGTAGACTCAGGGAACAAATAACATACTCATTCATTACGTGAAAACAAAGCCTAATCCACTTTGATCTAAATGAAAGATCAGTAAGACCGGCGATATGCTTACATTTTATGCGATGAGTGTCATGAATACCATTCCTCTCAAGCGATTCCGAAACTGAAAATCTCGAAACAAGCTGTAAGGAGCCTGTTTTCCGGTTCAACCAGCCAGACTTTTTGGAGTTTTTTGAGAACTGGAGCCATGGGCAGCTTGTCTCTCCGAAAGGAAATGTTCATAAGAGAGTCGACTCTGAGTTTTAGAGAATCCGGGATGCCCGCTCATCCACTGACACTGCAATTAAGATAGTCCATGAAATACGTTCCCGATTTTGAAACATTTAAATCACTTTCCGGACAGGCGAACCTGGTCCCCGTTTATCGAAAGTTGACCGGGGATACCCTGACGCCGGTCAGTGCCTATCAATTGCTGGAAAAAGGCCCCTACTCCTTTCTGTTTGAAAGCGTGGTCGGTGGCGAGCAGATCAGCCGTTACAGCTTTCTGGGAGCGAATCCGTTTTTAACCGTCGATGCCTACGAGCAGCGGATGGTCATCCAGCGGCAGGGGCAGACGGAAGAACGGACAGTCGCGGACCCGCTGGAGGAACTGGAACGGGTGCTTGACCAATATCAGGCGGCAGAGCTTCCCGGCCTTCCCCGTTTTTGCGGAGGCGCGGTGGGATATGCCGGTTACGATGTCGTCCGCTATTCGGAACATTTACCCAACGCTCCGGAAAATGATCGTCAACTGCCTGATCTTTCCTTTGCCTTGTACGACCACATGGTCGTTTTTGACCAGATCAATAAAACGGTGCTGGTTGTCGCTCATGCGCACCTCGACCCCGATCTGAAAGAAGCAGAGCTGAAAGCCGCCTATCAAAGTGCCTGTGATAAAATCGACCGGACCTGTCAGCGGTTTCAGGATGGTAATCCTGCTGCATTAAAAATGGCAGATATCAACGTTGATGCTCACGCCGAACCGGATCTGAACTGGACTTCAAATTTCACACAGCAGAAATTCGAATCAGCCGTCGATGCCTGCAAGGAATACATTGTTGCCGGCGATATTTTTCAGGTGGTCTTAAGCCAGCGACTCAAGCTGGAAACTACGGCGACGCCTCTCGATATCTATCGCAGCCTGCGCGTGGTTAACCCCAGTCCATTTATGTTTCTGTTGAAAACGCCTGAAGTGGATCTGGTGGGCAGTTCACCCGAAATCATGGTGCGGGTGGAAGATCGTCTTACGACAATTCGTCCCCTCGCCGGCACACGCAAACGCGGAAAAACCGAAGCTGAAGACAAGCGTCTGGCAGAAGAACTGCTGGCGGACCCCAAGGAACGGGCTGAGCATGTGATGTTGATCGACCTGGCTCGCAATGATGTGGGCCGCGTTTGTGAATTCGGATCGGTCGAACTGTCTGATGTGATGGTGGTGGAACGCTACAGCCATGTCATGCATATTACCTCGAATGTTACTGGTACTTTAACCTCAGAACGTTCTGCCCTGGATGCACTCCGGGCGGGACTGCCTGCAGGAACCGTTTCCGGCGCCCCCAAAGTCAGGGCAATGGAAATCATTGATGAATTTGAACCACATCGCCGCGGCCCTTACGCAGGAGCTGTCGGCTATCTCGATTTTACCGGGAATATGGATACGTGTATTGCTCTGCGCACACTGGTTATGCAGGGATCTACGGCCTACGTTCAGGCCGGCGCCGGGATCGTTGCTGACAGTGTACCGGAAACGGAATATCATGAGACACTTAACAAGGCAAAGGGCTTGCTCAAAGCAATAGAGGTCGCAGAAAAACAACTCAAGTAACAGGGCAGGCATGCCTCGATGAGATCGAGATGTGCCAACTGATTTTGAGTGATCACTGTGAGGATTCTTACGGCTCTGAGTAATGTTTCGACAGCCCCCTTTGTCGAAGACAAAGATGAAACAGGAGTACGATGGAATCTCAACAGGAGAATAACGCGCTCGATCCTTCCGTTGATTCGACTCTCGAAGAATCAATCAAAGCTCCCACCGATTTCTGGGGAATCGTGAAACGACTGGGACCGGGGCTCATCGTGGCCGGCAGTATTGTCGGGTCCGGAGAACTGATTGCCACGACCAAGACCGGTGCCCAGGCGGGTATCGCGCTGCTGTGGCTGATCATCGTCGGGTGTCTGATCAAGGTATTCGTCCAGATCGAACTCGGCCGCTATTCCATCTCGCAAGGTGAAACCACGCTGGCTGCCCTGAATCATGTGCCCGGGCCACGACTCGGATTTCTGAATTCCGGCAGACAGAAAACTCCCAACTGGATCCTCTGGTTCTGGCTGGTAATGAGTATCTGCACCATCGGGCAACTCGGCGGAATTGTCGGGGGCGTCGGGCAGGCACTGGCTTTGACGCTGCCCATCAAAGGCGATTATCTCCAGGCCATTCAATATCCTGCCGAAAAAGAATTCGTACATTACCTGGAACTGGAAGAAGCTTTGAAAAATCAGGAACAGGCGCTGTCAGATTTATCACCTGCCGAACGCGAGCGATATCTGCGCGGGCATGACAAAATGAAACAGCGCATCGAACGTCTCGAGGCAGCCGGACAGGTGATTCTTGAAAAAATACGAAACGAGGAATCGCTGCTGGATCAGAATGGTAATTCAATCCTCGAACCGCAGACCTGGGACGACAAGATCTGGGCCAGTGTGATCGCGGTATTCACAGCCTTTTTATTGTATTACGGCCGGTATAACCTGATTGAGCATCTGTCGACGGTCCTGGTGGTCTCGTTTACATTCATTACGATCGGCAATGTAATTTCCCTGCAGACATCCGAGATCTGGAGTATCTCGACAGAGGAAATCATCCGCGGACTTTCGTTTGGTGTGCCGGAAGTGACCGGCGGTATGAATCCGCTGCTGACCGCACTGGCGGCATTCGGGATTATTGGCGTCGGCGCGACAGAACTGATTGCTTATCCTTACTGGTGCCTGGAGAAAGGCTACGCCCGTTTTACCGGCCCGCATTCTGAAGACGAGGCCTGGGCTGAGAGAGCCAAAGGCTGGATGCGTGTGATGAAAATCGACGCGTTTGCTTCGATGTGCATTTATACTTTTGCGACCCTCGCCTTTTATCTGATGGGGGTCGCGGTACTGCATAAGGAAGGCCTCGACCCGGACGGCATGCGGATGGTGAGTACGCTGGCAGAAGCCTATGTCCCTGTCTTCGGTGCGTTCGCCAAGTGGCTGTTTCTGGCAGGGGCAATCGCCGTATTGTATTCGACGTTCCTCGTGGCGAATGCCGCCAATGCACGCATCTTCTCCGACGGCCTGCGATTTTTCGGCATCGTGGATGAAAGCAAGCCTCATGCGGTGCAGAACTGGATCAAGATCATGTCACTGATCCTGCCTCTGTTGTGTCTCGCCGTATTCCTGACGGGGGCAAATCCGGTTCGACTGGTTTTGATCGCGGGGACCATGCAGGCCATCATGTTACCGATGCTGGGAGTGGCTGCCATCTATTTACGCTACACGAGAATTGATGCCCGTCTGACTCCCGGCCGGTTGTGGGATCTGATGTTGTTTGTTTCCTGTCTGGGGTTATTGCTGGCAGGAGGCTATGGTGTTTACAAGCAGCTGTTTACCTGAGATGCTGGACACAATCTATTTTCCGTTTTCAAACGGTAATTTAAAAATAGTAGCGAATGAAATGTAAAGGAGGCAGGTTAGATGTCAGGTGAGAAAACGATTTTCAAGAAAATCATTGATGGGGAAATCCCGGCAGACATTATCTATGAAGATGATTTATGCCTGGCTTTCAACGATGTGAATCCACAGGCCCCCGTACATGTACTGGTCATTCCGAAGCAGGAAATCCCATCCATGGCACACCTGCAGGATTCGGATCAGGCACTGGCGGGGCACTTGTTGTTGACGGTCGGAAAACTGGCGAAACAGCTAGGACTGGATTCCGGATATCGTACAATCGTTAATACCGGTAAAGAAGGAGGTCAGTCTGTCGATCATCTGCACCTGCATCTGCTGGGAGGGCGTTCGCTGCACTGGCCACCCGGTTAAGGAGTCACCCGGATCATGATCTGCAAAATCTGCCTCTGTGGACAGGGGAACTCCGGAATCTGATTGTCAGCAGTAGCGGCCATACGTCATAATAATAAATGCATACACGTCTAAAAGAATTGAATAGAGGAATCGAATCGTGAATATTTTCAGAGCTGACTGGCATGTTCAATTACTGTTTCTGGGAAGTGCTCTGGCCGTTCTACTGATGTCTGAACCGGTGGCGGCACAGAGCGCCAAAAAGACGAACGTCAAGCAACTCAATGTGCAGGCAGACAAACTGCGGGATTCTTTCATCAGAGAGTCTGCAGAAATTGCCCGGAAATATTCTGAAGCAGGCGACTATGAAAAATCCCGCGAGATGCTGGAAGTGATTCAGAGCATTCAGAAAGATGTTCCCGGCGTGAAAGCCATGATAACCCAGCTCAACGAAAAACTGATGAGTTCCAATTCTTCAGATTTCGACATTGATGTCGCACGCAACTGGAGCGTACCGGCAGGGTTGGTCGCGAAGGATAAGATGGTTCGGATTCAGGCGATGGGGGCCTATGATTTTGTGATCGACGTGAAATCCACCGTCGAAGGCTTGCCACATACGACCGCCATGAAAGAACTGGCAGACGGAATTCCCACCGGGGCACTGATGGGCATGGTCATCTCGCAGGAGAAAGGAAAACCGAAGATGGGTAAACCGTTTCTGATTGGTGAGAAAGCCGAGTATACGCCCAAAGAAGATGGCGTCTTAATGATTGGATTGAATCTCCCCGCCGGACATAAATCGACGGGTAAGATAAAAGTCCGCATCAGCGGTTATATCAATCGTGGATCCAAGTAAGAGTCAATTAGCCTGTTTCTTCTGATTGCGGCGCGCATCCATTTCTGCCCGGATTTCACGTCGCAGCAACTCGGTCATCTGACTGCGTTCCTGCAGGATGGGTGCAGTCTGGGAAATCACGCGGCGCATGTCGTTGATGATGCCACTTTCCAGTTCTTCGGTGGTGATCCCGTCGCAGGCATTCACACAGGCAACCACTCGACGAACTAACTCCTGGTTCTCAGGAGTGTCTTCACCTAGAAGCTCTCCCTCACTGGATATCACAAAATGAGGGGGTTGAATGGATTGACGCGCTCCAGTCATTCGCCGAGTTCTCCGGTTTCTTAAAGAGACAGAGTCGAATCGTTCTGCCCATTTATTCTGATTGAGTGATTGAATTGAACTCAAAGCATTAAGAAATATTAATACCTGATATCTAAACTATCGGCGAAAATTCAGGCAGCGGTTGAATTTCTCTAATGCATCAGAGCAAATTGAAACCTGTTTTTGTATAAAACGATCCTGTTAAAATAATGTTGGTGCAATTAGGCAAAATGGGATAGGTTTTACAGGCATTGGCTCACACCTGTTTCTGTTGGTGAGGATGTGATTGATACACTGCAGCAGGGGAGGTGAATACCTTGTCGATATCGGAACATCCGTGAATCAGGTCCGAGAAAACCTGACTCACGGAATGCATGTGGATCAGTTCAACCGAGTGGCTATTCCAGTACGATCAGCAGGTCACCCGATTCCACCTGGATGCCCGGTTCGGCTAGAACTTCTTTGACCACACCATCCTGTTCGGAGATCACACTCGTCTGCATTTTCATTGCTTCCAGCATCAGCAATTGATCGCCGGCTTTTACCTTGCTGCCGACCTTGACGGCCAGCGAGACGATCACGCCGGGCATGACGGCACCGATTTGCTTGGGATCTGACGAATCAGCTTTGCGTCGCGCGCTATCCTGTGGCTTCAATGATTTGTCCACGATCACCACTTCCCGAGGCTGACCGTTCAGCTCAAAAAAGACCGTGCGACAACCATCTGTCTGTGGCTTTCCGACGGCCAGGAACTTGATGATCAAGGTCTTTCCGGGAGCAATCTCAACAGCGATTTCTTCTTCCGGTTCCAGACCATTGAAGAATGCATACGTCGGCAGACCACTTGTATCGAAATAGGCTTTCTGATGTGCGGCAAAATCTTCGAAGACTTTGGGATACAACAGGTACGAAACCACTTCCTGGTCGGTAGGCGTGCGATTAATCATCTTCTGAACTGTCTTCGCAGCATCTTCGAAGTCGGCGGGAGGCAGAATACTGCCCGGTCGTTCGGTAAGTGGTTCTTCTCCCCGCAGAATCTTTTTCTGGACATCTTCCGGGAATCCGCCGGGAGTCTGTCCCATGCGACCGCTGATCAGGTCCAGAACCGATTCCGGAAATGCCAGGTCACGATCACCGTTGACAACATCCTCACAGCTCAGATCATTCGCGACCAGGAATAACGCCATGTCGCCAACTGCCTTCGAAGTGGGTGTTACCTTGACGATGTCTCCCAGCAACTGATTGACTTCCGCGTAAACATGACAGACTTCGATCCAGCGGTCCCCCAGTCCCAGTGACTGTGCCTGTTGCAGCAGGTTTGTGTATTGACCGCCCGGCATCTGATGTTCGTACAGATTCGCACCCGCGGGCAGAACCGGGCTTTCAAACGCGGTGTAATAATTACGCACGGCGCGCCAGTATTCCGAAATTTCGTCCAGGTACTTCACCTGCACCGTGGGTTGATGTTCGCTGAATCGCTGGGCTTCGATGACGGTTGTCAGGTTCGGTTGTGAAGTTCCGCCTGACATGGAAGGGACGGCACCATCGGCGATATCCAGTCCGACTTCCGCCGCTTTCAGAATGGAAGCCGCCTGGCCACCGCTGGTATCATGGGTGTGAAAGTGAATCGGAATGCCAATTTCCTGTTTCAGGGTTTTGACCAGCAGTTCGGCTGCATACGGTTTACATAATCCTGCCATGTCTTTGATGGCGAGGATGTGCGCACCCATCTTCTCCAGTTCTTTGGCCATGTTGACGTAATATTTCAGATCGTATTTCGTTTTGGAAGGATCGAGAATATCACCCGTGTAGCAGATGCTCGCTTCACAGATGGCGCCGCTTTTCTGCACTTCCTCCATCGCCACTTTCATGTTGGGCACCCAGTTCAACGCATCGAACACGCGGAACACATCAATGCCTGCATCAGCGGCTTCTTTGACGAATGCACGGACGACATTGTCCGGATAGTTGGTATATCCCACCGCACTCGAAGCACGGATCAGCATCTGAAACAGGATGTTCGGCACCCGGGTTCGCATTTCAGCCAGTCGCTGCCAGGGAGATTCTTTCAGGAACCGCATTGAGGTATCGAACGTGGCACCGCCCCACATTTCCAGTGAGAACAGTTCCGGACAGTTATGCGCATAAACCTCCGCGATCTGCAGCATGTCATGGGTGCGGAACCGGGTGGCATACAATGACTGATGTGCGTCACGGAAGGAAGTGTCGGTCAGCAGAAGTGGCTTCTGTTCCAGAATCCATTTGCTGAATTTCTCTGCGCCCAGTTCCAGCAGTTTCTGTCGCATCCCGTCCGGCGGTGAGATCTTTTTCTTGTTGTAAGCTGGTACGGGGGCAGGGCTCCGACGGACAGATTTAGGACGGTCCTTGACCAGGGGATTTCCATTCACGACTGTTTCTGCCAGGTAAGTCAGCAGTTTCGTAGCGCGGTCGTGTCGCTTGGGGAACTTGAACAGTTCCGGTGTATCATCGATGAAGCGGGTATAACATTCGCCGTTCAGGAATGTCGGATGCGTGATCAGTTTCAGCACGAAGGGAATATTCGTTTTCACGCCCCGAATTCGAAATTCCTGCAGACAACGTTCCGTGCGCGCCGCTGCATCTCTGAAGGTGCGTGCCCAGGTGGTGACTTTCACCAGCAGTGAATCGTAATACGGGAAGACCATTGCTCCCGAGAACGCCGTCCCTGCATCCAGTCGCACGCCCATCCCGCTGGCAGACCGGTAATGCGCCACGCGACCATAGTCGGGCATAAAGTTATTCGTTGGATCTTCCGTTGTGACCCGGCACTGCAGTGCAAAGCCGTGGGTCTGCAGTTCTTCCTGCGAATTGATGCGGATTCCCGGGTCATTCAGCTTGGCCCCCTGTGCCAGCAGAATCTGTGACTTCACGATGTCCACGCCGGTCACTTCTTCCGTGACGGTATGCTCCACCTGAATTCGTGGATTGACTTCGATGAAGTAAAACTGGTTCGTGTCGGCGTCGAGCAGAAACTCCACGGTTCCCGCCAGTTCGTAGTTCACACTTCGCCCAATTTTCAAAGCCGCTTCGCACAGTTCGTCTCTCACGGCCGGGTCAAGATTCGGTGCCGGCGCGATTTCCACTACCTTCTGGTGACGTCGTTGAACCGAACAGTCTCGTTCATAGAGATGGACCAGGCCGCCATGTTTGTCGCCCAGTAACTGCACTTCGATGTGACGGGCACGCGAGATGAATTTCTCAACGAAAACATCCTCGCTGCCAAACGCTGACATAGATTCACTCCGCGCCGTTTCGTAAGCCGCGTTGAAATCTTCCTCTTTCTGAACGACCCGCATCCCGCGTCCGCCGCCGCCGTGCGCTGCTTTCAGAATGATCGGGAACCCGATGTCGACCGCCGTCTTCCGGCCCGAGGCGGCATCCGCAATCGCTTCGCCACTTCCCCCCAGGACGGGAACGCCGACCTGCTGGGCAATTTTGCGAGCCGAGATTTTATCCCCCAGCGCTTTCAATGTTTCCACGCGAGGTCCAATAAAGATGATCCCAGCGTCTTCACAGGCCTGGGCGAACTCAGCATTTTCAGACAGAAAGCCGTAACCTGGGTGGATTGCGTCAATTTTCTTCTGCTTGGCCAGGGCGATGATCGCTTCGATATCCAGGTAAGATTTGACCGGATGCCCCGGTTTTCCAATCTGGTATGCTTCGTCTGCTTTGGTGCGGTGCAGGGCATATCGATCTTCATGGGTATAGATACCGACCGTGCGAATTCCCAGTTCGTGCGTGCTTCGAAAAATTCGAATGGCAATTTCACTACGGTTGGCAACAAGCAGCTTCTTAATTTTACGCTCTGACATGAACTTTCCTAACTCTTTGTATACTTTCGGCTTGAAGGCTGAATAGCCGTGTTTTTTCTACGGATTTTCTCTGCAGTCCAATGGTCATTAGGGTACATGCATGAGCCCGGAAAAACAATGCAGCACCAACGTTTGTCTGGATTCTCGCTGGAACACGATTTTTCGGTGGTCCCAGGTACAGATATTTTCGCTAAATCCTCTTTAGAAACCGGTTTGGAATGATTCATATTGACCTGTTTTCCTGCACTGATTAGTGTTAACTCCGGTCTGCTCAGTTCTATCGTCTCCGGCACCTGTTTCAAGGACCTGACTCGATAGAAATTATTAGTATTCTGACGAATCAATGTGGTAAACCCAATGGGACAAAAACAGTGCGATCTGTGTGCAGGAACGGAGTTCGAACCAATCGGAGAACGGGATCGGCATGGAAAACCGTTGACGACCGTGATCTGTAAAGCCTGTGGCCTGGTCGCGCACGGACAAATTCCTACCGATGAGGAACTCGCGCACTATTATGCCACTGAATATCGTAAGAGCTATCATGGCGAACTGACTCCCTCGGATCGCCGCGTGATGCGCGCCTGGAAAAATGGCGAACGTATCTTTCATCAACTGCAACCACATATTGATGCTGATGCCGCTGTCTTCGAAGTCGGGGCTGGTATTGGCTGTACCGTGAAAGTGTTCGAACTCAACGGCCATCAGTCGGCAGGAATTGAACCTGGTGAAGGCTTTCAGGATTACTCGCAGCAGCGACTGCTGACCAACGTCGTGCGGGGAGACCTGTTTGAACAACCCCGCGATCACAGTCGCGAACTGGTTCTGCTGGTCCACGTCATCGAGCATTTTAATTCTCCCCGTCGTGCCCTGGAATACATTCGAGGCATGATGGCGGATAACGGATTGTTCTATGTGGAGTGTCCCAATATCGCTGCACCGTTTGCCCGTCGCAGTAAAATGTTTCATTACGCCCACATTCATAATTTCACTCCTTCCAGCCTGAAGATGCTTGCGGAAAGCTGTGGCTTCCAACTGGAAATGCAATTTGGATCGAAAGAAGATCCTTATCTGCAAATGCTCTTTTCCTGCAGTGACAGCAGGAAACTCAAAATCGATTACAATAACTATCAGCAGACCATGCAGGTGATCAGGCAGGCAACCCCCCTGCGCTATCACCTGCGTCCCCGGTATCTCTCAGCACGCTTTTCCAAAGTCGCCAGTTACCTGCGCGAGCATCTGACAGCGAAACAGTTTGTTGCTGACGTTGTGAAGAAATGCCAGCAGTTCGCTTCTGATCACGAAGACGAACAGCCCACGGAATTGCGTGTAGTTGCCTGAGATGCTTCTCTAAATTGACTGTTTTCTCCCGTTTGTGTTTCGTCTTGGAAAAAAGCTGACTGCTACTGTCTGTTTGTGTCCTGATCGAAAAACGGCACTACGCGAAATAGACTGATTTTCAGGGGCCAAACTGCCGTCAGTGACGGACTGGTTCTGATTTGAGCACCCAGATTCGCTTGCGCAAAACTGCGTTTCGGCGCACAATCGCGCCACTTTTCGCACTCATTCACGCCAGTGACCCGCCGCTGCTCACTCTTTTTTCACCAGTTTTCGGCATAACTTTTTCAGTCGTTCTTGAACATTCTGATCCAGATCCTGAAGGCACAGGCGGACACATTATACTGGAGATGCTCTCAGAGCGGAGAGATGAAAATCGGGAACCGGTATCAGCCGTAGTTCAGTTCGCAGCCGGTTTCAGATTCTCGGGGCGGGTCAGCCTGGCTGCCGGTCCCAGCGGGCGTTCTTCCTGGTGCGGAAACGCGCGGATCGTGGTCACGATCTGTTTCTGCTGTTCGAATTCCTTGCCACTGGCCAGTTTCACCGTGGTTTCCAGGAAGCGTTCGATTTTCGATTCGAGGGGCAACCCTGTTTTGCGGTCGATCAGGCACGATCCAAAGGATTTTCCGCCCCGGATGTAGAGCTGCACCGATTTTCCATGCTGGTTAATCGGGCTGCTGATTTTGGAAGCAGCGATATCACCGGCAATATTAATGCGGGCGATGTTGTCGTTCAACTCGCGCAGCGTGTATTCGGTTTTGAGAACCATCGGGATCGGTTGCGTCAGGCGGCGGGTTTTGATCCAGGTCTCTCCCACGCGGATCGCGCCTCCCTTGTGATTTTCGTCAATGTTGTAAGGCAGCAGACCAATACTGTCGTCGATGAAATTGGCGACACCATCATCACCCGACGATTCTGAGATCTTGGCCAGCACGGTTTCCCGCTGGCCGGCAGCGGTATTCTGCAGGCAGCGTCTGATAAACTCGTCAAAGCCTACCAGTTCTACGATTTTGTTATCCGGCCCGATCCAGAAGGAAAAACCGTTATTCACCAGGTATTGATAAGCCTGAACCTGCGGAGGCACGGGGCCTGATGAGCGGTTGGAGTCGTAGTGCACCTGTTCGCCGGCGATATCATGCGAATATTTCACGCCTGTATAACTCACTTTGAACCGTTTGCGACCATCGTCCCGCAGTTCCTCCACTGTCAACGCCAGGATCAGTTCCAGTTTTGATGTACTGTTGATAATACCCGCTGAGGAAGCCTGGGAAAGTTTCTGCTCGACAGTTTTAATCATCGGAAATCGCTGGTTGACTTCCAGGTTCAGTTCCAGCACTTCCACTTTTTCATCTTTCAGCGAAGCGTTCTGCACCTGAATGGTGTTCTGCAGCGGTTTCACAACCTCGGTGGGCTGGGGCGGAGCCTTATCCTTGACGACTTCCACGGCTTCCTGGCGTTTGGCCCAGAATGACCAACCGGTCCACGCCAGTATCATAATTCCCAGCATCCAGCTGATATAACGCTTGCCCTGCATGGCGACTTTGTCCAGAATAGATAAAGAAAGCTAACGAATGAAGGTTTTTCAATCATTTTGAGATGCAAAACTTATCAGTAATATCGATTTAGTGAAAGACGAATTCGGCATCTTCTGATGCGGTTCTTCTTGACGGGGAGATGACAATGCCGGTTGTAATGCGCGCGTTTCTGGCTGCTTTTGTACTCAGTTTCTGCGGATTCAGCGCCGCTGCTGACCAGAATACAGACACGAAAGACACTCCCCCCAATATCGTGTTTCTGCTCAGCGACGACCAGCGACCGGATACGATCGCTGCCCTGGGCAATTCGATCATCAAAACCCCGAACCTGGACGAGTTAGTGAAAGCGGGGACCAGTTTCACCCGCGCTGTTTGTGCCAATCCGATCTGCACACCCAGTCGGGCGGAAATTCTCACGGGCGTCAGTGGGTTTCATAACGGCTCCCTGGATTTCGGTAAGCCGATCAAAAAAGAACTCCCCACCTGGTCCCAGACCCTCTCAAAAGCCGGATATGACACCTGGTACGTCGGCAAATGGCACAATGATGGTAAACCCGTGCTACGTGGATACGATGAGACGCTGGGCCTGTTTACCGGAGGGGGCGGACGCTGGGCGGTCCCTTCGTATGATGGCAACGGTGTCCCGGTCACCGGTTATCGAGGCTGGATCTTTCAGGATGACGAACGCCATTTCTTCCCCGAGAAAGGGGTGGGGCTCACCTCAAATATCAGCGAACACTTTGCCGACGCTGCCATTGAATTCATCGATCGCAAGCACGAAAAACCGTTTTTTCTGCACGTCTGTTTCACGGCACCCCATGACCCGCTGCTGATGCCCATTGGCTATGAGCAGTTCTACGATCCGAACAAGATGCCGGTCCCGAAGAACTTTCTGCCTGAGCATCCCTTTGATCATGGTAATTTTGAGGGCCGCGATGAAGCACTCCTCCCCTGGCCACGCACAAAACAGATCGTACAGAACGACCTCTCCCTCTATTATTCCGTCATTTCCCATCTGGATGCGCAGGTCGGCCGAATTGTCGATGCGTTAAAGAAATCGGGCGAGTGGGAGAATACCATTCTGATCTATTCCAGCGACCATGGTCTGGCGATGGGCAGTCACGGCCTGCGGGGAAAACAGAACATGTATGAGCACACCGTCAACGTCCCCCTGATCATGGTCGGTCCCGGAATTCCCGCCGACGTACGATCGAATGCCCAATGCTACCTGCGTGACTTATATCCAACCAGTTGTGATCTGGCCGGTGTTCCCATCCCGAATACGGTCGAAGGCAAGAGTCTCAAGCCGGTTCTCACAGGTGCACAGGATGCTATCTACGACGAGGTCTTTTGCTACTTCCGCAACTTCCAGCGGATGATCCGCACCGATCGCTGGAAGCTCATCTACTATCCCCACCTGGATCGGGTCCAGCTGTTTGATCTCAAAGAGGATCCACTGGAACTGCACGACCTGTCAGGAGAGGCCGCACATCAACAAGTGCGTGACAAACTCCTGAATCAGTTGAATGCCTGGCGAAAACAGCAGGATGATCCTTCTCTGCAGCAAACGGCAGAAAATTCCTGAGGGCGGGTCCACAGTGCCGCGAAAATGAGTCCCGTTTGAAATCATTCTGATGGCGCAGCGCGGCTTTGTGTGGATCTTACAATCGATTCCGCTGGACAGTCTGTCTGGAGTGAAAAAACGTAACTCTTTATTGTGTTATGTTTTAAAGAGTCGGTTTTTCTGTCTCTGAGTTCAAATCGATATAATTGGCATATTTTACGCTCTTCTCTCAAACCGTTCACATCACAACGCGGGCAGCAACGGTTTTACCAAAGGGGAGAGAGTCATGATGATCCATAAGAAAGTCCGTTATTTCAAGCAGCCGTTTCGGATGTTACTGTCATTGGCACTGGTGGGGGGGATCTGTAGCTCTCCCTTGATGGCGGCTGATAAATCATCAGATCGCAAGAACCGCAGTTCCAGTCGCAGCATTCAAAGCAGCAAAAAAAGTTCGTCCAGTTCCACTAAGCCCCAACGTATCGTACGTCCCCAGACCACTAAGCCCCAGATCACACGGCCCCAGTCCACACGGCTACCGTCTTCTTCTAACGCGAAGACTCTGCCACGACCTTCCGGCAAAAGCGTCAAAAACTTTTCAGGGAACATCAGCCCGAAAGTCAGCGACAGGGGAAGCAGTCGGCCTTCGAAATCATTCAAAGCCATTCCACCGTCAACACGACCTGACTTCAAACTGCCTCAGTTTGGAAAGCAGAACAGCATCAAGCTGGATACCAAACATCTGAATCCGCGGATTCCTGATCGCAAAGTACCAGATCGTAAAGTGCCCGGTCGCAAAATACCAGATCTCAAAATTCCTGAGCACAAAATCCCAGACAGAAAAATCCCGGATCGCAAGATTCCCGACCGAAAAGTTCCTGATCGTAAAATTCCGAACCTGAAGATTCCTGATCGAACAGTCGATCCTGGTAAGTTTGTGCCGAAACCAGGCAAGATCACAAGACCATCAAAGCCTGGTTTTGACAACAACGTCTTTAAACCCGGCAATGGAAAATTCGATCCGAAGCCTGGCAAAGGTAATCACGTCTTCAAGCCAGGAAATAACATTCAGAAACCAGGGAAAAAACCGAATCAGATCGGCAAGTTCCCCCAAGGAATTGATCTTGAGAAAGATTTTTCCAAAGGCAAACAGTTTGGCCCTTCCAAAAAGTGGCTCGGCAAAAATGGCGTGCCTTTGAACAAGGATCTCTTCAAAAATAAAAACATCAAACCACTCAAGTTGAATCTCGATAAACAGCTGCAGGCTGGAAAATTCAACGCCCTGATCAACAGTAAGCACCACAAACAGTGGAATCTGAAGAAACAGTTTGAACTGCATAAGAAAGGTGACGTTGCCCGTCAGTTAAATCTGAATCACCACCTGCTCAAGCATGGTGGCTGGAGAAATCGAAGCCTGTTCGGCAATATGGCGAATTCCTTCACCCACACTCACTTCGGCAGCTGGTACGCCGGACCTGGCATGTACCCCAGCTATTGCTGGAGCCCACACTGGTCTGCCTGGGTGGACTGGTGCTGGTGGGACTGGTGTCACCCCATCTGTGATCCCCGACCGATGATCTGTCGTCCCATCATCTGGGAACCTTGCGGCCCCTGGGTCTGGTATGACTGTCCTGTCTGGCAGCCGCTGCCCATCGTGACCTGTGGTACCTGGGTGGATGTGGAACCGATCGTCATTGACAGTGGTCTTGACCTGCAGATGCTGGCAGTCCGTTTTGTTGACTCAGGACATGCGGAAGAAGAACTGGGACCGCGTTTCCGCGTCTGGTTCCGCAATAACAGTGTGGTTGATATCAACCAGCCCTTCAATGTCATGCTGCTGGCTTCCAACTCACGGGAAGCAGTTGCCGGAGTGCCTGAAGCAGGGACCCGCGTTGACAATATCGCTGCAGGCCAGATCCAGACTGTTGATATTCGTCTGCCTTTCGCAGCCAGTACACTCTCGACGGATGCAGAAGGAAATCAGGTTCCCTTCGAACAGTTGCACGTGCTGATCGATTCCCACCGGGAAATTCCGGAAGCTTTTGAAGAGAACAACGGTTCTGTCGTGGCACGCGTTGATGTGCTGCCCGTCGATCCGGCCCTGTTTTCTGCAGATTCCGATGTCGTCTTCAGTGGCGGCATGGTCAATCTGGCCGGTGAAGGTCTGGGACCGGAACCAGGCAAAGTCCTGATGTCTCTGAATGGCATGAACTTCGAAGCAGAAATTTATGGCTGGTACGACCTGGGTGTTCGCATCCAGCTGCCCGAACTGCCTCTGCTGGATGCAGCGGATGCTACCTTCGTGATCGTACGCGGCGATGGTGCGGCATCCAACCCGATCGATTTGCAACTGGCACCGCAGGTCGCTGCTGTCAGTGCTGAGTAACGGAAGTGTGCGTGGGATGGCTTGGAGCCATCCCGGGTTCCGAACAGGGAGCAGGCAATGTGTCTGCTCCCTTTTTTTAATTGGAGTCCTTGTTGCAGGCGCACTACAATGGGTTTTCCAGACTCAGTAACTCTGTTATCCCGCTCGCAATGGATTGAATCTCCTGAAAACGTTTCTCCATGAATTCTGGCTGTTCGGAATCAAACAGGCGTCCGCCTGTATCTTTGGTGGTTTTCTGCTGACGCTGATGATCATCACCCGCTTCTGGTATCCGATCGATTTTCTCTATCGATACGACTTTCTGTTTCTGGCTGCGATTGCCTTCCAGGTCTGCCTGCTCTGTTTCCGACTCGAATCCCCGCGCGAAGCGGTCGTGATTCTGATCTTTCATATCGTGGCAACAGTGATGGAACTGTTTAAAACGTCGGACGGCATTCGTTCCTGGCAATACCCGGAGCCGTTTGAGATAGGTATCGGCAATGTGCCTCTGTTTGCCGGCTTCATGTACAGCGCTGTGGGCAGCTACATCGCCCGGGTCTGGCGGATCTTTGATTTTCGTTACTCAAGTTATCCCCCCTTCTGGAGCACGGTCGTACTGGTGACGCTGATTTATGCCAACTTTTTTACCCATCACTATGTCGTGGATATTCGCTGGGCGCTGATTGTTGCCAGCCTGTTGATGTTCGGCCGGGTGATGATCTATTTCAAAATGAACCGCGTCCATCGTCGCATGCCCCTGGTGCTGGGCTGGCTGCTCGTCGCGTTGTTTATCTGGTTCGCGGAAAACCTGGCGACGTATGCCAATGTCTGGATCTACCCCATGCAGAAACACCACTGGCAGCTGGTTTCGCTTTCGAAACTGGTGGCCTGGTACCTGCTGATGATGCTCAGCTTTGTGCTGGTCTCCCTGGTAAATCGTCCCTTAAAGATTGGTGATCCTGCCCTGCAGGAAGTGAATCATAATTGAGCCGGTACAGACTGTTTGGTTTCAGTCACTCAGTTCCAGTTTGATTTCCGGGTTCGATTCCGACACCGTAATCTTGAGCGGTGTGGTCGTCGGGCTGCTGTATTTGATCGGAATCGCACTTTTCATCGAAACCCCTTCCGGCGTGGATTCATAAGCATTCACGGTCACCTGGTGTTCGCCGGGAATG
>TARA_R100001132_G_C3275677_1_pt1 | contig 19723 bp, 15 predicted proteins | sample TARA_R100001132 | Tara Oceans TARA_R100001132 (sample SAMEA2621247) | marine metagenome | biome: marine biome (ENVO:00000447); feature: mesopelagic zone (ENVO:00000213); material: "saline water (ENVO:00002010), including plankton (ENVO:xxxxxxxx)" | depth 800 m | reverse complement strand
AAGCCGCCCCCTCCGCCGCCGCGGAAACCACCGCCCCCGCCTCCAAACCCGCCACGCGCCCAGGTTTGAGACAGTTCGGGATTGAATAAGCCGACTGCTGTAACAGCGATCAGTGTGATGAATAGTTTCATGTCTGATATCCCCAAATTTCAAATTTTGTCAGTTTATATTTTATACCGGGAAGAGCGAGTCAGATTGCAAATCAATCTCGCTTCGAGACCACTTCAAGTGCATCTGGTAATTCAGTGCCATTGACGAACCGATTGACCGACTGCCAGCGACAGCCGTTATGATCGATTTTTGTAACGATATTATTCGCGCTGGTGAGCATACCATTCGCCATCACGCCGCGAGATTCAATCGCCCAGCCATTTTCCACCGGCATCCAGATTCCGATGGCATGACTGCCATCTGCATTGAAGGTCCAGGACATGATGTCACCAGTCAAGGGATCAATTCCGATGATCTGCACACCCCTCTGCTGTGATTTTTTTCCGGAATTGGTAACAAAAGTTCGTTCGATGAATTTCTTGCCTGGCAACCAGCGATAAATGGTCTTCAATGTGACCCCTTCGTCCTCTGTCGTCCAGGTTCCAATCAACCATTCCAGATCCTTCAGGTTAATTTGTGCCGCGGAAGGGGTAGCCACCGATTCATTCACGCTGACCATCTTCCACTGTCCATCCTGTTTCAAATGGGTCGCGGTATAGCGGCTGAAAGCGGGAGGAGTCTCAGGGACGGTCACAACGGTCCGCCCCTCTTCTATCGCCAGGCGATCACCGATTTCACGGACCGCATCGACGGAGATCTGAATTTTTGCGCCTTTGTTGTTTTTGAAGTATTCCGTATACATTTTCTGAATTTCAGAGCGACCCGCCAGACGTTTCCCACTGCCATCGACATATTCCCCCTCGGGAGCCCAGAATCCAGCAACCTGTTCTGCATCCCCGGCATCAAAAGCCTGTTTAAACTTCTCTGCCACTTTTTTAACTGCTGCCTGTGCGCCGGAGGGAGATTGTTTTTCCTGAACTTCTACAACCTCCGGCTCCCCGCCTGAAGCGAGTGGCGTCCTCTGAAACTGTGCCTGCAGTGCAGCACTGTCCCACAAGAAAAATAACGAGAAAGCAGATACGGTAAGACCAGAGCGGGTCAATCGCGGTAGAAGATTCATTCTGACATCTTTCAGATATGGTTTTGAAATTCGCATGCGTTGTGTGAGAGAGTCGACAGACTGCTCCAAAAGCCACAGTCCGTGGTTTTATTCTATTCCTGTCTGTTCAATATTGCACGCATAATTTATGATCTCTTTCAGAAAATTCACGAGCCGTTTCATGTAACGAGACCAGTTTAACACTGACGGCAACATTCCCGGATTCCTGCATCACCAATGCGTAACATGATTAAATAATTCATCTAAATACCAGAGTTCTTCCCTGCTGATCACGGAAATGACTTTGATTCAGCAGGACAGATCAGTGAACCCGAATCAGTTTCTTTTGAGCCACCAGCACCTCTGTCAGTAAGAATCATTGATGCTTCATCGTCTTAAACAACTTGCTCCCCTGGCGGTGATTGCCATTTTCATGGGGGCAATCTGGCTGCTGTCCCGGGAATTGAAACATTACAATATACACGATATCCGCAAGGCCATTACCCACATTCCCGCCTGGAGACTCTGGGCAGCGGGCGGACTGACGGTCATTAATTACCTGGTCCTGATCGGTTATGACTATCTGGCGGTCCGCGCCATACAGCATCCGCTCTCTCTAGGAAAAATCTCCCTGGCTTCTTTTACCGGTTTCGTAACCAGTTACAATTTCGGCGCAGTGCTGGGAGGGACTTCTGTCCGCTATCGCCTGTATTCCACCTGGGGACTCTCAGCAGTGGAAATACTGCAACTGGTGATCATGCTGGGAACCACTTACTGGATTGGCGTGTTTGCTTTAGCCGGAATCGTCTTCGTCTCCCACCCCTTCCCGATCCCTGCCTCGTTACATCTGCCTTTTGAAAATGTGCAACCGGTGGGATATATCCTGCTGGCGGTCGCCGCCTGTTATACTTCGCTGACTTTAATTCGCACGAAACCAGTCAGCATCAAAGGAATTCAACTCAAACTCCCCGGCACCGGGATGACGTTACTGCAGCTGGCAGTCTCCGCCATTGATCTGATTCTGGTCGCATTCATTGTATATACGTTGCTCGCAGGTGACATTTCCATTGGATACGGTGAATTTCTGGGAATCTTCCTGATGGCGACAGTCACGGTTGTCCTCTCACATGTCCCCGGCGGAGTGGGTGTGTTTGAACTGGTCATGCTGTCTTTACTCGCGTCTCCCGATTCAGGACAAATCCTCGCCTGTCTTTTGGTATTTCGAGTGATTTATTACCTGATCCCTCTGTTTGCCGCTGTCATTCTGCTGGGATTACATGAACTGTCACTCAATCGAGGGCTGGCTTCACGGGTCATACAGGAAACGAGCCGCTGGTCGAATGCGATTGCCCCATTGATCCTCTCCTGGTGTACCCTGCTGGCTGGTGCCGCTCTGCTGATTTCCGGAGCCACTCCGATCGTCACCGCCCGCATCGGATCCCTGCAACAGACGCTCCCATTGCCTCTCATTGAAGTTTCGCATTTCGTGGGAAGCCTGACCGGAGCTGCCCTGCTGGTCCTGGCCCGGGGCCTGCAACGCCGCCTGGACTCAGCCTGGTGGCTGATTACTTCACTGTTAAGTGTAGGAATTGTGGTCTCCCTGATGAAAGGCTTTGATTTTGAGGAAGCAATCCTGCTGGGCATACTGCTGTTTGCCTTACTGATCAGTCGCAAACAGTATTATCGAAAAGGCGCTTTGATCCATGCCCGCTTCAGCCCGGGCTGGGCAGGGACGATTCTGACAATCGTGGTCTGTTCAATCTGGCTGGGCATGTTTGCCTATCGCCATGTCGAATACTCCGACGAACTCTGGTGGGCTTTTACGGTCAAAGGGAATGCCTCCCGTTTTCTGCGAGGCAGCGTCGGCGCCATTGCCGTCATTCTCCTGTTTGCATTTTCCCGACTGGTCGCAGCCCACAAACCTCGTGCGCTGCCGCCCACTCCCTCTGAACTGGAAGTTGTGAAACAGCTGGTTCGGTCATCACCTCAGACTTCAACGCAACTCGCATTGCTGGGTGACAAATCCCTGCTGTTTAATGCTCAGCAGACAGCCTGCATTATGTATGGCGTGCAAAATCGTTCCTGGATCTCACTCGGCGATCCCATCGGGGCAGAGACAGAAAGGGGAGAGCTGATCTGGCAGTTCCGGGAGCTGGTCGACTGTTATGACGGCTGGCCCGTCTTTTATCAGGTTAAGCCTGAAAATCTACCGCTGTATCTCGACCAGGGACTGACGATCCTCAAACTGGGAGAAGAAGCACGCGTCCCCCTCGATTCGTTTGATCTGCAGGGGGGCAAGCGACGGAAGCTCAGGCAGGCCATCAACCATTGTGAAAAAGACCTGTGTGAGTTTGGGCTGGTTCCCCGGGACGGTGTCCCTGAAATACTCGATGAACTCAGGCTGATTTCCGATGCCTGGCTCCATGCCAAAGGGGTAAATGAAAAAGGCTTTTCGCTTGGTTATTTTGATGAAGCTTATCTCAAGCAGTTTCCCATCGCCGTCGTCAGACAGCAGGGACGCCTCATCGCGTTTGCCAATGTGCTGGAAGGAGCAGGTAAAGAGGAACTCTCAGCCGACCTGATGCGACATCTCCCCGAAGCGCCGCCGGGAGTCATGGAATACCTGTTTGCAGAATTACTTCTCTGGGGCAGGCAGGAGGGTTATCAGTGGTTCAACTTCGGTATGGCTCCCCTGTCCGGTATTGACAACCGTCACCTGTCCCCGATCTGGAACCGGACGGCAAATCTTATTTTTCGGTATGGCGATCATTTTTATGGCTTTGAGGGATTGAGAAGTTATAAAGAGAAGTTTGATCCTGTGTGGACTCCCAAATACCTGGCGTCTCCCGGCGGAATGGCATTGCCTCAGATTTTATCTGATGTGGTCGCGATCATTGGTAAAAACCAGTCAAATTCAAATCGGACGTAACAGCATGGACCACTGGGATAAAATCGAAGGATCGCCTGTACAACTGGGGGAGACCTGGGTTGCTTCTGAAGATGCCTATAATTTTGCGATTTATTCCAAACACGCTAAACAGGTCTCCCTGCTCTTTTTCACGGAAGACGACCTGTATCATCCGGTTTATGTTTTTGATTTTGAGCCCCATCGCAACAAAACAGCAGAAATCTGGCATTGTCGGATCCCGGCTGCGAAAATACGCCCCGCCAGGTACTATGCCTACCAGGTAGATGGTCCTTCCCCTGCAGCCCCGTACCACTGGCATGCATTTGATGCCGAAAAACTGTTGATTGATCCTTACTCCCGTAACATCTACTTCCCTCCCGGATTTGAAAGAGAAGCAGCCTGCCATCCCGGAAGCAATATCGGACGCGCTCCCCTGTCCGTATTACAGTCGATCGAGTGTGCATTCAACTGGGACGATGATCAGCCGATTCACCATACTTCTGATTTGATTATCTATGAAATGCACGTGCGTGGATTCACCAGGCGTGATAACTCGGGAGTCTCAGAGGCGGCACGGGGAACCTTTGCAGGAGTGATCGAAAAAATTCCCTACCTGCAGGAACTGGGAATCACTGCCGTCGAACTGCTGCCCGTTTATCAGTTCGACACACGCGACGGCAATTACTGGGGATACATGCCCCTGGGATTCTTCGCGCCACACGATGGATACTGCATGTCCACAGATACCTGTGAACGACACATTGAATTTTGTGAGATGGTCAAGGCCCTGCATCGGGCGGGGATCGAGGTCATTCTTGATGTTGTCTACAATCATACGGGTGAAGGCAACGAGGACGGACCAACCTACAACTTTAAAGGCATCGATAATACAACCTACTACACGTTGACCGGCGACCCGGAAGCGCCGTTCGCCAATTACTCGGGAGCAGGAAATACGCTGCACACAGCCAACCGGGCTGTCCGTAAAATGATCGTCGACAGTCTGCATTACTGGGTCAAAGAAATGCATGTGGACGGTTTTCGTTTTGATCTGGCCAGCGTGCTCACCAGGAAAGCAGATGGCAGCATTGAAGACTCAAACCCGACAACCCTTGGACAGATCGGTTCCGACTCCGGATTGGCCGGCAGACGATTTATCGCGGAACCGTGGGACGCCGGGGGTGCCTTTCAGCTGGGCTCTCGTTTTCCCGGACATCGCTGGATGCAGTGGAATGCCGCCTATCGGGATACGCTGCAAAAATTTGTCCGCGGCGACGAGGGACAGATAGCGGATCTGATGACGCGACTGTACGGCAGTTGCGATCTGTTCCCCGATGACTGTCTGCACGCACTCAGGCCCTATCAGAGCATCAATTATATCACTTCGCATGACGGCTTCTCCCTGTATGACATGGTGTCATTCAATCAGAAGCGGAACTGGGAAAACGGCCAGCACAATGAAGATGGGACTCACGATTACAGCTGGAACTGTGGCTGGGAGGGGACGGACGCTCCCGCAGAGGTGATCCAACTGAGAAAGCAGCAGGTCAAAAACTTTTTCACCCTCCTGATGGTTTCGAATGGCACTCCCATGTTCCGGATGGGGGATGAATTTCTGCAGACCCAGGAAGGAAACAACAATCCCTATAATCAGGATAATGAAACCAGCTGGCTGGACTGGAGTCGCCTGGAAGCAAACCAGGATCTGTTCCGTTTTGTAAAACAGTTGATCGCATTTCGCAAAGCGCATTCCTCTCTGTGCCGTTCCCATTTCTGGCGGGAAGACATCAAATGGTACGGCGTCACACGCTATGTCGATCTCAGCCCGTCCTCGAGAACGCTGGCCTTCTGTCTGCACGGCAGAGAAGAACAGGATGCTGACATGTATGTGATGATCAATTCCGCCGCCAATACCTGCTGCTTTGGAATTCATGAAGGCACTCCGGGGGAATGGAAACGAATTGTTGATACTGCCCGGAACAGCCCGCAGGACATCCTGGAAACAGATGCCCTGCAAGACATCACACAGGATACTTATGATGTACAGGCTCGTTCTGTGGTGGTACTGATCAGACAGCACGGTTAAACTGGATACTGTGCTGAAATCATAGACGGGTTTTCTGCAAACGAGTTTTCTGCAAATCAGATGAGGAAGTACAATGGAAGGTATCGCCGAAGTCTTTGGGGGAGTCATGATTGTGTTTGTGATCGTGATTTTTTCACATCGCTATCGGAAACACAAAGCGAAACGGCAAGCGAACGAAACCGAAGATTCATCTTGAATCAACAGGCTGAGAATCCTATGCTGCGGCGTCGCGCTCCCTGAAATTGCGATTCATCAACACCAGTCTTACAGGAGGTAACACGCAGTGAGTGAATCCCACGCCCCTCTCTCTGGATCACAAATCCGCACACGGTGCTGTATTGTCGGCGGAGGTCCTGCCGGTCTCTTTCTGGGTTACCTGTTGGCGCGTACTGGTGTGGAAGTCATCGTTCTGGAAAAGCACAAAGATTTTCTGCGTGATTTTCGCGGCGATACCATTCATCCCTCCACGCTGCAATTATTGCACGAACTGGGACTACTGGATGAGTTTCTCAAAATCGCTGACAAACACTTTGAATCGCTGAACCTGAACTTCGAAGGCCAGCAGATTTCCGGACCTTATTTCACCCATCTGCCAACCGAGTGTAAGTTTATCACGTTTGCTCCCCAGTGGGACTTTCTGAATATGATTGCCAGGCATGCCAGTGAATATCCCAACTTCCAGCTGCATCTGCAGGCCGAAGCGAAACAACTGATACGTGATGGAGAGCATGTCATCGGGGTAAAAGTGAATGGTCTGGACGGAGAATATGAAATCTTTTCCGACCTGGTTGTCGGCGCGGATGGTCGTGGCTCGCAGATGCGAATAGACGCCGGCGTGGAGATTATTGAAAAGGGAATCCCCATCGACGTCCTCTGGTTTCGTGTGGGAAAACAGGGAAACATCGATGATAACACCCTGGCCCGCATCAAAAATGGCCGGATGCTGATTACCATCGATCGCGGAGACTATTTCCAGGCGGGTCTGATTATCCATAAAGGTTTTTTCGACGAAATAAAACAGGAAGGCCTGGAAGCCTTCCGCAACAGAATACAGGAGATTCTTCCCGAACTGGGAGAAGGAGTGGCAGAAATTGACAGCTGGGACAAAGTCAGGCTGCTGACCGTGCAACTGAATCACATCACCAACTGGGCGCAGCCTGGTCTGTTGTTAATTGGTGACGCCGCCCATGCCATGTCACCGGTCGGTGGAGTCGGGGTGAACCTGGCAGTGCAGGATGCGGTCGCGACCGCCAATCTGCTGGCAGACAAACTGTATGAAGGGAGAGTCACTCTGGCCGATCTGCAAGCGGTACAACACCGCCGCGAACGCCCCGCCCTGAAAACACAACGGATGCAGGTCTTTGCCCATCAGCGGCTGTTTGGCGGACACTCCGCGCCAGGAAAACCGGTCTCCGTCGCCTGGGGAATCAGAAAGACTGCCCGACTGTTAGCCCCGATTCTGAAGCGGACCGCCGGCAAGCTGATTGGTATGGGATTTCTGCCTGAGCATATTCAGACTCCGGAACGGGCGGCGAAAAACAGCACTCCCGTCGCTCCGTAAGCCTCAAACTTCTGCGTGGACTCAGAAAACAGAAAAGATTCTGCCCTTTTATTTCCCGTATTGTTAAAATGATTACTGGTTCGGCAGGTTTGATCCCGGACCAGAATCATTCTCAACGTGATACCAGGAAATCAACAATGGCCCGAATCGGATTACTCGCTTCAATCCTCTCTCTGGCTCTGTACGTTCCCATCGTATCACAGGCAGATGAGTCGGTTGAAAATACGCTTCAGATCAAAAATGCGATCCGGAAATCCCTGCCACTGATTGAAACAGCGTCCGCAGGATCAGCACGCGAACGAAAGTGCTTTACCTGCCACAACCAGGCGCTGGCGGTTCTGGTCCTGGATGAAGCCCGCCAGCGGGGATTCACCATCGATGAATCCAATTTCCAGCTGCAGGTCGATCATACAAGGAATCACCTGAAACGAGGGCTGGAAAATTATCGCGCCGGCAAAGGACAGGGAGGCGGACCCGATACGGCCAGCTATGCGTTATGGACACTCGAAATGGCAGGACAAACGCCTGATGAAGTGACGAAGGCTGTCACAGGTTATCTGCTGGAACGCGACAAGAACCACACGCACTGGAACCGGAATTCCACGCGGCCTCCTTCCATGTCTTCAGATACGAACACCAGTTATTTCGTCATCAGGGCACTGCAGACCTTTGGCAGTGAATCGCAGCAACCTGAAATCACCGCCCGCATCACGAAGGCCCGGCAGTGGCTCCTCGATCTGAAACCTGCTTCGACAGAAGAACGTGCTTTTCAGTTACGCTGCTTTCAGTTGCTCAGTATTGACAATACGATTCATCAAACATCCGTGAACGAATTATTGAAGCTGCAGAATGCCGATGGTGGCTGGTCTCAATTGCCCGACATGCAGAGTGATGCCTATGCGACGGGAACCGTTCTGGTCGCTTTATTGCGTTCCCATCTGGTTGATGCTGACCACGGTGCCATCCGTAAAGGCATTCAATATCTGATTGATACCCAGCAGCAGGATGGTTCGTGGCAGGTAATCAGCCATGCGAAACCCTTTCAAACTTATTATGAAACCGGCTTTCCTTATGGAAAAGATCAGTTTATCTCGGTCACAGCCAGCAGCTGGGCCACCGTCGCTCTACTACTGACTCTGCCAAAAGTGGATTGAAGGCCAGGATTCCCGTTTCGCTCATACCGATTTTTCTGATATAACCTCAGCCTGAATACTTCCTGTTGAAAACACAGGGAAGTCAATGGCGACTCTTTTCCACTCAGATTCAGAATCATATCAGAAGGCTGACAGAACATGTTTGAACGTATTGCTAATGGCTGGGCATTATCGAAGCAGAGCTTTCGGGTGTTAATGCTGGATAAAGAACTGCTGCTGTTCCCCATCATGAGCGGCATTTCCTGCCTGCTGGTTTTAGCCAGCTTTGCATTGCCACTCTGGGGCAGTAAATACTTCGACACCATTATGAATGAGCAGCAGGCCCCGCAGGACCCCCTGGCTTACGTGATTTTATTCGCCTTCTATTTTGTCAATTATTTTGTGATCATTTTCTTCAACTCCGCTTTGATGGCCTGTGCGATTATCCGTCTGAAGGGAGGCAATCCCGGTGTGAGTGACGGGTTCAACGCCGCACTGAATCGACTGCCTCAAATTGCAGGCTGGGCTCTGGTCAGCGCGACGGTCGGTTTCATTCTGAAAATGATCGAATCACGGTCCGAACGAGTCGGGCAGATTGTCGCCGGTCTGCTGGGAATGGCCTGGTCGATCACCACCTACTTTGTCATCCCTGTACTCGTTGTGGAAAAAAAGAATCCCATCGAATCCATGAAACGCTCGGTAGGAATTTTACGCGAAACATGGGGTGAATCTCTGGTGGCCAACTTTGGAATCGGAGCAATCATGTTCCTGATCATGATTCCCGTTTTTCTCGTACTCGCTGGTGGCGGCATGCTGATCGCTGCGGGAAATGTAATGTGGGGAGGAGTCCTCCTTGGTTGTGGAATACTGTCAATTCTGTTGATCTCCCTGGTCTCTTCTGCAGTCCATGCCATTCTGATTGCCGCGATTTATCTCTTCGCAGCCGAAGGGGAAGCGCCGCAGGAGTTCGATAAAACCCTGATCGCCCACGCTTTTAATCGAAAATGAGCCTTAAGAAGCAGCGGCAAACAGAAAATCCTTGAGATAGCGTCTGCCAGCATCTATGATCGGATGGGTCTATTGCTCCCCCGATTTTCTGCCGAGGACATCTCCATGGCTTTGCGTGTGCTACTTGTTATCTGCTTCTCTTATTTGCCCGCCGCAGTTTCTGCTGAAGAGCCTGAGATTCAACTGCAGTTGAACCCCTTCATCTATCAGCGACAGATTACGCGATTGAGCAAACAGGGTTTTACAGCAACTGACCTGAGTGTCTATGCAGGCCAGCGATCAGAGCGATTTGCCCTCATGGGAATCAAACAGCCTGAATCGAAAGACTGGAGGGCCTTGCATGGGCTGGATGAAAAGCAGCTGGAGAGCCGACTGAAACAGCATGCCGCAGAGGGATTTCACCCGCAGGTCATCAGCGGCTATGAGAAAAGAGGGGAACCAAGGTTCGCCGTCATACTTAAAAAGTCAGCGGAAGCCAGCCCGGTTCTCAAGCATTCACTTTCGGGTGCTCAACTTCAAGACACTCTGAAATCCCTGCAGGAAGAGGGCTACGCGCCAAGTCAACTGGATGGCTACACTATTGATAACCAGACGTTCCACGCGGGCATCTGGAAAAAACAGGGGGAGACCGCCTGGGAGGCCACCTGCCAGATCCCGTCCAGCCAGTTTCAAGCAACCTTTGATGATTACACCTCGAAAGGATTCCGACTCGTTGACCTGTCTGGCTATGGTGAAAACGGGACGGCCGTTTATCATGCTATCTGGTCGAAGGCAGCCGGGCCGTCATGGAAGTCTCAATTCCACCTCACTCCGGATCAGTTTCAGCAAGCCAACAAAGAAAGACTCGCCGAACAATATGAATTGACCAGTCTCGATGCGTACTCCCTCAATGACCAGCCATTTTTTACAGGAATCTGGGAGAAGATCTCCCCGGAGAAACGGATTGAATTACCACTCTGGAAATCTCCCGATGCGATTCCCATGACGGGCCTGGATCAAAAAGAATTCGCTTCACTGGATGAATCGATCAAAGACTTCATGATGCTGCATAACCCGCCGGGGATGGCCGTCGCAGTCAGCTACCGTGGTCGACTCGTTTATGCACGCGGTTTTGGATATGCAGATAAAGAGACCGAAGAACTGGTACAGCCCGACAGTCAATTTCGAATTGCCAGTCTATCCAAGCCGATCACCGCTGTCGCCATTCTGAAGCTGGTAGAACAGGGTAAACTGCAACTCGACAGCCGCGTATTTGATGTACTGAAACAGTATCAGCGTCTGCTCATTCAAAAGAACGTTGATCCACGCCTGAAAGACATTACCATTCAACAGCTGCTGAATCACACAGCCGGCTGGGATTCTAAAGATTCATTTGACCCGATGTTTCGTTCGGTTACTTTTGCAGAACAGCTGGGTAAACCCTCCCCCGTGGACAGCGATGACATTATTCGCATCATGCTGGAACAGCCACTCGATTTTAAGCCGGGCGAACGCTTTGCCTACTCCAATTTCGGTTACTGTTTACTGGGGCGGATCATTGAAGAGGTCAGTGGTCAGACCTATGAGGATTACATCCAACAGGCAATCTGCGAACCACTGCACATGAGTGAGACACAGCTGGGAAAAACACTTCTGGAGGGTCGCAGTGAGAAAGAAGTCAAGTACCACAGTCCACTGCAGGGGAGCTCTGTTTTCGCTGCGAATTTACGCGAGCAGGTCCCCTCCCCTTACGGTGCCTGGAACCTGGAAGCCATGGACGCTAATGGCGGGTGGATTTCCTCAGCACCAGATCTGGTACGTTTCGCGACAGCGTTTAATATTCCAGACCGCTGTCCGCTTCTGAAGGCAACGACGATTTCAAAGATGTTGGAACGCCCGCCGGGGCGCGCCGGATTCGATGAGAATGGCGAACCCAAGGCCACTTATTACGCCTGTGGCTGGATGGTGCGCCCCATCGACACCGCAGGAAACTCCAATCAATGGCACACCGGTTCCCTGGAAGGAACTTCGACGCTCCTCGTCAGAAGGCTCGATCGGATCAACTGGGCCATTCTGTTCAACAAGCGGAACGGGGTCGATGATAAACGATTGTCGTCACTGATTGATGCGCCCATGCATACCTGGATGAACCGCATCGAACGCTGGCCTGCCAAGGATCAGTTCAAACAGAAATAATACCAGTTCACTTCTTGAGATGATGATCAAAAAACTGGTAAGCCGATTCGCGGGTCTCCGGGGGAAAATCATGTTTTGCTTCCGGGTACAAGGCTTTCAGATTTTCCGGATGCCCTGATAATCGGTAAACAGGTTGCGCAATGCGTATGACATCTTTCACTCCGGATACTTCAAAATTACTGTCGCTGACGGGCGCGCACGCCAGAAATGCACGGGGGGCGAAGCTGGCTACGATTTCCGTAAAATCAAAAGGAACCAGATCCGGGTTGTTCTGATACTTGCCGTTGATGACAGGCATATAGCGATCACTGGTCCAGCCTTTGAGTTGACCCCCATAATATTTATGAAAGCGGGTAAACCCACAACTGGAGACCAGTGCTTTGATCCGGGGATCAAAGGCAGCCGTGAACATTGTGTTGTGCCCTCCCAGGGAATGCCCGATGCAGCCAATGCGATCCCCTTGCACATACTTCAGGGACTGCAACAGATCGAGGGAGCGTTTATTGTCATAGACGGCTTTCATCGTGCCACTACGGTATTCAGGGTGTGCTTTGAAATCGTAAGGATATTCACCAAACGAAGGATAATCCGGCGCGAGTGTCACGTAGCCCCGCTCTGCCAGTTCCAGCGCATATTTCAGATTCGGCAGCCCTTTGATTCCTGCAGGCTCCTGTTTGCCCGTACTGGAATTCGTCTGATGCAGACAGAGTATCGCGGGAACAGGATGCTCTGCTGTTGCTGTTTTCGGCACAAACAAATATGCCTTGACCCGCATCTGGGGATCATCGGTATGATACGATATTTTCAATCGTTTCACTGAATCCACAGTGGCCTCTTCCAGGACTTTCATATCCAGGGGAACCGGTTGATCAGGACGGGGAACCTCCCCCATCACCGTCTGCATGTTCGACAGAATATGCCCGCGACGGATTTCCCAGTCTTCCCAGGATTGAACAGGCTGCTTTTTTCCGGCAGGATCAAGATAATAGGAGAGATCCAGATGCTCCTGGTAAACGGGAGCATCTGGCGTTGCTTTCTCAGTCTTTTCAGCACTGTATAAAGCTGAAAAACAGGCAGAGAGACAGACGAAGATACTGACGATTCTTAAAATCACAGCAGCACCTTTCTTAAATGATATCGCTGATTATTTTTCAGCTGGTTTCGAGACTGGTTCTGCGGGCGCGACCAGCGTATTTTTGATGATTGAATCGGTCAACTTTTCATGATCGGATTCGACATCGATCAACAGGTTGTTCCCGAAAAGCACATGCGACGTAGGCTCGATGACCTCTACAGCTTTGGGACGCACGGAAGAAAACAGATTTCCCGAAACGGTGACTCCACGGGTTTTATCAAGAGTCAGGCCGGCTGCTTTGAGATCATTGGTGCGGCGTTTGACCTGTCCGTTCCCTATATAACTGTTGGAAAAGTTATTGCCAGTCACTGTGATCCGCCCCGATTTCGGACCAATCTTTAAAGCGTCAGCTGCCAGCAGCGTAAACGTATTCGCACTGACCGCACAGCCATGGGCATCATCCAGAATAATGCCGCTACCATTGTGCGCAATCACATTGGCAGAGAGTGTAATGCCGTAACATTCCTTATCCAGGGTAATTGCCCGGCCTTTGCATTCTTCAATCATATTAGCGCAGACGATGGAACCATACGTATTTTCAATGATCACACCATCGCGTAAATGGTCATCCAGGTTATTGCCACTCATGCACAGGTTATACCCGTCTGCACACCGCAGAGCATCCAGGTTTTCTTCAAAATGATTTGCCGAGACGACAATGTCATGACAGCCAATCAGGTTCAACCCGGTGGCCTTGTTGTAGGTGATCAGACAATCGGAAACGCGGGGATCTTCAAAACAGAAGTCCAGAAAAATCCCGTCGCTGCCGTGATAGCTGCAGGTGACTCCATGGATGTAAATTTCCTGTACCCATTTGGCATTGATGCCCCGTCCGCTCTTCTCATTTCCCGTCACGCGAAAGTTCTGCAACTGCACACGCCAGATACGGGGCTTCGGATCAGGCTTTCCGTCTGGAAGTTTGGCGTCTTCGGGAGGATGAATGGCGATCGCATCTTTCCCTTCTTCATTTTTATTATGAATGTGTGTTGCAGAGCCAGCACCCATTAACAACACATCACCTTTATTAATGACCAATGGCTGATCAATCTCAAAATGACCAGGAGGCAGCATTACCACTCCCCCTTCTGCGGGAAGTGCATCCAAAGCCTGTTGAATCGATTCATAATTGATCGCGTGGATCACAGGTCGTGCGCCAGGCAGGCGGGCTTTACTTTTCGCTCCCTCTTTTTCCTGACCGGCGATCACGAATCCTGAATTCAAAGAAATCAGGAACGCCAGGGCCAACATCGAAAACTTAACGGCAGTGTGAGAACTTTTCATAACAGGCAGGACCTCTCTCAACTCAGAAATACGGGGCAGGAAGAAAACGGCTTTGGTGAAACCGTCATTCATATCAAAATGCAATTCCGACTGGTGAAACCACACCAGCTTAACTTTCTTTCGTAATTCCACTATCACAACCGAAACAGCGTCAATAGTCAAGTTGCCGGCAAATGGCAGGGCAATAGAGTCGGGTAAGTGAAACGTTTCTAGTTGCGAACGGAAAAATCGCAGGAATACGAATACGAGCCTCAATCAGCCGATGGAAATTCCCCGCGCGGGACGACTTGTAATTTATGCGGGGAATGCTAGAATCGCAGCCCGCAACAGTTGCATCTGTTACTGATTTTAGTAACATAAATGCTCACAACAGGTTGCACTTGCAGCACTGTGCCAGGCGCTCTCAGAATCCGGAAACATCTGAATTTTTTGAGGAACCTGAAACATCTCAGGATAGTCCACTATTCTGACAGGCACCCGTAGCTCAACTGGATAGAGCACCGGTCTTCGGAACCGGGGGTTGGGGGTTCGAATCCCTCCGGGTGTATTAGACATAAACTGAAGTAAATAGTAGGTTTACTTCAACAGCTGGATCAACAATTCCAGGTCCTGACACTACGGTGGATACGGTAATTACCGGTCCGTGGCAGAAAGGATATCCACTATGTCTGTTTCCATCCCCTCTTATCGTCACCACAGGCCCTCCGATCAGACAGTTGTTACCCTCAATGCGCATGACTTCTATCTTAGTAAATGGAAAATGGCAGAGAGCAGACAGGAATACGACCGCCTCATTGCGGAATGGATTTCCAATGGCCGCAGGCTGCCTCAGACGGCCCCCGACGCAGAGCTGTCTCTGGCCGAGCTGGCCGGCTCTTACCTGGACTATGCTGTCGAGTATTATGTCAACGACGGCGTGACCATCAGCGAATACAACTGCATCTCCAATGCACTGAAGCCACAACACCAGTTGTACTCCAGGATCTTACATTAGCAACTTTGGCCCCCCAGGAGCCTGTCCGAATCAGACGGGATCTCGCGGAGCATGATAATTTAATGGCGATCGAAGCGTAAACGCCGACTTGTCTTCTAATTCTATTGCTTATCAGTTTCTGTTTCATTGGGCTCCTGCTCCACTGCCGGAACCGGTGCCGGGGCTTCCGATTTGAGGTAGCGGAAGTAATCGGAGTCGCTGCTGAGTATGGCGGTGACGCCTGCGCCGAGGGATGCCGAATAGCTTTCCAGTGTGCGTAGAAAACTGTAGAACTCGGGGTCACTGCCGAAGGCTTCACTGTAGATGCGGGTCACTTCCGCGTCGGCTTCTCCACGAATGATCTCCGCTTCCTTTTGGGCTTCACTTTTAATCTCGGCAAGCATGCGTTCGGTTTCTCCTTCAATCTCCGAGGCGCGGCCCTGCCCTTCACTCCGGAATTGTTCGGCGATCCGTTGCCGTTCCGCAATCATGCGCTCGAAGACCTGCTGTTGGACCGACTCAACGTAGTCGAGCCGTTTGATCTGGATGTCGACCAGTTCGATCCCATACTGAGGCATCTGCTGCTGTGCGGTTTTGAGAATATCTCGGACCATTTCGCCCCGCCCCGTTTCCACTTTCTGAAGCAGGATCTCTTCTTCCCGTTCTCCAGTCATGGTCCGTTGCAGATCTTCTTCCGTGACCTCCCAATCTTTGGAGCGGACGATATTGACCAGCGGACTGGAGGCGATTTTGTCGCGAACGACCGAATCGAGGATATCATTGAGCCGGTTCCGGCCTCCCGCTTCGTCCTGCACGCTTTGCAGGAATTTGAGGGGATCGACAATCTTCCAGCGGGCGGTGGTATCGACCGAAATGAACTGTTCTTCAACGGTGGGAACCTGATTCGGATCACCATCCCAGGAAAGCAGGCGTTTGTCGAACTTGCGTACTTCCTGAATGAAGGGAATTCGGAAATGAAGACCGGGCTCGGTGACCGGATCGCCGACGGGGGCGCCGAATTGTACGACAATCGCCTGGGTCGCTTCATCGATGGTAAATACCGAAGCGCGAGCGACAATGACAACGACGATAACCAGAACAAACATCAACGGAATGAGGTACTGTCGAAATCCGCCGGAGCGCCGAAATGAAATTGACATGGAAAGCCTCTCACAGGAATGATAAATCGATAATAATAAATCGCGTTAGCGATTCTGGACAGGATTGTTCTTGTCCAGATTGAGCAATGGAATAGGAGATTGTCCTCCCGGTTCAATGACATAAATTTTGCCGAGCGAGGGGAGCACCTTATCGAGTGTTTCCAGGTACATCCGTCGCCGTGTCACTTCGGGAGCAACTTTGTATTCTTTCAGGATCGCTTTGAAGCGGGATGTCTCCCCCAGCGCCCCGTTGACGCGTTCAGCCCGATAACCTTCTGCCGTTTCGACGACCTGCTTCGCTTTGCCTCGCGCGGCCGGGATTTGCTGATTCTGTTTTTTCTCGGCTTCGTTGATCAACTGCTCCTTTTCCTGTTCGGCCTGGTTGACTTCGTTGAATGCCGGTTTGACCGAATCCGGTGGGTTCACATCCTGCAATTCCACGGTCCCGATCCGAACTCCCATGTCGAAGGAATCGAGCAGTCGCTGGATTTCTTCCTTGGCGTTCAGGGCGATTTCGACACGCTTGATTGTCAAAACGTCACTTCCCAGGTTATTGCCGACAATTCTCCGCATCACCGCTTCGGAAATATCCCGAATCGTCTTGTCGACCTGTTCAACCCGGTGCAGATACTTGTTCGGGTCGTCCACGCGGTATTGCACAACCCACTCCACGTCGACAACTTTCAAATCACCGGTCAGCATCAACGATTCATCGCGATGTTCCTCGGATTTACGATAAACGGCGGAGGTGTCTTGCTGAACGGCGGTCCGAAAACCGAATTCCTGTTTAAGCACGCGAGCCGTCGGCACGAATTCCTGCTCGTCGATGCCGAAGGGGAGTTTGAAGTGCAGGCCCGGATCTTTGATCGCGATCACTGCGCCAAACCGTTTGACTACGGCTTGACCTTCCGGCTGGACAGTATAGTAGGACGTGAAAATGCCCCAGAGGATGATCAGTCCCAGGATGACAGACAGGACGATCCACATGACGTGCGATCCGTCGATGTCGGTCAACCATTCATCGAACGGACTTCGCTCTCTGGAATGTCTCATGGCAGAGATACTTTCTTTAAAACAGTCTGATGCAGTGGAAACCGAACGAAACGAACAGTACACTAATCAGCGCGGGAAGCTCAATCAAGTAACTAATTACTGATGACATTCCTCTACTCTAGCTCACTGAAACGGGAATGCAACCCACATCAGAAACGCGGTGTGGACCGATATTTCCATTTTTACTGAGCCTGAATCGTGTGAATCTCACGCCCTTCCAGACAGTTCACAGTCCGAACTCTCATACCAGAATCAACAAGAGCCGTAACCAGTAACACATCCGGTCTGTGATCTTCTTTTTTTCATCAGACAGCCAGTTTTAAATCGACTGTCAATTGGCACTGAAGACACGAAAGTAAAAACGGGAGACAGGCTAAACAACGGCCCCCTGCTCCTGCAGAGTCGTTCGCAACTGTTCGATATCAACTTCGCGGGGGGTGACACGCTGTTTCAGAGAAAGACTGGCTGCGGTTCCTGCAGCCTGACCTGTGGCATAACAGGGGGGAATCACGCGCGCTGAAGCGGCCCCTTCGTGATCTGCGGAAATGGGGCGTCCTGCCACCAGGAGATTACTGACCTCTCGTGGTACGAGGCAGCGATAGGGAATTTCGTAATGATCGGCGTGAATGCCTTCCAGGCGTCCGCGGGGTCCCTGGGGATCATGGATATCAATCGGATAGGAACACTGGGCGATCCCATCTTCGAACTTGCGTCCTTCCAGAACATCCTGACCGTTGAGTACGTAGTCGCCAAGAATATGACGCGTTTCCCTGATGCCCACCTGGCTGCCCGTGGCCAGCAGTTGTGTGTTTTCCAGACCGGGACAATGCGAACGGAAAAAGCGAATCAGATCCCAGGCCTGCCGCCGACTTTCGATTTCGGCGCGAGACAGGTCATCCGGATTTGTTCCATCGACATTCTGAACGCGGGTCGTATTCACACGCCACTGACCGGGGGTCGGCTCGCGATAGATATTCAGAAACTCGCGTTCCAGAGTCCAGTCGCCCGTTTCGCGTGCCTCTTTGACAATACACTCAAACAGGCGTTCTCCCGGATGCAGTTTTTCATGCTCACGCATCCAGGCGATGACACGCTCATCGTCTACATTACCGATCGTCAGAAATAACGTGACTGGCATCATCTTGCCGTCTTCACGGCGTCCCACTTCGAAAGGAGCCCCTGCTTTCGCTGCGATGTCGCCATCACCTGACGTATCAATGACGATTTTCGGTCGCAGCAGTCCGAGGCCGGCTTTATCCAGAATCACAATATCAGAAATGCGATCGCCATCCATGATGACATCAACGAACGAAGTATGAAAACGAATTTGCGCGCCGGAATCGCAGACCATTTCCAGGGCTGCCATCTTGAGTGCTTCCACATGAAAGGGAGTCACGTTGGCATGTCCGAGTTCGATAAATGAACCCCAGGCAGAGCCGGCTTCTGTTGTGGATGGATCTACGGCACCCCCCATCGCCACCATGCGGTCGATGACTTCCTGAAACAGCCCGGCGACGAGCTGTCGTTTTCCATCGGGAGTGTAGGACGTCATAAAGGGCCCTACCATACCGGCCGTGGAGGTTCCCCCCAGAAAACCGTAGCGTTCTACGAGAATCGTCGATGCTCCGTTGCGGGCCGCTGCAGAAGCGGCTGCGACCCCGGCAGAACCGCCGCCAATCACGGCAACATCAATACTGGCTCGGAGTGGAATATCCCAGGTTTTGGTAATGAATTCGGTCTCTGTCGTCATGATGGTCGATCCGGCGGGAGTGAGTCAGGCTATCAGTGCAACCCCCAAAATAGCAATCACTCACGCGGGTCGCAACACAGACACTGCGCGTTCTGAATTCTGAACTGCGCGAGATACCAGAGTTGGATTGATCAGGTCTGCGCAGGCTCTCTATTCTCTTGCTTCAGATTCATGAGCACCGATCCGGATTTCAGGCAGACACTGGTGCGAGTTCAGGAATGGGTTGCCCAAAGGGAAGAATGGCAACCGGGCGTCCCTGCAGGTCGTGCAGGACATGCTCATAGTCGATCCCCAGATGACGATAGACAGTGGCCCACAGATCGTTGGGGGTCATCCGTCGTTCAACCGGG